>Ga0209723_1003514_pt1 | contig 18720 bp, 12 predicted proteins | sample BiotimSIPDNA_2_FD_185750 | JGI IMG/M metagenome (GOLD analysis project Ga0209723, IMG submission 185750) | Anaerobic biogas reactor microbial communites from Washington, USA - Biogas_R2 time_0 SIP DNA (SPAdes) (version 2) | ecosystem: Engineered > Bioreactor > Anaerobic > Unclassified | place... | reverse complement strand
TGTCAACACCGGTTTAATATTTCCCACATTCACCGGAATATTATTTCCCATTATGCTTTCCAGAAGATAACAGATTTGAGGGTATTAGACCCAATTTAGTGCGGTTTTTGATCCTGTAGCTTTCTCCCTTCATGATGACCACATCGGCATGGTGCAGCAAACGGTCCAGTGTTGCCGTAGCTATGGCATTGTCGCCAAGCAGTTCGCCCCATTGGCCAAATGTCTTGTTGGTGGTTAGTATTATGGATGATTTCTCATATCGAGAGGCAACCAGATTAAAAAACAGTGTTGATTCCTCCTTGGTGAAGGTTTCATAACCGATCTCATCTATAGCCAAAAGATGCGGTTTACACAACGATGCCAGTTTTCGCTTAAGCCGGTTCTGACGCTTTGCCTTGACCAGTTCCTCGATCAACTCCTGAGCTGACATGTAATACGCCGTGTAACCCTGATGGCAGGCTTTGTAGACCAGCGCTGAAAGAATATGGGTCTTACCAAGGCCGGATGGCCCCATAAGCACCACATTATCTTTACGTTCAACAAAAGAGAGGCTGCTGAGTTCCAGTAGTTTCTTTTTTGTAATACCTTCAACTTCCTCAACCTTAAAATCCTCTACATTTTTAACCTGAGGAAGCCTGGAGAGCTTTAAGCGGGTTTTGGCAGCACGCTGACGCCTCTGGGTAATCTCATGTTCCAGAAGGTCACAGAGGCTCTCCAGTAAAGGACGTTCATCGCGGGCCTGCTCATGCAGGAACGTGTCGATGTAGTTTGATGCAAAGCCCAGATTGAGCTCAAGGAGGCTGTTGCGCAGTATTTCAACGGTAACACTTTTCATACCGCAACCTCCTCTATCATTTCTTCGCTGCAAGAGAAGAGATTATCATAAATGACAGGATCAGCGGTAACGTTCTCCTGCTGCGCTCTTTTGCGTTTTTCCACTATTTGCATCCGTATGCGCTCTTCCAGTTCACGGCCTCTTAACCAGGCATCATAATGTTCTTTTCTGTCCTGCGGATCAATGATTGTCTGCTTTGATCCGGCAGGAGCAAGGCTCAGGGTTCTGATAACAGTCCCCTGGTATTTAAGTGTCAGTTTATGCTCAAGTAAATCAAGCAGGCCTTCAAGCTGTTTGCCCCGGTAAGCTTCGGGCATACTATAGCGGTTAGTCTTAAAGGTCATTTTACCTTCTCTGTTTACAAAGAGCACTTCAGGAACCCTGTATTCAAAATGCTGATCTGGAAGAGGGTTTAGACGCTCTCTTTCCTGAGCAAATCGCTCATTGCGGGTCTCGCCGAAATCTCGCAGTACTTTGTTATCAACTCTTTCCATCCACAACTCTACAAGCTCGTTTAACCGGGCAGTTGGGACAAGTGAAAGATCACCGCTCACAGAGGGCAGAAAGCTTGTGCGGATATACCGGACTTCCCGCTCAACTTTGCCCTTGGTTTTTGGACGATACGCCCTGCACCGGCGGGGAGTAAAGCCGTAGTGAGCCGCGAATACTGCCATTCTGACGTTTACTTCCCATCGGCAGTTTGCGTTGTTGTATACGTAAGCCGTTTTCATGTTATCGAAAAGAATTTCCTGAGGAATGCCTCCAAAATGCTCAAAGGCATGTATCATGCAGGAAAAAAGGACACTCTGCTCCATGGATGTGGTGAACTCCACATAGCTGCGGCGGGAGTATCCAAGTTTCATGATAAATGCATAACGCTTAACCCTGCGACCATTTTGAAGCACGGTTCCCGCATGCATCCAGTCTACCTGCGCCTGCTGTCCGGGTAGGGTCTCAAAACGCCGTACCGCGGTATTATATATCTCCTCTCTTTTTTTGCTGATGTAGTCCCGTAAAATGGTTATTTTTCCTTCATAGCCGCGAGCACGTAGCTTATCCAGAAGCAGTTCCGCGTTGAGAGTGAAATCCTCCTCCAGTTTGGAGTTGATGAAGGCATGAAAAGGGGACAGCTTTGTGCTGCCTCTGGGACGTCCAGGGTGATGATCTGTTTTAAATACGACGCCGTTCTCGTAATTGTATACGGTACGGCGGCTGACACCAAGAATTCCGGCGACTGTTTGCCGGGATAAACCCTGCTTAAGAAGAATTTTAGCTTGATACATTTGATAACCTTCCAATTTGCGACTCCTGTTTGAGGTTTTTTGATAACCCCGAAAATAATCCAGGAATCTGGTGAGGGGTAATTTCGGCGGGAGTCGCTATAGTCAACCCCAGGGGGATCCCCCTGGGGTTATCTCCCATACCTTTTAATTACCTGGTTATCTTCTAAATCAATGGGAAATCTTTTTCCGGTGTTTTTAGGAAATTATTTTCCGGTGCAGACAGGATATACTAATGCCAGTTTTTTGATATACACAACGCCATTCAAATATAGCTATGAAATAATTAAAGAGGGATTTGTAAACCGCCCTGTGTCTAACTGGGACACCATCACCACACTTATCCACGGAATAACATTAGAAAGAGTACAATAATCAAACTCTCGAGAAGGCGCAGTGAAAAAGTGCTACTCTTATAAGGAGCTTTAATATGCCAAAGTTGCATCTTCATGGAAAATCCCGGCTGATAGCAGGTGTGTTGTTTTTTTTAAGCATTTATTTCCCAGTACACGGGCAGTCTAATTATTTCGATTTTGAGTCAGATACGCCTTACAAGTGGTTTTTTATGCAGAGTTGGGATACCCTTTCAGGTAACTGGGGTGATACGGCAATGATATGCCAGGTCACCCAGAGTTTAAACGGAAAACCTGTTGAGGCAATTTTGAAAAGTGATGGCAGCCAGGAAGACATTATGAAATTAGTCTACAATTACCAGGACGGAAAGGTTGCTAACGGGCAGATCTTCACCTGGGAAGCAGAAAACAACAATTTTTCCCAGGCCCCAAGTTACCAGTTAAACCTTGTCTGGCAGGATGAAGAGATGGTTAAAATGGTCACGGAAAACACCCTGTCATTCTATCCTGAATTAGCTGCGACTCTTCCAGAAGAACTACATAATGTTAAACTGATATCTGAAACAGGTTATTCTTTTGCCGATGGGAACATCTTATCAGATTCAACCCGTTCCAAAGTATCAGGGGCAACCGCAGAAGCACTTGAGGAACACAGCTTTTTACTCAAACTCTACGGTATTCCAGCCGATACAAACTGGGTGCAAACCACTAGAGAAACCTACTCATGGTCAGGCAGCACTATGATAAAGATAGCCGAATCATTTGATACTGAAAGTGGAGAACTCATCTTTACCAGTAAAGATTCAATTCTGAATGAAAACCAGAAAGTAACGAGTATCTATAATTTTTTTCAGGATTTAAATGGCGACTGGGAACTCATCGGCAGAGCGCAATATTTTTACACCGGGGACAGCCTCAGGCAGACTATTTCTCAAACATTGAAAGACAATGAATGGGTCAACAGTATTAGAGTAGTTTATCATTACACCCCATACGGGACAAGTGTGAAATCCAGGTCTGTTGCGTCCGCAAACAGCGGCATAAAAGCTGATATCAGCGGGATACGAAACAATTATATACTTGATCTGAAACTGGATCAACAAACAGAATTTTCTGTTTCCTTATCTGATCTGTCAGGTAGAATAGTAAAACGAATAGCAAATCACAGCTATTTATCAGGGTCTCATTCAATACCAATCAGGGTATCAACACCTGGCAAGTATTTCTGCCAGATCACGACTAAAGATAAAAGAACAGTAGTTCCGTTTACAGTTGTTCAATGAATCCATGTTACTCTAATTGCACCGGATTGAACAGCTATTGAATTTCAATACCTTTTCTATTTACTACTTTAAGTGATTATCAGAATAACTCAGTCAGCATTTGCAAGTGTCTGATCGGAAATCTTATTTATGTACATCTGACGGTAGAAAAACAGCTTCGGATCAGTAACGCGGTAGTGATATTTACCAAAAGTGATATCGTTATTTGTCTGCGAACGAATTCCGTAGCCAAGATGCACATGCGGGCCGCTGGTTCTTCCTGTCATACCGATTGTGCCGATAGCCTGGCCTTTTTTGACCTTGTCGCCTGTTTTCAGAAATCTTTTGTCCAGATGCGAAAAGAAGATCACTGTTCCGTCGGAAACAACGCCCACAGTTCTTCCTGCGGTTGCGTTATTCTTAAGCACAATCTCACCATCTATCGGGCTGTAAACTACAGTACCGTATTTTGCGGCTACATCCATCCCGTAATGCGGCTGTCCTCCCCCGGTTCCCCTCTCGCACCAGTCACCTGTTACATAAACATACTTATCATCAACCAGACCCATGAAATATTTGTAAACAGGCACCAGCTCCTTTTCCTGAGGATTTTTGATACTCTCAGGCGGATAAAATGTCATAGTAACATTCTTGTCAATTGAATGGACATTATCAACCCGCGGCTCGTCTTCCCGGCATGTCAGATTATGAATCGAGACAGTTTCGTTTATATACCTGTTGACTTCGCTGTAACTGGGAACAATTGCCCTGAAACGGGAGATGGCATATTTTGCTATTTTGTAAATAGATTCTCCGTCACTGAAGGTATGACTGAAGACACCTCCGGAAGGGGTAAAAAACTGCTGAGGTGCAAGCGGACGAGGTGCAATCAGTTCTGAAACAGGATCGTTTAACGAAACAGCCGCTAACAGCACTGCCGCGGCAAGGGCAAAAGGAACGTATCTCAGTTTATTGCCATTTGAGAAATCGTTCGCACACACAGGAGTATTCAGTACGTACTGCACACGTTTTACCAGTTCCTCGAACGCTTTTGTAATAGCACTATACTGATGATACATGTTGAGCGCAAGCCCCTCATCCTGAGCATCCCTGACAATAGCCGATTCCGGGATCTCCAGATCAAACATAATTGCCTGCGGCAGCAGCGATACACCCGAGCTGCTCTGGATGGTAACCTGCTCGCATAAATTTTCGAGAAATTTGCGGTTTTCGTTTATAGTCCTGGTTTTGCCCTTAATTTTTGAGTTCTGTTTTCCAAACACTTCATTTTTGATTATTCTGACCCTCAGAGCAGGATTATGTCTGGCAAGAGCAGTCACATGGGTTAGATAATCCCTCAGGCTCCTGGTTGAAAGAGCGTTCAGTGTAACTGGAATCAGGTTAAGATCGCTATTATGGTAAAGGCTTTTAGTAAGGGGGTTCCAGACTGACGGGGTATCAATTATGATATACTTGTAAGACTCGCGTAATATCCTTAAATTATAAGTGAGATTTTCAAGCTGGAATCGTGAGGGTGACTTGAAAAGATCCGGCCCGGCGGCGATAAGATCCAAGCCATCATGAACTTTACATATTAAAGAATTTAGAGATTTTGCAGGTGATTTAAATTCAGGTATTCCCGGGACAACCTGCCACAGCTTTTGGTTTACCCTCTCCAGCAGTGATTTTTTGTCGCTTTGAGGCAGGCCGAACCTGGTTATAAAAAGATTCCAGGAGCTTCCACCTTCGGGATCAATCTCCTGGCCCAGAGCAACTGTGGCACTTCCCTGAACATCAAGGTCAATTATAAGAGTAGTACCCTGCTTTGAAAATGCTGATGCCAGATTAGTGGCAACAGTAGATTTGCCTACTCCCCCTTTGATATTTGCTATATGAACAACACCACCGTTGTCCGAATCAGCAAATATCAAAGTCTTTTTAAATTTTTCACCCATACTGCCGGAAAAAGATCTCAGGCGCCCTGCTGGATCGCCTCGATCAGAGTTTCAACCTCGGTAGGTTTTGGTAAAATTTTATCACTGTCGCTTCTGTTGCGATCCTGGATTGTATAAGAGTCCTCTTCTGCATTATATAAAATTACCGGGAGGCTTTCAAGTTTTTTACCGATTTTGAAATAGTTGTAAATTGACTTGCTCTTTTTCCAGGTATCGGAATTTATAACCAGCAGATCGGCTTTTTCCACCTCAATTGCGGTCATCAGGTCGTTTGATGTCGGGCAATCAACAATTTTGTACTGACGTTTGGCAGCAGCGGTTTTGATCTGCTCACGTCTCTTTCTGTTATCATCTACAAGAATAAACTTCATAAATAATTCTCCAGTTCTTAAGGGTATAGAACACGAATTAGTGATCCGATGCTCTGTTCAGGAGCCTGTATCCATTGATGCGAGAAGATTCTCGGCACGTTGATGAAGGTCGATAGCGGTTGTATCGGAAACGATTTCATTCAGGTACGAACGCGACTTCTCTGATTTGCCGTCCAAAAGAGCAATTTTCCATTTAATTGTACTGTGACGGAATTTTATCCGGTCATCTTTAAGGGCCTTTTCAAGATTTTCAACAGCTGACTTTGTATCGCCTTTAGCCTCGTAGCAGGCCGCAATTCCTTCAAGAGCCTGTCCCCCTACGAATTCAATCGATCTGGCCCCTTTTGCCGCATTACCATACCACACTATAGCATCATCATACTTTCCCTGATCAAAGAGGATTCTGCCCAGAAGAAAAGCACTCAGGGCGCCGGGCTGGCTTGAGCTATAATTCTCAGCTGTAAGTTTAAACTGCTCGGCAGCTTTATCAAGCTGATTTTCGGTGTAGTAGATCATAGCCTTTCCGAATGATTCACTGGCTTTGCTTTCGCCTGATTTTCTTACATTATTGAAAACAAGAACTCCGGCTATCAAAACTACGATTACAACGACAGCCCCAAGTAACTGGTTGCCGTTTTTTACAAAAAACTCTTTTGTACTGAGAAGAGAATCCATTATCGGGTCATCTTTCAGATTCTGCTTTGCCTTATTGTATTTGATATTCAAAAAACTCCTCCTTTTTGCAACTTTTCAGATATCTCGATTCGAATTCTAATTACGTTTTGTACTACTATAGATTTAAGTAAGTATACAAAAATGCTTCAACAGGCAGGGTGAAGTCAAGAGTTAAGGAACAATACTATATTATTGAATACCTTTTGAATGCTTTTTTTCCTGAGCGCCTACTATTATTTTTGACCATATGGAGACTTTTCAATCAGATATATCTAGTAACAGAGAACACATTGAAACTCTAAGAGCCCAGAATGAGGTGCTTAAAGCACAGTTGATGAGCACATCACTCATTCATGAACTCACTAAAGTACTCCATTCCTGTACAGATCTCGAAGGAATAATAAAGACAATTCTCCTTGCAATTCAGGAAATTCTGGAGTTTGACAGAGTAATTCTTTTTGAGATCAACCAAACAGATTTCTGCCTGCAGTCTGGAACCTCTGCAGGAATTACAGAAAAGGAGCTCAAATCTCTATCTATTCCTCTGGGATTTGAGGGCGGAGAGATCACAGATGCCCTTTTTCTGAACCGTCATATTCTGGTTGAGGACCCGGATACAGAATCAGACATTTTCTACAAAGAGCTTTCCTCCAGCGCCTACCTTGTAATACCTCTGATAAGTAAAGTTAACAGGAAGTGCTGGGAAGCAAAAGAGTGCAATAAAACGATGTGCCCTGCTCACAGCGGTTTTAATCCATACTGCTGGAGCATTATCGGAAGCGGTCTCTTAACTAATTCCGGTACAGAGGATGAAAGAAGGCAGGCATGCATTAAATGCCAGTGCTTTAAAGTTGAAGGCGTTTTATGGATGGACCGGGTAAACCGCAGAGCACCAATCACCAGTGATGACATTACGACACTCACAGCAATTATTAACCTGGCAGGAATAGTCATTGAAAACTTCCGGATTCTGGATGCCTTTGACAAAGCAAACACAAACCTTCAGCAGGCTAACAATCAGCTCAAAGTTGTCAACCATGACCTTCAGGTGGCCCAGACCAAAATAAACAGCGACCTGGAACACGCAAGGAACATCCAGCAGGGCCTGCTCCCGCAGGATCTCAATGACACAGAAGACTTCTCCCTTGGCGCCAGATACCTCTCCGCAGATGCCGTCGGAGGTGACTACTACGATGCGTTCAGTATTTCCGAGGGAGTCTACGGGCTTGTTGTTGCAGATGTTTCAGGACACGGCATCGCTTCCGCTCTTATAATGTCTATGGCAAAGGTTCTTCTGAAAAGCTATGTCAAGAATGAAAAATCTCCACAAAAGACGCTTGAACTGATTAATCAGACATTTTTATCAGAAATTAAAACCGATAATTTTGTAACCATATTTTATGCTGTTCTCGATACAAATGAACATGTGCTCCATTACACTTCTGCAGGCCACTGCCCGGTTCTGCTGTTCAATCGCAGGTCCAAAACCTGCAACATGATCAAGGCTGACGGACTCTTTATGGGAGTTTTCCCGGACATGATGCTCTCTGAATCGAAATTTGAATATGAACCGGGAACAGTAAGACTGGTGCTGTATACAGACGGACTGATAGAATCAAAAAACAGCAGCGAAGAGATGTACGGGGTTGAGCGGTTGTCGCAGAGTTCAGGCAGTTCTCTTGACATTCCGGCCAAAGAGGCTGTTAATTTTATCCTTGCGGATCAGAAGGCATTCTGCGGCGCGGACCAATCACCAGACGACGATATTACTCTGCTTGTAATTGATTTCTGATCTTCTCCTAAAATCCAACTCTCAGAGAAACATTGATCACATCAAATACCCGCAGTGTATTATACTCATAAGAGCCATCAAGAGCAATCCTGCTTACTTTCAAGCCAAACCCGCCAGTCAGTTTCCATGGAGTTTCCCGGGAGGCTTGAATCTCTTTCTGCACTCCGGCTCTGAGCAATATGAATTTAAATATTTCCTGCTCGATTCCTCCTGCCATTTTCCAGGGCTGATCCCTGTATAGCGGCAATTGCCCTTCAGCAATCAGGAATGTGGAATACCCCGCCTCAAATATTCCTCCCATATGCAAAGTGGCAGCATGAGGTTCAAAATATTTCCGGCCTGTAGAGATGTTTTTCCACCTGTTTATTACAGGCACATCTCTGAGAAGCAGTCCATATCTGATATTACTGGAAAGCTCCCACATAAATCCCAGATCGATTCCGGCACCGAAAGAATTTGCGCTGACCGCATCCTCTGAAGTTCCATTAGCCCTGTTACTCACCAATTTGAGATTGACTCCCAAAGAGAATGGACGTATAAAGGAAGGAAGCTGAGAAAACTTGTATGCAATTGCAGAGATAAAATAAAGCTCGGTAAAAAGCTTCTCATCTCTATCTGAGCAGTATAAAAGAGCCTGTCCGAAACCGATCTCCCTTGTCGCCTTATTAACATATGTAGCTGCAAGATTATCAAGAAATCCAAAACGGTACTGGTACGCAAGCGCAGCTTCAGGACCCGCAACCCAGGCCATTCCAGCCGGATTGTATAGCACTCCGTAAGCATCATCGGATTCTGCCACGTAAGCGTTTGCCATAGATGCGGGCCTCGCAAAGAGAGGAATCTGATCGGCACTGGATGCGATACCGCTTCTGGATTCGCGATCGGAAGGATACTCACCGGTTAGAGTATTAGCCTTGTCATTACCCATTGCGTAGTTTACGATTCCATAGATCAGTCCGGCTCCTATCATGCCTGCGGCACTATAGATCAACTGTTTCTCATTATGTACTTTGGGGCCGTAGTATGCATTTAATTCCGGCTCATTTTTAGAATGATTACCGTGGAGCGTGGCCACGGCAGTCTTCAGCACATCACTTCCCTTGACACCGGGTGCACCCTCTATACTGACTGTTTCTACAGTTCGTTTCATAATGACATCGATCAACGTAAGTTTTACACCAAATCGTTTGTCATTAAGGTCTATTGAACCGTAGATCATACGGTCCATCCCGGTGGTATTTCCGATATCAAACACACAACGCGGATCACGGCAGTGTGAAGGGATTCTCTTTCTGACAAGCTTCAGCGATTCTTCAATAAGCTTCTGATTATGAATCTCATAAAAACCGATCTCTCTGAGGTATGATATGAGCAACTCAGTAGCCCCAGAGGCCTCGCTTCCGGCCTCACCGTAGGCTTCGAGATTTAAGACCCCGACGCGGATCTTGCTCTCAGCGCTATTCTGCGCTGATGTCTGCAGGGCAAAAAACGCCAGCATTGCGACTGCAATTGAAAAGGCTTTCACGGTTTCCTCCGCAATTCTTGATTTTCTCATTTTTTCAACCCTACTTTATCAGCACAATCTGTTTCATCAGCTTCCATTCTGACTTATTGGAATCTGAAGCAGTAAGCACAACCATATATCTTCCGTTTCTGCACATCTTTTTGCCCGGCTTATCAATTTCATTGCCGCTTCCGGACCAAATGATATCTTTTTCTGATGTTCGGCCATCCCACCAGACCTTGTACGGAAACTGATTCCCATCCTGGATGCGTAATGACCACACAAGATCCCCGACAACATTGTAAATTCGAAGCTTCATGTCTGCCGGCAGAAAAGATGTCTCTACCTGAAATTCAATGCAGGCTCCAAGATGTTTATCAACTGAAATATTCCTTGGCCATACATATGGCGAGAACGGATTCGGGGATACTTTAAGGTATCCCGCAAGCTTCATTTCCACCATAACAGAATAAATGGAAAAGTGTCCGATTTTGGCACTGATCTTCTTCCCGTCAGCCGACACCGTGGATCCCTGAACCGGGTCCCATTTGAGACTGTCCTCGTCCCAGCATGCGATTGTCAAATTGCGTTCAAGCGCCTGCTTGTGAAGAGACTGTGGAAGATCTATTACCAGTTCGATACTGTCTGATGTAAGATCAAAAGAGATACCCTTTGTCTCTGTTATGTCAAAGGCAACAGTATCCACGGTTCTGAAATTTCCATTTGAGCGTCTGATCTGGTTCTGCAGAGCTTCAATGGCTACATTCAGCTTGCCGGTTTCTTTATCCCCTACGACATTGGGCGGGAATATTACCGTACAGCCCTGCCCATTGCGTGCTGTATCAGCTTCGCTTTTACAGCTGATAACGAACTGAACATTCAATCCTCTTTCCTTCTGATCCTCAGGCAAATATTCACCCCTGATTCCACCTGCCTCGGCAAAAACCCGTACATAACCGCTGAAATGCCGGTCGGGCCGGAATATTCCATCTGAAGAGATCTGCCCTGCTGTAAGCGGGAAAATTGACCAAACCGGGGTGACATTCAGTGCACTTCCTTTTCCGTCAAGTGCTTCCACAGCAAATTCAGCAGAAGCAGTTGGGGATGTAGTGATCGGATCCATATATCCGGCATCAACTCTCTTGACGTTTACCTTTTTGAGCGGAGATCCCGAAACCCTGAATGGAATTGAAACAGACCGGGAGCTGCCTGCGACTCTGGTTTTAGAAGTGTCTATTAACGCTCTGAGAATTACCGGTGAAGAAACGGCTGTCTTTCCGGTCTTTACGGTAACAGTCAACCCGCTGGTGTTTTCCAGTTTACAACCCTGTTCATTTGAGAGTGACCAGGTTATACTTGATGGATTAATGCTTCCTGCCGGGATAAAAGAGGAACTGAAATACCCTTTGAAGGAGAACCTGGCGGAATATCCTGGCGGTAAAATCAATGTGTCATCAGAAGATGGCATGACCTCAAACCTGGTCAGTCTACTTGTATCAGGCTTGACGAAAGTTCTGAATGTTTCCTTGTCATAACCATAAATATCCGTGCCTCTGTAGGCTCTGAAATAATAGATCAGGCTGCTGCCATCTCTGGGGGGCAAGAATTCAAACAGAAATGAATCTGAACTCTTTGAGTTCTTAACTGACATAAAAGAAGAAGAACTGAAATCTCTGTAGTACAGAACTGCCGAATCAAGAGATTCATCAGAACTGAGTTCAAGACTGATTTTTCCTCGTCGTGGATTGAGTGTATCTGAAGGCTCGTGCATGACATCCATGTGCACAGTATCAATGTGAACTGTCTCTGAATCGGCAACATCAAACCGATGGAATGCCAGATCAAGAAGAGAAGTATTCCTGGAATCAACATTAATCACATACAGGCCATGACCGCAGTTTATTATTGAATCGGTTGTTGATACAGTATTACGAAGTGGAGATTGAATTTTTACAACCCCGCTGAATTTTTTACCGCTTAAGACATGCCATTTAAGAGTCTTGGATCCGGGCTCAAGGTAAATGTCTGAAGCTGCCGGAGAACATTTACCGTCACTAACCTCGAGTGTATCAGGACCATCGATACTGTCAAGTACAAAGCCCTCTTTACCTGCCATTATCATGTACATCCCATCAGGAATGTTCTTGATTTCAAATTGTCCCTGGAAAGACGTTTTTCCCGTTGCAGCAACGGCCGCGTCTTTAACATTCACAAGGCTTACAACTACACCTCCCGTAGTAGAACCGCCAGAGGAAACAGTACCGGAGAACATGCCCAGGCCCCGCAGCGTGTCCTTGAATGTCTGGGTCGTTTTTGCAATCGTCTGAAGGGTACAGGGCATCTTTGCGGCAAATCCGGTTGCAGTACTTTTTACAGAATACTTTTTCTTACCGGGAAGACTGATTTTAAAATCACCGTAAGTAGCATCAGACAACGTAGAGAATGTATCAGAAGAGCCAATCTCTACAAATTCGATTAAAGCGTTTGTTATAGGGGCAACTACATCTCTTTTACCTACCCAGGTTCTTCCGTAAACAAATCCGTTTACAATTGTAGCACCTGCCAGCATAGTCACAGTTACACTCCTAGGTCCAACTACATCGAACGAGTGCCGGTATGAAGTAAATCCGGTCTTCTCGGCTGATAATGTGTAGGTTCCAGTTGGAACTGAGAATGAAAATGCTCCGGACTGAGGTGTTGAAGGTATTTCGTTTATTTTGACACCGTCTTGAAACAGTGAAACCTTTACACCTAACATGGGATTACCAGAACCGTTTTTAACGATTCCGGAGAAAGTAATCGGGTTTTTCTCCAGAAAGATCTCCCCAAAATCAAAATTCTCACCTGATTCAACTGTGATTTTCTTTATAAAAGAGGGTCTGTAACCCTCAAGCTCTGCTGTAATGCGCCAGTCTGCCTCATAAGCCCTGAGTATAAAATTACCTGACGCATCAGTCAAGGCCGATGATGTATCCCCGTTGTCGGAAACCCCATAAACTCTTGCCAGATTTATTCCGCTTCCGGAAATATCATACACTCCTCCGAAAATCGTGGATTGCGGTCTTTCAAGGTAGAATGTCACATCTGTGGTGTCATTCTCACTCAGTACAACCGTTTTTGACTGAGACTCAAATTCATTTTTAACCGCTGTGATTCTGTAAGTCCCTGTCGGCCTCTGCCTTATCAGGTTGCCCTTTGTGTCGGTGTAGAATAAAAGCGGGGCCTCCATCGAACCGTCAAGTACTTCGACCTTCAGCTCAACAAGCCCTACCGGACTGGTTACAGATTTTGCCTCTCCGCCTTCGTTTACAGAAATCTGTTCCATTGTCTTTATATTCAGTACTCCTGTGGGCACGGTGTAATGAAAACTTTCAAGGCCGCCTGATGTTCCTGCCCCCCTGTCATCGATTGCAATGACACGCCAGACATATCTGTTTGTAGTAAGGACTGACGCAGCATCAATTTCTACTCCCAATGTATCTTTGGTATCAGAACCCATTACCTCTGCCTGCCAGAGGATCATCTGGGCATCAATACCCTCTATTTGCGATCCTACATATAGGTAAACCTTATAGGTATTTGCCTTTGAATCAAGATTTGTCCATCGGAAACGGATCCTGGCATTATCCTCACTATCAAGAGAATCATCTACAGGGTAAATGCAGGTGGGACTTCTCAGCGGCTCCCCCTTGATTACAAAAGTTTTCAATGATCCGCTTCCAACCTTCACTGATGAATATGCGGCATGATTTCCATAATTATTAAGTGCCATCCATGTGTAAACCTGTCCCGGAGAAAGAGGCGGCGGCTCTGCGGTTATGGTTCTGGATGGATCTGGAACACCGTAAGTTATCTGATTGCCGGGGGTTATAGCCTGCCAGACTATGCTCAGCCCTTCCAGAGTGAAAGTGCCATCCTCTGAAGTGGTATCGATCTCAACAAGCTGATCAGAGAGAATTACATGATAATATGGAACGCCCGGGTTTACGTCCCAACTGAAGGTTGGGGTAAGACTGGTTATGGTATCCTGAGGACCTTTTGTTGTAACGGAATTTGAACTCTCAACCAGGATCTGGAACTCATTTGAATAAAGCGTATCTACTCCCGGCAACGGAAGCGCTACTACGCAGTAAAAAACACCGGACCCCATACCGGGCTGATCGACAGGACGGAACGCGGTTGTCCTCTGGGGAGGATTACCAGGAATATATTTATTGTTAATCAGCGTCAACGATTTTATCTGTCCGGACAAACTGTCTCGAAGTGTATCTACATAAGGTACTGTTACCTTGTACCTGTAGTTTGCCAGGTTTGCACCTCCAGGAGCTCTGTCAAAGTAGATAAAACCGGAATCAGGAGGTAGAAAGCCAATTCCACGGGAAGTGCCTGCCCACTTTACCCAGAGAGCCTTTGTTGCAGGCTGAGCCCCTATCGGGACCTCGACTGTAAGATAATCACTTGTCTGCTGCGCCAGCACACATGCAGCCAGAAGAGTCATAATCAACATCACTTTCTTTAACATTCTCATGTATTAATCCTTTCAGATCAATAAAGCAAACCAGATTTTACTAAAAGAAATAGAGTACACCGGTTTTTACTGCAGGTAACGGCAGAACATCCAGTTCAATCAACAGCCTCAATTTCGTGCCGATTGTAGAGCCGAAGTTTAAAACAGGAAACATCGCCGATTTTCCCATATGCATATAAGGCATTTTACTGCCAATCATATTTTCCTGATCCGCATAACGGAAATCCATCCCGAAAACTCCCAGATTCAGAAATGCACTGTAGATACTGCAGTGAAGCAGAATCACATGATCGACATTGACTCCCATGTCAATTACCAGCGAATCGCTCTTTCCGGATCTGTCACTGCCCTGTTCAGCAGCGACCTGTTCTCTTGCAATCCTATCAATCTTAAAAAGAACATCACCGAAAGTCTTGGTGTAGGAGATTCCCAGATGTTTGGGGATGATATCAAACCCCAGAGTGATACCGGTGGGCATCTTCCATTGCAAACCGCAATCTTTGCCGTTAATTCTGGTTGAGTAGGTTATGCTGTCAACTGCATTAGCATTGAGGTTGTTGAGAAATTCCGGATCAGTAAATTGCGACGGATCTTCAAAATCCAGATTAAGCTTAAAAGTTTCAGGATCTACAAAAAATGGCAGGGAGTACCTGGCGTAAAATTCGCCCTTTGCCCTGGTGTTGATACCAAACCTTGATGTAAGTGTAAAGCGCCAGGCCTTAAGTCCGATCGTGGGAGTCCATACTTCCGCCTCGTAGTGGCCATAAGCCATTCCGTAAACCTTGTCCGATGGGTAGTCAAGCTCCATATCCATGTCTAAATTGCCGGCACCTTCACCAGTTGCCTCATATTTAAGCTTTCCCATCAGATTTACATTGATTTTGCCCTGAAGATCCATTGTAAAGAGGTGGCGATGAAGGTTGAGAGCCATGGTGAGATAGCGGTTAATTCTGTAAGCGTAACCGAATGTCATCGTCTCCCAGCCAAGTGAGAGGTCCAGGGGGACATTTATTGTGCCCCTCAGAAGGAAAGAAACACCCTCTCCCAGAGAATCCGGATTGGCATAGATACCTGGATTACCCAGAACATTACTGTAGCCAAGGAAAAAATTCTGTGTGTTTGAAAAACTCGCTACCCCGCCCATCATTGGTACATCTACACTGAAAGTTGTATTGGGGTTCTGACGGACTTTTCCACGGGGCTTGAAATTTTCACCATCACTGAATATAGTAGTATCGGAGAATATTGAATCTATTGCCGGATCTGCATAATTGAGAAAATCACGTAAATTGATACTCTGCTCTATTGGAAGGTTAAACCCGAAATAACCTTTCGGGTATTCAAACGAAACATCCGTAGGTGCCCTCAGAAGATCATAATTAAAGCCTATTGACAATTTGGCATTAAAGGCAGGCAACTGGATATTTGCGTTGAAATCCTCCAACGGGTTATCACCGGCTTTCGATTGGGACATGAACAACACCGCAACGAGTATCACTGCCCGGATCCGCATGAAGATCACTCCTTATAAAAATATAACCGCAACTAAACAGCGGAATTTTCAATCTGAAATAAATGCCCCAGATAATTTATGATTATTATATGGTGATAAAGATTTAATGTCAAGAAAATAGAATACGCTATATTTCCAATTATAAAGAACAATAATAGTTTTGGATGCCTTTATAATCCTGCCGTTGAGGCCCTTGGGGGGGGAAACTAAAACGACTATATATGGTAAACAGGCATAGTGAAAATATGTCTCAGAGTATCAGGCAACTGAATACAATCTCACGTGACAGTTTACTACTGCTTCCCTGTTGTGCCTGATGATTTTTGAAAATGATTGAGCAGCCCGGAAAGATATTCCAGGAATTATCTACTTACCAGTTTTTCTCAACGAAGATTTATTCTACGACAGCCGGCTGCTGCTGAAGAGAATCAGTTATTGTCTTTTTCAATTCACCTGAGAATTTGAAAAGTGGAACAACTCTTTTCTGCAATGGGATTACTTCTCCGGTCTTTGGGTTGCGCGCAGGCCTTGGCTTTCTTGACTTGGAATAAAATGTGCCAAATCCGCGTATTTCTATGCTGTTACCGTGTTCCAGTATAGACGCGACTGTCTCAAGAAGCTCCTCGACAACGATTTTTGTATCGCCCTGGGTCAGCCCCGTGTATTTAGAGACTTCTGCAATCAGGTCATGTTTAGTTGTATTGGCCACAGCACCTCCTGAAACAATAATGGCGTATTAAAATATCCAATGATATCATCTTAAAGTCAAGAAAAAAAACCAGGCAGCATTAAACAGGATTTTTTCCGGGTCTCTGCAATAGGAACCGGTATGATCCTCTGTAAAAAGACTTCCCTCATAATCTGCAGAGAGCGGCACAACGGCACATTTTTGGGAAAAGCAAGCCCTGAATCTTTCCAGAAAACAGTTCCCGGAGAAACCCTGCTCTATCGAAGTTCTGTTCCGGTCTATAACTCTGTCAACGGTCAGAAACCGGGATATTCCTGGCCATCCATCCTGCTTCTCCTCAAGATTTTCTCTCCAGTGTGATCTTTTGAGGCTCTCGGCGGTAATGCTCCTGATGAACTGTACCTGGTTATCCCAGTCGAGAATTCCAAAATCAATTTTTCCATCCTGAACAGCCCACTCTTGAAAGTCTCTTTGGTCTGATTGCATGCCGGCGGCGCAAATTTCTTCTATATATTTCCTCCGGAAGCTCTCTATATCCACCCACTCAGATGGCAGTGGCAAACGGGTGTAGAGCAGAGAGGAATCCATTCCATCCTGATATTTAAATCGGGCCGGGAGCCTCCCCAGCACTGCCTTTCCATAAAGCCAGGGTTCATAAAGTCCGTATCCAAAGCCTTCAGCTAAGGAGGTCGACAACGCATAATCTGACACGCTATAAAGAAGTGCTGCCGGGTTGCCCTGACACCGGTAGAATATTCTCGATGGTGCATCAAGAATAACCGGCAGGCGGGTTTCTCTGATGATTGTCCTGATTTCATTGAAAAGGTCAATATCAGCTCTTCCCGTGCCCCGGGTCCCCAGTAAAAGAGTTGAGTCAAATATCAGACACGCCAGTGCAATAGCTTCAAGCGGGTTTTTCCTGTAAATAACCCTTGAAGGATAACAGAATATCGGTTTAGACAAGTTTATCTCTGTATCATCCTGCAAAGCAGCTTCTGCAGCCCTCTTTAAGACTATATCCCTTGAGACTTTTTCAGATGAAATTTCTTCTTTCCGGACCGGATTATGAAGGAGTGTAACTCTGAAACCGGTATTGCTCAAGATTTCAAAACCGCAGTTTCCAGGTACCACATGGTTTACAGGGGCACTAAGAGAATAAAGGTCCGGTTTTATTTTTATCCCGGAATCCTCCAGAAACTGCAGCGATTTAAGCTGCTCCAACCTGCCCTCTTCGGCAAAATCGTGTATTACAGAGAAGAACCGGACATCTCCTCCATTCCATTCTCTTGCTATTTCTGAAAAAGCAGCTGAAAGTGCGGGGTTCTTCCCCAGATTAAGATTATGAGCTACAACCGCTGCCGGAAAAGTCAGATTTGCGCCATTCAGTATTTCGAGCAGTTTTTTCTTGAGCAGAGCCCGCATACTGAGGAACCGGCAGATATCTGTAAACTGCTGGTAATCAAATTCTTCTATATTAATCTGCTCAACACCCGGAATCTTTCCTGCCCCGTTTCCGCTGCAAATCAGGATGCTTTTTCCCCGCTTGATTTTTCTGAAGGCATCAGCATAAAGCCTCATCACCTGTGAAACACCACCCGTACGGACATGATAGTGAATCTGAATCAGGGTTTCAGGGAATCTGTTCATAGCTGGTTCAGTGTACGGTTTTTCTGCCTGGGGTGAAAACTACGGTGAATCTCTTTAAGATACTCACGGTCAACGTGAGTGTAAATCTCAGTTGTCACAATGTTTGAATGACCGAGCATCTCCTGAACAGTCCGCAGATCAGCTCCCCCTTCCAGAAGATGAGTCGCAAAAGAATGCCTGAACGTGTGCGGTGAAACCTCTTTATGAATACCTGCATCAGCACAGTACCCGTGAATGATTTTCCAGATGCCCATACGGGAGATGGCTTTTCCGCGGACATTCAGGAAAACCGTGCTGTCTGATCCAGGTTTTGCTAA
>Ga0209723_1003513_pt1 | contig 18741 bp, 17 predicted proteins | sample BiotimSIPDNA_2_FD_185750 | JGI IMG/M metagenome (GOLD analysis project Ga0209723, IMG submission 185750) | Anaerobic biogas reactor microbial communites from Washington, USA - Biogas_R2 time_0 SIP DNA (SPAdes) (version 2) | ecosystem: Engineered > Bioreactor > Anaerobic > Unclassified | place... | reverse complement strand
AAAGAAGATGGGGGAAAGGAAGATGAGGGCGATCACGCCGTTTTGGAGCGGGCCGCGGATGAGCATGAGGGTGTTACTGCTCGGGGGGCTGGGGCGGGGAGAGATCGACAAGGGAATGGGGACAAGGGAATGACGGAGCGAGGACGGGAGGGGGGAATGATGGAATCATGGAATGGTGGAATGTATTGGAGGGATGCGGTCTTTGCGGGGCGCGGATTGGGGCGAGGTATGAGAAGCGTGGCACGAAGAAGGCAGGTGCAAGGCGGGGTTTGGATTTGAACGGGAGCCCGCGGAGGGAACGGAGGGTGAGATGGTGATTGGCTGCGAGGGGGAGAAAAGAAGATGGGGGAAAGGAAGATGAAGGCGATCACGCCGTTTTGGAGCGGGCCGCGGATGAGCATGAGGGTGTTACTGCTCGGGGGGCTGGGGCGGGGAGAGATCGACAAGGGAATGGGGACAAGGGAATGACGGAGCGAGGACGGGAGGAATGGTGGAATCGTGGGATGGTGGAATGTATTGGAGGGATCCGGTCTTTGAGGGGCGCGGATTGGGGCGAGGTATGGGAAGCGTGGCACGAAGAAGGCAGGCCGAAGACGCGGTTTGCAGTTGAACAGGAGCCCGCGGAGGGAACGGAGGGTGAGATGATGATTGGCTGCGAGGGGGAGAAAAGAAGATGGGGGAAAGGAAGATGAGGGCGGGGTGTGGACGCGGCAGGTTGGATTGGGCTGGGGGGGCGTGACCTTTTTTGGGGGTTTGGGGTTGCATTTTTCGTGGTGATGGTTCAGATTGGCGGGAAATGTTGGCAATGCAAAGGACGGAATGTCACCATGTCCGCTGATTTCTTTGCGCATTCGCTTGAGGGGCGGCCCGAGACGGACTGGGAGCCGCTGGAGGCGCATTTGGAGGAGACTGCGCGGTACGCGTGTCTGTTTCTCGGTCGCATCCACTCGGACCTAGCGATATGGGGCGAGCTTGTGGGGCGTTGGCATGATCTGGGGAAGTATCTCGACGAGTTTCGAGAGAAGCTGCGTGGCAAAGCAGTCTCCGTGGATCACGCGGGCGTGGGTGCGGCATACGCGTGTGAGCAGTTCAAATCACTGGGTTTGGCACTCGCATTTGCCATTGCGGGACACCACACCGGGCTGGCAAACCTGGCGGCCAATGATCGTGATGACCTGTTGCATGTTTCGCGGACACCACTGAAAGTGAGATTGGGCGACAATATGACGGCGCTGCGGCAAGTTGCTGGCCGTCTACCTGACTCAGTAACGCAGAAGCAGACGCTGGAACTGCCCCAGTGGCTCGTGGCGATGACGCCGGGCGATGAGGCAAACCGTTCGTTCGTGTTCTTCGTTCGGTTGCTTTTCTCTGCCCTTGTGGACGCCGACCGGCTCGCGACGGGCGATTTCTACGCACGGGCCGAAGGGAAGGAGCCGGAACATGTGAGCCTTCAATACGAACCATTGAACGTGCTGCGTGATCGACTGGACGCTCATATCGATGGACTGGCGGGCGATGCAGCCGCGGAGCATCTGTCGGCGGTGAACAAGCTGCGAGCCGAAGTCTTGGCGGCGTGCCGCCGGGCAGCCCGGATTAGGCCGGGTCTCTTTTCGCTAACCGTGCCCACCGGCGGCAGCAAGACGTTCTCGGCGATGAGCTTTTCGCTAGGGCACGCGGTGGAGTACGGCCTGGATCGAGTTATTGTCGTGATTCCCTACACAAGCATTATCGAACAGAACGCCGCGCGCTACCGCGAGGCGTTCGGCATCGACGGCGTGCCGGATGAGCGCAACGTCTTGGAGCATCACAGCGGCATCGACGAGCAAAAGGCCGAGGAAATCAACGCTGAGGCGGAGATGCGTCGCCGTCTGGCGGCGGAGAACTGGGACGCCCCGATTGTGGTGACGACGGCCGTGCAGTTCTTTGAATCTCTCTTCACAGACCATCCCTCTCGGGGTCGCAAGTTGCATCGCATCGCGAAGAGCGTGGTGATCCTCGACGAGGTGCAGACCTTGCCCCCCAGGCTTCTCCTGCCGATTCTGGAAGGACTAAAGGAGCTTGTTGCGCACTACGGGGTCTCTGTCGTACTCAGCACCGCCACACCGCCGGCGCTTGTTGAGAGGCCGGGACTGCCGAAAGGGCTGCGCGAGGTGCGGCCGATCATCGCTGACCCTGTCGCCTTGAGCAGGAGCCGAGCCGCGCGTCGAGTGCGCGTCGAATGGCGAATGGACCGTGTGACTCCCTACGAGGAGTTGGCGTTTGAATTGGGATCATTGAATCAGGTGCTGGCCGTTGTGCACCGTCGCCAGGACGCGCGAGTGTTGGCTGAGATGCTCCCGGCCGAGGGACGCTTTCACTTATCCGCGCTCATGTGCCCCGCGCATCGCCTCAAGCGGATTGACGAGATCACGAGAGCACTGCGGGAGGGTCGCACATGCCGTGTGGTGTCGACCCAGTTGATCGAGGCAGGCGTAGACATTGACTTGCCGGTGGTCTATCGCGCTTTGGCGGGGCTGGACAGCCTGGCCCAGGCAGCCGGGCGGTGCGACCGGGAAGGAAGGCTGACAGAGGCAGCGGGCGAACCCGGCGGGCGTTTCGTCGTGTTCCGCGCAGAAAGCTCACCCCCGGCGGGGACACTGCGCAAGGCATTGCAGTCCGTCGAGAAGCTCTGGGAGTTGCAGGGGCGCATTTCGCAGTTGCCCGACGAACTCGACCCGTTCAATCCTGAACACTGCGAGCTGTTCTTCTCGGAGTTGTACGGCAAGGAAGAATTGGACTCGAAGCGAGTGCTCGGGGAGGCTGCCAAGTTGAACTTCGCGAATGTGGCTGCGGCCTTTCAGATGATTGAGGACGGATGGAGCCGACCGGTGGTCGTGCCGTGGGGCGCGGGAGCCGAGAGGATCGAGGCTTATCAGCGCGATGCTTCAAGGAAAACGGCGCGAGCATTGCAGCCGTTCATGGTTCAGATCTCAGACTGGCACTTGGCGCCGTTGCTCGAGAGCGGGGCTGTCGAGCGCTGGGCGGAGACGAATCTGCACTTGCCGACGGGATTATTCGGGAAGCGGTATAGCGATGAATTCGGGCTCATCGTTGAGCCCGACTGCGCAGTGGACCCGGAATTGTTGATGGTTTGAAGGAAGAGGGCGGCGGGGCCACAAGAGCGGCCCGGGCCCAGCACACGTCAAGATAGGTAGGAAGCGCCATGAACACCGTCTCTCCTAAGCCGCTCCGTTTACGGGCCAGCGGTCCGCTGGCCTGTTTTACCAGGCCTGAACTCAAGGCTGAACGAGTTTCCTATCAGGTGATGACGCCGTCGGCCGCTCGCGGCATTCTCGAGGCAGTGCTTTGGAAGCCGGCCATCCGTTGGCGAATCGAGCGCATCAAGGTTCTCAAGCCGATCCGCTGGGTGGCCTTCCGACGCAACGAGGTGAATAGCCGCGCCTCTCCGCCCGCGGCCAAGGTAATCGCCAGTGGCGGGGCGCCGCCGTTTCTGCTCGCCGACGAGGATCGCGCGCAAAGGAACACGGTGGCGCTTGCCGACGTGGACTACATCATCGAAGCGCGTTTCGACATGACCGACCGCGCCGGACCGGACGACAATCGTGCGAAGTTCGTCGAGATGTTTCGGCGCCGGGTGGAACGCGGGCAGCATTATCATCAGCCGTATCTGGGATGCCGGGAATTCGTGGCCCACATCGAGGCGGTCAACGGCGACGCACCCGCCCCGATTAACGAGACATGCGACCTAGGGATGATGCTCTACGACATCGCCTACGGGCAGGAATCGAATCGGCCGATCTTCTTCGCGGCGCGCCTGGTGGACGGGGTCCTCGAAGTGCCAGCCGACGAAGGCGTTCTGAGGCAGAAAGGAGGTGCCCCATGATCCTACAGGCTTTGAGGCAGTTGGCGATCGATGAGAATCTGGTCGGCGATCCGGATTTTGAATTCAAGCCGGTTGCCTGGTGGATTACCGTCGACAGAGACGGCAAACTTGTCGGCATCGAGGATGTGCGGCGCAATGTGAACGAGGGAACGAAGCGGAAGGCGAAATACGATGGAAAGCCGACTCTTGTGCCGCGGCAACCGATTCGTACGAGTGGAGATCTGGCGTTTTTCCTGGTTGACAAGGCCGAATACGTGCTCGGCATCGATCCGGCAGGCAAACGCCCGGAAGGCAAATTGGTGCAACGTGCAGCGTTATTCAAGGAAACGGTACGGCGATGCGTCGAGGCTTCGGAAGATGAGGGAGCCCTCGCTGTGCTTGCCTTCTTAGACTCGTTAGGGAAAGACAAATCCTATCTTGAAGCCTGGGTGGCGCAGGCGCAGCCCTCGCCGAATGAACTTTTCGCGTTCAGGGTGGGACTAGAAGAGGAACTTGTGCATCTGCGCCCCGCAGTGGTGGCCTTCTGGAAGAACGAACGCCTTCAGGGGGGTGAACCGAAGGAGGGGGCGGCCTTTCGATGCCTGGTCACGGGTGAATCGATGGGCGATGCAGGTCTGTTCCCGCTTATCAAACGGGTGCCGGGCGGAACGTCGAGCGGAGTGGCCTTAGTGTCGCACAACGCGAGGGCCTTTGAATCCTACGGGCTTCGCGGCAACGAGAACGCGCCTATCTCACGCACCGCGGCTGAGCAGGCAGGAACCGCTCTGAATCGACTTCTTGATCCGGCCTATCCCGATCCGGAGCGTCCTGGTGAGACCTTGGGGCGTCGTTTTGTAAGGCTCAGCGCTGATACCGTCGTCTGCTTTTGGATGCGGAAGCCGCCCGCTGAAGCGAAGAGCTTTCTGGACAGCCTCAGCAATCTCCTCGAAGGGGAGCGAGAGGATAGCGTGGGCGAGGCTTACCGTTCCATTTGGCACGGTCGTGAAACTCGCCTACAAGATCCAACGGCCTTCTACGCCTTGACGCTTTCAGGCACGCAAGGTCGCGCCGTGGTGCGCGATTGGCTTGAGACCTCGGTTCAGGACGTGGTAAGAAATCTGGCCGGACATTTCGCCGATCTAGAGATCGTTCGTCACGCCAAGCCAAAGAAGGGAAACCCGCAAACACCCGCCGTTCCCGTCCATCAACTCATGCAGTCGCTAGCGGCCGAAGGTCGGTCGGCGCCGGTGCCGGGCTCGTTGGAGGCCGGCTTTGTCCGCTCGGCTTTGACGGGCGCTGCTTATCCCTTCCAGCTCCTTCAGAGGGCACTGGTCCGCGCTCGGGTGGAAGCCGGGGGCGATGATTGGATCGCCGCCGCGCGAGCTGATGCCCGGGCTGCTCTCATTAAGGCGGTGCTGAACCGCCGTCGCCGTTGTGATACTCAAGTTGCTTCACGATACCCGGAGGTAGGAGACGACATGAACCCGACAAATGACAGTCCTGGATATGCCCTGGGAATGCTGATGGCCGTGTTGGAGCGGCTACAGACGGCCGCCCTGGGTGACGTCAACGCGACGGTGGTCGATCGATATTTTGCAGCCGCGTCGGCCACGCCCCGAAACGTTTTCGTGCGACTGCTGCGCAACTCGCAACACCACGCTCGCAAGGCCGGGGATGGCGATGACAAACGAAACCGTGCGACAGCATTCCGTTGTAACCGGATCATCGACTACGTGGCCGACTTGTTCAACGTGGAACGCAAACGCTATCCGCCGCAGGCCAACGGGTTGCCCGTGCACTTGGATCTGGAGCAACAGGGCTTGTTTGTGCTCGGGTATCATCAGATGCGTCATTGGCTGTGGATGAACAACGAGGAGCGAGCCAAGTGGGAGGAGACTCATCCCGATGCGCCGCGTGCTTTTCGTTGGCTGAAGGAACCGAGTCACGAAGTCCCCAACGAGGCAGAAACCGCCGCTTCGTAGGCGCCCTCTCTTCCTGAACCAACAACAACCCGATCCTTTGGAGGTATTGATAATGAGCGTTGCCGTTACAGAACCGTCTGCCACTGATTTGGCTGACCGCGCCATTCAACATCGTTACGAATTCGTGCTCCTTTTCGACGTCAAGAACGGGAATCCCAACGGGGATCCCGATGCGGGCAACGCGCCCCGCATCGATCCGGAGACAGGACATGGACTGGTATCGGACGTTTGTTTGAAGCGGAAGATCCGCAACTACGTCACGCTTGTGAAACGAACGCCGGAAGGGACGCCCGAACCCGGCTATGATATCTACGTGAAGGAGAAGGCTGTTCTGAATGCTCAGCATCTCCGCGGTTACGAAGCTCTTGGCCTGGACCCAAAGGTCCGGGCGAAGCCCAAAGAGGGCGAGAGCCCCGCCGAAGAGCGAGTGCGGCGTTGGATGTGCCAAACGTTTTTCGATATCCGCATGTTTGGGGCCGTCATGAGCACGGATGTGAACGCGGGTCAAGTCCGCGGGCCGGTCCAGGTGGCGTTCGCGCGTTCCATCCAGCCGATCGTTTCTCTGGAGCAGTCGATCACGCGTATGGCGGTGACCACCGAAGCGGAGAAACAGAAACAAGAGCAGAAACAAGCCGGCCAAGCTCGCATGATGGGCCGTAAGGAGATCATCCCTTACGCTCTGTATCGTGCCCACGGCTTCATCAGCCCGCACTTTGCTGCCGATACAGGCTTCAGCAACGACGACCTCGATCTGTTGTTCAGGGCCTTGGAGGAGATGTTTGATCACGACCACTCCGCCGCGCGAGGTGAGATGGGCACGTGCCGGCTGTTCGTCTTCGAGCATGAGAGCAAACTGGGTAACGCTCCGGCCCGAAAGCTCTTCGACCTGATTCATGTCGAGCCGAAGGCTCCGGAACAGCCGGCGCGCCAGTTCAGCGACTATGAGGTGATTGTGGACAGGGACTCGGTTCCCTCGGGTGTTACGCTGCATGAACGCCTGTAAGGCCGGACGCGACGGGGAATGCCTACCATGCCCTACGACGACGAATCCCTGCTGCCCATTTCCGCTCTGCAGCACTGGCTGTTCTGCCGGCGGCAGTGCGGGCTGATTCACTTGGAGCAGATCTGGCGGGAGAACCGGCTGACTGTGGAGGGGCAGCACTTTCATAAGAAGGTGCATGATGCCCGGGCGGAGCGGCAGGGGAGCAGTTGGATTGTTCGCGGGCTGTTGCTGCGGTCGGCGGAGTTGGGCCTGATCGGCAAGGCCGACGTGGTCGAGTTTGAGCCGGTCGGCGAGAAGGACGCCGACCGGCTTACGCGGGGCTTGCTGTTTCAATCGATCTCCGACGAGCCCGATGCGTGGCGCGTGACGCCGGTGGAGTATAAGCGAGGGCGGCCGAAACAGGGGGACGCCGATCGCGTGCAGCTTTGCGCCCAGGCCTTGTGTCTGGAGGAGATGCTGGGCGCGGCGATTCCGGCGGGCGTGCTCTACTACGGGCGGACGCGGCGTCGAAAGGACGTGCCGCTGGACGAAGAGCTGCGAACGAAGACGATCGCCGCGGCAAGGGAGTTGAGAGCGATGATCGAGAGCGGCGCGACCCCGCCCGCGGAGGCGGGGGAGAAGTGCAAGTCGTGTTCGCTGGTCGACGAGTGTCTGCCGAAGGCGACCGGGGGGCGGAGCGCGGCGGCGTTTTTGCAGAGGGAGTTGGATCGGCATTTGGCAAACGGCCCTGGACTGCCGCCTGCGCGGGAATGACGGGAAGAGAGCGGAAGATAGTGGGACTGCGGTCTCTGTCCTCGCTCACGCGTCGGGTTGGGACCTCGCTGACGCGGCGGGTTGGTATGGGAGGTCGGGTTGGGGCCTCGCTCACGCGTCGGGTTACTTGCTCGCTGACGCGTCGGGTTGGGACCGTCGAATCAATTTCTGTCATGTTGTCGTCTTTCGCTCCGCGAAAGCAACGCCACTTTCGCGGAGCGAAAGGCGACAGTCATTTCCTCGGCCATCCTCAGTAAAACAGGGAGGCACAATGAAGAAGCATTTGAACACGTTGTTTGTGACGACCGACGGGGCGTATCTGGCGAAGGACGGGCAGGCGGTTGCCGTGCGGCACGAGAAGGAGACGCGGCTGCGGGTGCCGCTGCATAATCTGGACGGGGTGGTGTGCTTTGGGCGGGTCGGGCTGAGTCCGGCGTTGATGGGGGCGTGCGCCGAGGCGGGGGTTTCGATCTCGCTGCTGAGCGAGTATGGACGGTTTCGGGCGGCCGTGGTGGGGTTCAGCCCGGGCAACGTGCTGTTGCGGCGGGAGCAGTACCGGGTGGCGGACGACGAGGCGCGGTCGTGCCAGGTGGCGCGGAGCGTGGTGGCCGGCAAGATCGCCAACTCGCGGTCGGTGTTGATGCGGGCGGTGCGCGACGGCACCAGCGGGTTGGAGGCTTGCCCGTTCGCCGGGACGATCGAGAAGATGGCGGGGCATCTGGAACTGGTTCGGTACTGCGAGTCGCTGGCAGAGGTTCGCGGGGTGGAGGGGGAGTCGGCGCGGGCCTATTTTGGCGTGTTCGACCATTTGATTGGCGGGGGGAAGCCCGAGTTTTCGTTTGCGGGGCGGGTGCGGCGTCCGCCGACGGACCCGGTGAACGCGTTGCTGTCGTTTCTGTACACGATATTGACGCACGACGCGCGGTCGGCGTGCGAGTCGGTGGGGCTGGACGCGGCGGTAGGGTTTCTTCATCGGGACCGTCCGGGGCGGCCGAGCCTGGCGCTCGATCTGATCGAGGAGTTCCGCTCATTCCTGGTGGACCGGCTGGTATTGTCGCTGGTAAATCGGCGGCAGGTGTCGGCCGGGGGATTCAAGAAGACGGCGTCGGGTGCGGTGGAGATGGACGACAAGACTCGGAAGGCGGTGTTGACGGCTTATCAGAAGCGGAAGCAGGAGACGATCACGCATCCGTTTTTGAACGAGAAGACGACGGTGGGCCTTTTGGTGCATTTGCAGGCGCGGCTGTTGGCGCGGCATTTGCGGGGCGATTTGGACGCCTATCCGGCGTTTATCTGGCGTTAGTGTCTTTGTGCTGGACTTGTGCGCATAATGCGCGCATGTTTGTGAAGGTTGGGTTGCGGGCTTGCCCCGCCTTGGGGGAAGGGAGCAAGGGATGTATGTGTTGGTGACTTATGACGTGAGCACGCAGACGCCGGAGGGGCGTCGTCGCCTGCGGCATGCGGCGAAGGCTTGTTTGGATTTTGGGCAGCGGGTGCAGCAGTCGGTATTCGAGTTGAAGGTGGACCCTGGTCAGTGGGCGGAATGCAAGGCTCGGCTGATGGAGATTATCGATCCGGAGGAAGACAGCCTGAGGTTTTACTATTTGGGATCGAATTGGCAGCGTCGGGTGGAGCACCAGGGGGTGGAGACGTCGTATGACATTGAGGGTCCGCTGATCGCGTAGATTTGGGCCTCCGCGAACCTCAAGCGGTGGCGAAAAGGCGGGGGATTCGCGATTGTTGCAAGTGTTTATTTTGCAGATAGTTGCGGCGGCGCGGGTGGAAGGGTTGCGAGATGACAGAGGCGTTTTTGGGGAGGTTCGCGGATTGGTCGCTCTTACTTATTGCGTAGCAAGGCTTTAGACTGGGGGCGTCGCTCCCCGCGCGGGGAGCGTGGATTGAAACGCGCTCGGTTGCTTGGTCATCACCTCACCCACACGTCGCTCCCCGCGCGGGGAGCGTGGATTGAAACCTCCGTCGGGCGATTTGCGTGTCTCCACCGACCGTCGCTCCCCGCGCGGGGAGCGTGGATTGAAACTCGGCAGGCGAGCGTGGGACCGAAGCAACGGTGGGTCGCTCCCCGCGCGGGGAGCGTGGATTGAAACACGTCGCATCTCCGGCAGGCATACGACGGCAACACGTCGCTCCCCGCGCGGGGAGCGTGGATTGAAACTCCCCGCGGTCAAGATCGGTGAGGCAACCATTTCGTCGCTCCCCGCGCGGGGAGCGTGGATTGAAACAAAGTTAAAACCGCTTTAGAGAGGAAATGAATCATGTCGCTCCCCGCGCGGGGAGCGTGGATTGAAACTTCCGGTCCGAGTTCTGCGCCGGTCAGACTGAACGTCGCTCCCCGCGCGGGGAGCGTGGATTGAAACGCGTCGAGGAAAACGCGACATCGAAGGCCGGCAAGTCGCTCCCCGCGCGGGGAGCGTGGATTGAAACACCTCGGCCCATCCGGCGGTGATCGCGGGGTTCGGTCGCTCCCCGCGCGGGGAGCGTGGATTGAAACATCGAGTCTGATCGAACTGAGGCGGGCGGTGAGGCGTCGCTCCCCGCGCGGGGAGCGTGGATTGAAACCATGCCTCGCGCAGGTCGTCGGGGAGCGTTACGTCGCTCCCCGCGCGGGGAGCGTGGATTGAAACCGGCCGAAACCTACGTCCGCACCATTTGCACTCGGTCGCTCCCCGCGCGGGGAGCGTGGATTGAAACTGCCCAGTAGTCAAACCAGTCGGGAGCGAAGCAAGTCGCTCCCCGCGCGGGGAGCGTGGATTGAAACATCATGGCACGCGATGGCCGGGCTAAGGTGCCTCGTCGCTCCCCGCGCGGGGAGCGTGGATTGAAACATGCCGAGTGCGTTGTCGGGCTGACAATGGAGGGGTCGCTCCCCGCGCGGGGAGCGTGGATTGAAACTGGATCTCGGCATGACGCCCGAGCAGGCGGCCAGGTCGCTCCCCGCGCGGGGAGCGTGGATTGAAACACATGGCTACGGGTCTTGCGCAAAATCACAGCAAGTCGCTCCCCGCGCGGGGAGCGTGGATTGAAACTTGCCGGCCATCTCCGCTTCCACCGCCGCCTCCCGTCGCTCCCCGCGCGGGGAGCGTGGATTGAAACATTACAAGGCCGAGGCAGCTCACCTGTTGCGCCGAGTCGCTCCCCGCGCGGGGAGCGTGGATTGAAACCGCCCGCAGACTGAGAGGGCGTCATCCGGCTTGGGTCGCTCCCCGCGCGGGGAGCGTGGATTGAAACCGCCTGGCACACCGCCGCCGCTGACTGATCAGGGGTCGCTCCCCGCGCGGGGAGCGTGGATTGAAACCACTCGGCCAGCTCGGCCGTCCGGTTGTCGGCCAGGTCGCTCCCCGCGCGGGGAGCGTGGATTGAAACCAGGGCCGCCCCGGGAGTCATGACCCGAGTATCGCGTCGCTCCCCGCGCGGGGAGCGTGGATTGAAACATTCCCACCAGTTGAATCACCATCCGCATGTGCGGGTCGCTCCCCGCGCGGGGAGCGTGGATTGAAACGGCGAGTCGTCGCTCTCGACGCTCCGAGACGACCCGTCGCTCCCCGCGCGGGGAGCGTGGATTGAAACACTTTGTTGCGGTTGCGGAACGTACGCCGCGCCCCGTCGCTCCCCGCGCGGGGAGCGTGGATTGAAACATGTAGTTTGATGTAGCCATGTTTGTGTTGGTACGTCGCTCCCCGCGCGGGGAGCGTGGATTGAAACTCGATCGGCCAGGCCAGCCCCCTCAGCCCCTCGGGTCGCTCCCCGCGCGGGGAGCGTGGATTGAAACCCCACGGCCGGCTTGAGCTGGCCGAACCGCGAGAGTCGCTCCCCGCGCGGGGAGCGTGGATTGAAACAGCGGTGGACTGAGGCCGACGAACAGACCGCGAAGTCGCTCCCCGCGCGGGGAGCGTGGATTGAAACATACTACCATGACCTCACTCCTTAGATGATTGAAGTCGCTCCCCGCGCGGGGAGCGTGGATTGAAACACAACATGTTCCGCCTGGCGGTACTCAAGAGGGGGTCGCTCCCCGCGCGGGGAGCGTGGATTGAAACCAGCCGGCCCCCACGTCGACCGACAAGAGGGCCGAGTCGCTCCCCGCGCGGGGAGCGTGGATTGAAACAGCGGTGGACTGAGGCCGACGAACAGACCGCGAACGTCGCTCCCCGCGCGGGGAGCGTGGATTGAAACAGCCACACTGCTGCCACTGGCTGTCACCGTGAATGTCGCTCCCCGCGCGGGGAGCGTGGATTGAAACTGGCTCAAGTTGGTCACGTGCAAATGCCGCGGGGGTCGCTCCCCGCGCGGGGAGCGTGGATTGAAACTGAAGAGATCTCGGGAGAGGAACTGGCAGAGGCCGTCGCTCCCCGCGCGGGGAGCGTGGATTGAAACCACGATGTCCCGCGTGGCCCACAGATAGGCCGTCGTCGCTCCCCGCGCGGGGAGCGTGGATTGAAACTCCCTGCGGTCAAGATCGGTGAGGCAACCGTTTCGTCGCTCCCCGCGCGGGGAGCGTGGATTGAAACGCGGCCTCAACGGCATCGTTGACCACCTGCCACGTCGCTCCCCGCGCGGGGAGCGTGGATTGAAACGTAACGGTCAGGAGGTAGCTCCCGGTTGCCGTCTCGTCGCTCCCCGCGCGGGGAGCGTGGATTGAAACACCGTCCTGATAGTCACCGCACTTGCGGCGACTCCTGTCGCTCCCCGCGCGGGGAGCGTGGATTGAAACGTCTGCCGGCCGACTGGGCCGTGGGAATTCGTCGGGTCGCTCCCCGCGCGGGGAGCGTGGATTGAAACACCGAGGCCGACCAGGTCCGGCCCGTGCCGGCCCGTCGCTCCCCGCGCGGGGAGCGTGGATTGAAACTTTTGATCGCCAGTCTTGTCGTCGATCTCGGCCGGTCGCTCCCCGCGCGGGGAGCGTGGATTGAAACTCCTAGGCGTTGAGTGAAAGCGAGCCCCTAAGGCGTCGCTCCCCGCGCGGGGAGCGTGGATTGAAACCCAGCAGCGTCCAGGTCGCCTCCAAAATCGCCAGGGTCGCTCCCCGCGCGGGGAGCGTGGATTGAAACAGCGCCTGGGCGGCGCCGATCGAACCGGCCGGCGCCGTCGCTCCCCGCGCGGGGAGCGTGGATTGAAACGGCGAACTGGTCGGGAGTGAGTTTTGGATCCTGGGTCGCTCCCCGCGCGGGGAGCGTGGATTGAAACCAGGACTTCGCCCATCTCGCCGTTCATGACTCGGTGTCGCTCCCCGCGCGGGGAGCGTGGATTGAAACGACGAATCCCAAGGAACACGCGACCATGGCCAAGTCGCTCCCCGCGCGGGGAGCGTGGATTGAAACGAGTTTGTCGGCGACCTCAACGGCCTTGAAGGCACGTCGCTCCCCGCGCGGGGAGCGTGGATTGAAACCTCGACGCGGACGATCTCCAGGTGACACTTGCCCGGTCGCTCCCCGCGCGGGGAGCGTGGATTGAAACAGATTCTTTCTTCTGCTTTCCGCGACGGACGGAGTCGCTCCCCGCGCGGGGAGCGTGGATTGAAACCTCTCTAAAGCGGTTTTAACTTTGAACACTTGGTCGTCGCTCCCCGCGCGGGGAGCGTGGATTGAAACTGCGGATAGGGGTCATGGCTGGCACCTGAATGAGTCGCTCCCCGCGCGGGGAGCGTGGATTGAAACGCGTTCGGTGGCGTTCGTAACAGTCAGGAGGTAGCTGTCGCTCCCCGCGCGGGGAGCGTGGATTGAAACCAGGACTTCGCCCATCTCGCCGTTCATGACTCGGGTCGCTCCCCGCGCGGGGAGCGTGGATTGAAACTCCCAGAACGTCGAGCCGGAGGGCGTAGCAGATAAGTCGCTCCCCGCGCGGGGAGCGTGGATTGAAACGTCGACAAATCTCTGGATTACTACGAACTACAGTTGTCGCTCCCCGCGCGGGGAGCGTGGATTGAAACTCGAAGCGTAATAGTCGTCATGTTGCACCTCGCTGGTCGCTCCCCGCGCGGGGAGCGTGGATTGAAACTGACCTGGCTCTCCGGGCACAACGATCTGATCGCGTCGCTCCCCGCGCGGGGAGCGTGGATTGAAACAATTTCCGCTGGTCTCCATCGCCCGGCGGCGTCCGTCGCTCCCCGCGCGGGGAGCGTGGATTGAAACTACGACGCCATGCTGCTGGCGGAGCTGGAGGCGGGTCGCTCCCCGCGCGGGGAGCGTGGATTGAAACTCCATCATCTCGGCGAACTGGCGATGATAGCGGGCGTCGCTCCCCGCGCGGGGAGCGTGGATTGAAACATCATCTCACCTCATTGTCCCGGACCCGCCGGGTCGTCGCTCCCCGCGCGGGGAGCGTGGATTGAAACCCACCCAGGCCTCCGCCTGGGCCGGCACTCGCCGCGTCGCTCCCCGCGCGGGGAGCGTGGATTGAAACAGATTGAGACGAACATCTCCGGCTTGGCAGCCGTGTCGCTCCCCGCGCGGGGAGCGTGGATTGAAACTGAGCCGCTCGTTCATTGTCCGGTTATGAACCGACGTCGCTCCCCGCGCGGGGAGCGTGGATTGAAACACTGGGAGGGGATCGGCTGGTATTCCATGGATGGTCGCTCCCCGCGCGGGGAGCGTGGATTGAAACTTGAGATACTCGACGCGCTCGCGATAGGCGTTAGTCGCTCCCCGCGCGGGGAGCGTGGATTGAAACCAGCGGCCTCCAGACGCTCTCCAGACGCCTACAGGTCGCTCCCCGCGCGGGGAGCGTGGATTGAAACCCTCAGCGAGGTAAGTACTATGGAAACCGCAACGAAGTCGCTCCCCGCGCGGGGAGCGTGGATTGAAACCGGAGCAACGCACCAGGAGACCGCACCAATGAGTCGCTCCCCGCGCGGGGAGCGTGGATTGAAACTCGTGTGAACACGCCGAAGCCTTGCGCGTCGCTGGTCGCTCCCCGCGCGGGGAGCGTGGATTGAAACTGCGCAGATCCTGCGCGCCCACGCATGGAGGCACGGTCGCTCCCCGCGCGGGGAGCGTGGATTGAAACTGCGCAGATCCTGCGCGCCCACGCATGGAGGCACGTCGCTCCCCGCGCGGGGAGCGTGGATTGAAACTTTACGCCAACCTGGCGGCCCGGGAGGCGATCGAGGTCGCTCCCCGCGCGGGGAGCGTGGATTGAAACTACGCGACCACGGTCTTAATGGTCGGGGCTCGATCGTCGCTCCCCGCGCGGGGAGCGTGGATTGAAACCAGACGCCCTCCAGACGCCTACAGCGGCATCAACGTCGCTCCCCGCGCGGGGAGCGTGGATTGAAACCGTTAGGGCTGTACTCGGTCGTCTTGTGGGCAAGGGTCGCTCCCCGCGCGGGGAGCGTGGATTGAAACTCTTCTAACGCACCAGGAGACACACCAATGACCACGTCGCTCCCCGCGCGGGGAGCGTGGATTGAAACCTGAAAATCGACGTGCCCCCGGCCCGTGGCCGACGTCGCTCCCCGCGCGGGGAGCGTGGATTGAAACCCCTCCTGCGAACCAAACACCCTACACGGGGCCCGTCGCTCCCCGCGCGGGGAGCGTGGATTGAAACTCAGTACGGACTTGAGCCGGACTCTTGCGCACGGTCGCTCCCCGCGCGGGGAGCGTGGATTGAAACAGAGTTACATACGGAGCGAAAACGAAAGATCACCGTCGCTCCCCGCGCGGGGAGCGTGGATTGAAACTCCGATCTGCAGGACATGACGCCTTCCCGCAAATTGTCGCTCCCCGCGCGGGGAGCGTGGATTGAAACTCTTCTCTCCTCACGCACCACAGGAGCTTGCACCGTCGCTCCCCGCGCGGGGAGCGTGGATTGAAACCGGCTTGCCGTAGTAGCGAATATCGGCGGCAACGGTCGCTCCCCGCGCGGGGAGCGTGGATTGAAACCTTCACCTAAAAGGAGATCACGCCATGACCCAAGCGTCGCTCCCCGCGCGGGGAGCGTGGATTGAAACTCCGTACTACCCATAACAGCTCCATCTCTGTTGGGTCGCTCCCCGCGCGGGGAGCGTGGATTGAAACGCACGTCGACCAGCACGGACTGATCGGAACGACGCGTCGCTCCCCGCGCGGGGAGCGTGGATTGAAACCCGAGACGACCGACGGCGATACGCTCGTGTCTCTGTCGCTCCCCGCGCGGGGAGCGTGGATTGAAACGACATACTCACTGCAACTCACCTCCCCAACGGCGCGTCGCTCCCCGCGCGGGGAGCGTGGATTGAAACGCCACGACACGCAAGAGCGTGTGATGTACACCCAGTCGCTCCCCGCGCGGGGAGCGTGGATTGAAACATCATCGTTGACGAGGCGTCAATGATCGACATTGTCGCTCCCCGCGCGGGGAGCGTGGATTGAAACTCGACAGGCAGAACTGTCAGAATTGCCGGGCTGGAGTCGCTCCCCGCGCGGGGAGCGTGGATTGAAACAGCCCACTTGATCCAATCGTTCCGCGAAACCGAGTCGCTCCCCGCGCGGGGAGCGTGGATTGAAACCAGCAGGCGTAGCCGGGCAGGGCTTCGATGCACGTCGCTCCCCGCGCGGGGAGCGTGGATTGAAACCGATGTATACGCGTAGAGAGAGGGGAATGGCGGCGTCGCTCCCCGCGCGGGGAGCGTGGATTGAAACGACTACTGGGCAGAATCTGTGACAGAGCCGACCGGTCGCTCCCCGCGCGGGGAGCGTGGATTGAAACCGTCCCTCGTACTCCTCTTCCTTCAACTCTCCGAGTCGCTCCCCGCGCGGGGAGCGTGGATTGAAACTCCCCTTGGGCTCATCACTGCCGCTGTGGTTGGTGGTCGCTCCCCGCGCGGGGAGCGTGGATTGAAACCGCAAGCGCATCAGGATCGCCGGCGCCTAGGTCACCGTCGCTCCCCGCGCGGGGAGCGTGGATTGAAACAACTCACTGAACGTCCCGACCAACACGAACCTCGCGTCGCTCCCCGCGCGGGGAGCGTGGATTGAAACTCCGTGGTCATGCCAGCCGAAAAGCCCCCAGCGGGTCGCTCCCCGCGCGGGGAGCGTGGATTGAAACTCGTTGATCGGACAGAGCACCTGATAGTCCCACAGTCGCTCCCCGCGCGGGGAGCGTGGATTGAAACGCAATTACAACGACGCCCTGGTACGATCATGGGCGTCGCTCCCCGCGCGGGGAGCGTGGATTGAAACCCCAACGACGCCCGATGCTCAACCCGTGATCTGCGTCGCTCCCCGCGCGGGGAGCGTGGATTGAAACAATGCAATCGCGACAACCAGCGCCGGCGCTGGAGACGTCGCTCCCCGCGCGGGGAGCGTGGATTGAAACCATGAGGGTGTCTTTGCCCTTGGGCTCGAATTTGCGTCGCTCCCCGCGCGGGGAGCGTGGATTGAAACCGTCAGCCATCCGCAGCATCGGCATTGGAATCGCGTCGCTCCCCGCGCGGGGAGCGTGGATTGAAACGTAGCCTTGATGATTTCGACCTTATCATGCTGATGTCGCTCCCCGCGCGGGGAGCGTGGATTGAAACCAGCCGATGGCGGAACGAACTCCAGCAGTCCGGCGTCGCTCCCCGCGCGGGGAGCGTGGATTGAAACTGACCCGATTGGAGAATGTTGGCGCCTTGCCGGTGGTCGCTCCCCGCGCGGGGAGCGTGGATTGAAACTCCGACTCCAGTCGATGGGAGGATTTGCGTGATGGTCGCTCCCCGCGCGGGGAGCGTGGATTGAAACCAGCGGCCTACAAAGGCGTGAGCATGACACGCGTGTCGCTCCCCGCGCGGGGAGCGTGGATTGAAACACAAAGCTTGAGGCATGCTTAATTAGACTCACGGTCGCTCCCCGCGCGGGGAGCGTGGATTGAAACTATCTTATGCAAGGCGTGAGCATGACACGCAAGCTCGTCGCTCCCCGCGCGGGGAGCGTGGATTGAAACATGCTTGCTTTCGCCAAAGCATAGCGCATACTTGGTCGCTCCCCGCGCGGGGAGCGTGGATTGAAACTCCAAGCTTGGGCCGACAGCGCCGAGGCAGACTACGTCGCTCCCCGCGCGGGGAGCGTGGATTGAAACCCGCGGTACACCCATTGTCAAGCCGTCTGCTCCGGTCGCTCCCCGCGCGGGGAGCGTGGATTGAAACTCACCAGGAGACCGCACCAATGACCACGACCACGGTCGCTCCCCGCGCGGGGAGCGTGGATTGAAACTTTCAAAACTTGTGGCATACTTGGTTAGACTCACGTCGCTCCCCGCGCGGGGAGCGTGGATTGAAACCTGCGGTACACCCATTGTCAAGCCGTCTGCTCCGTGTCGCTCCCCGCGCGGGGAGCGTGGATTGAAACATCAAGGCCGGCCAACGGCCGTTGGGCATCTACTGGTCGCTCCCCGCGCGGGGAGCGTGGATTGAAACACGTCGCGCGGGTCGTGTTCTGATCCCTTCTCTTGTCGCTCCCCGCGCGGGGAGCGTGGATTGAAACTTTCCAGGTCGTGCGCCGTGGGTGGGCCAGCCGCGTCGCTCCCCGCGCGGGGAGCGTGGATTGAAACTCTTCTCTTCTCACGCACCAGGAGACACACACACCGTCGCTCCCCGCGCGGGGAGCGTGGATTGAAACTCTGCGCGAGCCGCTCCCCGGCGTGCGTCTCGGTGTCGCTCCCCGCGCGGGGAGCGTGGATTGAAACACGCGAACACGTTGGTCCACGAACAAAGGTTCGCGTCGCTCCCCGCGCGGGGAGCGTGGATTGAAACGAGTACGATTGGTGCGTTAGCAAAAACCCCCAGGCGTCGCTCCCCGCGCGGGGAGCGTGGATTGAAACTGGAAGAATACGACCGGCGTGGCGCCGGAGCTTAGTCGCTCCCCGCGCGGGGAGCGTGGATTGAAACATGGCAGAGGAAGCCGCCCTGGAGCAAATCTTGAGGTCGCTCCCCGCGCGGGGAGCGTGGATTGAAACCAGCCGAGCGCCAGCGGAATCTGCCAGCGGCATGTCGCTCCCCGCGCGGGGAGCGTGGATTGAAACGGTAGGACGCTGGGCCGGGGATTGGAAAACGAAAGTGTCAGCGACAGTCAGGATCGGTACCAGTTTGTCAGCGGTGGTAGGGCTGGTTTGCCGGGGGTTGGGGACAACCAGAGAAGCGTCGAGTGGCGATCGGGCGAGAGTTGGACTAT
>Ga0209723_1003512_pt1 | contig 18746 bp, 18 predicted proteins | sample BiotimSIPDNA_2_FD_185750 | JGI IMG/M metagenome (GOLD analysis project Ga0209723, IMG submission 185750) | Anaerobic biogas reactor microbial communites from Washington, USA - Biogas_R2 time_0 SIP DNA (SPAdes) (version 2) | ecosystem: Engineered > Bioreactor > Anaerobic > Unclassified | place... | reverse complement strand
AAGGTGTACACAATTGGCTTTTTCTGGTAATATTCTCTTGGGGTTCTCATAGCTCCATCTCCGTTTGGGATAATGAAGATAGGATGCTATGAAACCCCCTTTTGCCAAGTCGCGTAGTGAATTATGTGGTACTGCGTATTTTTCGTCTCCTTCGTCGGCGGGATGGCGGGAATTTACTACTTCGGCCAGTTGCACATCCCGGAGAACATCCCGCCAGAATACACAAAGGGGACATCGATACCGGTTCGACAACGCCTGCGCGGGTACTTGCGCGCGATGGACGCCCCGGACTTCGTCCGTTACGAAATCGCCGCGACTGCGCTACGTTTTGGCGTTAACCTCCCAGCAGCGCTATACACCATTGACTGGATTCGCAACCTGGGCGCTTCAGATCTATGGATCGGCTGGCAGGCGACAGCGGGCAAACTTGCGCTGATCGTCGGCTATGCCGTCTGGGGGCGAATCATCAGCCGCAAGGGTTACCGCATGCCACTACTGATCTGTGCGCCCCTGTTGGGCCTGTATCCAATACTGACCGGTCTGGCAAAAGATCAACTCTGGCTGCCGTTCATCGCCATCGCGCAAGGCTTTTTCACCACCGGCGTCGACATCGCATTCTTTGACACATTGTTAGCCGTCTCACCAACTGAGAGACGCCCTAGCTTCATTGCCCTGAATACGATGCTCGCCAGCCTCACCATCTTCTTCGCCCCACTGGTGGGCAACTTCCTCGCCGATTGGGTTGGCATTCCAGTAGTCTTTTTTATCGCTGGCGGCTTTCACATCCTCACGGCGCTCCTATTCTGGCGGTTCAAAATCGTTCGCTAACGTGCTTTGACAACCCGGCAAATTGCCCTAAACTCTCTACCAAAACAACGGTTGACAACTACCGAACTATAAGGAGCACAGCATGACCAAAATCGTCATCATCGGCGCGGGTAGCGGGTTTGGCGGACGGCTCTCCGTGGACATCATGTCCCGCGAGGCACTCCGCGACGCCCAAATCTGCCTGTGCGACATCCACCCCGGGCGGCTCAAGAAAGTGACCGACTACGTGCAGCGCACCATCGACCGGTACAACCTGCCGACCAAAGTTGTGGCGTCCACCGATCGGCGCGAAGTATTGCTGGGGGCGGATTTCGTCATCACCTCCATAGCCGTGGGTGGTGCGGCGTACGCAGGTTATCCCGCCAAGGAGGAAATCGAAATCCCCCGCAAGTACGGCGTCGAGCAATCCGTGGCGGACACCATCGGCGTGGGTGGTATCTTCCGCTTCCTGCGCACCGGGCCGGTGCAGCACCAGTGCTTCTGGGACATAGAGGAATTGTGCCCCGACGCCTACGTTCTCAACCACACCAACCCGATGGCAATGCTCACCTGGCTGCACTCGGTCGATTCCTCAGTGCGCAACGTCGGCCTCTGTCATAGCGTCCAGGGAACGACGATGCAGTTGGCGGCGATGGTCGATGCGCCCTACGACGAAGTCTCGTATCTGGTAGCGGGCATCAATCACCAGGCATGGGTGCTCGAATTGAAACACGGTAGGGAAAACCTCTACCCGCGCTTGCGCCAATTCGCCGCCGAGCCACAACATATCGTCGGTGAAGAAGTGCGCTTCGAGATCCTGAAACACTTTGGTTACTTCGTTACCGAAAGCAGCCACCACAACTCCGAATACCTGCCGTACTTCCGCCAGACACCGGAGCTGATGGCGCGCTTCGGCCTGCGCCTCCGCGAAGTTCCGGACACGCCGCGCAATGTCCGCGAGTGGATGAAAGACACCGGCGTGGACGATGGCGATGCGCCCGGCGGCGAGCTTCGCCTCTCCCACGAGTTCACCACCGGCATCATGGAGGCACTATTGACGAACATTCCCTACAGCTTCAACGGCAACGTGATGAACACCGGCCTCATCACCAACCTGCCCGACGGCTGCTGCGTGGAAGTTCCCTGTCTGGCAAACGCCCGCGGTGTGCATCCGTGTTACGTTGGGGGCCTGCCGTTGCAGCTCGCCGCGCTCAACCGCTCCAACATCGCCGTGCAGGAATTGGCCGTGTACGCCGTCCTCAACCGCGATCGTGAAGCCGCCTTCCACGCCTGCGCGCTCGATCCGCTCACGGCGGCGGTTCTGCCACTGCACAGAATCCGCGCCATGTTCGATGAACTCTGGGCGATAGAAGAGCCACTGCTCAAGTGGTTTGATCCGCATCACACCGGACCATTGCCGGAGATCTGCGCAGCGTAACCGAGGGATGTACATTTGCCATTTTGAAGGACTTTATGACCAAACCACAGCTCACCGTTGGGCAACGATTCTACCACAAATCTTCACGAATCCACACCAATTTTCAACGCCACTCGTGAAAATTCGCACAGATCAGTGGTTGTTATTACAGGAGGCTCGATTATGGTACGAAGACGCTCCACACGCGGCACACGTTACACTCGCTCGTCACGCTCACGCAGCACCACCGTGCGAATACGCGGCATAGAACGGGTACTCTTCATTCTAGGTGCAGTTCTGTACCTCGTCGGTCTCTTCGGCGGAATCAATCTGCTAACAATGCCAGCTACAACAGCCGTTTTGCTGCTCGGCATAGGGGGCGGATTGCTCCTGATTATCACATTGACGTTGATCTTCTGAGGCAAGACAATGTGGAACCAGATGGGGCTTTTTACGCAGCCTGACCACCCCTACACCGTCAGCGAGATCACAGCGCGGATTCGTGCCCTTCTCGAACAGGAGCCACTGCTGCAAGATGTGTGGATCGAAGGCGAGGTCTCCAACTTCTCACGGGCGTCGTCAGGCCACATCTACTTCACACTGAAGGACGCAGGCGCGCAAGTGAACGGCGTTGTCTGGCGCACGCAGGCGCAGGCGCTCGCCTACGTGCCGCGCTCCGGCGATCAAGTCGTGATCCACGGGCGCATTGGCTTGTATGAACAGGGCGGACGCTACCAGATTTACGTTGATGCCATCCGGCCTGCCGGGCGTGGCTCGCTCTTTCAGGAATTCGAGCGCCTCAAAGCGCAATTGGAGGCCGAGGGACTGTTCGCACCGGAGCGCAAGCGGCCCCTACCCACGTATCCGCAACGCATCGGCGTGGTCACGTCGCCCACGGCGGCGGCCTTCCGCGACGTGCTCAATGTGCTCACGCGCCGCTATCCGCTGGCGGAGGTCCTCCTCGCGCCAACACTGGTGCAGGGTGAGACCGCCCCACCCCAGATCGTCGCGGCGCTGGCGGCGCTAAATACCCGCGAGGATGTTGACGTGATCCTCATCGTGCGCGGCGGCGGTTCTCTGGAGGATTTATGGGCTTTCAACGACGAACGCGTGGCGCGGGCAGTGGCGGCCTCGCGTATCCCGGTGATTTCGGGTGTGGGGCACGAGACAGATTTCACACTGACCGATTTCGCCGCCGATCACCGCGCCCCCACCCCATCGGCAGCCGCGGAGATGGCAACGCCCGACCGCGCGGAGTTGCAAGCTCTCGTGCAACAGCGTCACGCACAGCTCACGCGCACCTTCGAGACACGCCTGCGTGGCTTCTGTGACCGTGTCGCTCGGCTCAATCGCGCCTTGCAATACCTCTCACCCGCCGCACGGCTCGCCAATGCCCGCCAGCGCGTGGACGATTTGCTGGCACGTGCAGATGCGGCAGTGACACACCGACTGACCATACAGCGGCAGCGGGCGCAAGGCCTGTCGGCCCGCCTTACCGCACTCAACCCGGATGCCGTGCTAGCGCGCGGATACGCGATTGTGCAAGAACGTGAAACAGAAGAAGTGATTACGTCGGTAAAAGCGATCACAACCGGGTTGGCATTGACTTTGCGATTGCAGGACGGGGAAGCGGCTGCACGGGGAGAATAAAGTTTCTTCGACAGGATTAACAGGATGAAAAACCGAATCCTGTTAATCCTGCCTGAATTCTATTCGTATTTCAGTGCATGAATGGGACTGAGTGCAGCGGCGCGAATGGCAGGGTAAATGCCGGAGGCCACGCCGATCAAAGCGGCAAAAAGGACGGCGAAGATTGGCAGCCACAACGGCGTCGCCGTCAGCGTCTGTGCGGCTTCCTGACCGGGCATGCCTGGTCCGATTATCCCCATACCCCCCTGTGATATCAGCGGCTGTCCCAAGACATTGATTAGCACATTGACCCCCATCGCCAATAGCACCCCACCAACGCCGCCCAGAAAACCGATGCTGCCCGCCTCCGCCAAAAAGACCGACATCACATCCTGGTTGGTCGCGCCGATGGCCTTCATCAGGCCGATCTCGCGCGTGCGCTCATAAATCGCCATCACCATCGTGTTGGCAATGCCGAACGCCGCCACCAGCAAAGCCACCGCGCCAATACCGCCGAGAATTGCCTGCACAATGAGGAAGAATTGGTTGATGCTCTCCAACTGTTGGCGATCCGACTGCACAGTAAACCCCATATCTTTAACTTGTTGTTCTATAACGGGGGCCTGGTTAGGATTCTGCACCTTAACCAGCGCCTGGGAGTAACCCTTGCGCGCGGCGGATTGCGCTTCCGGCGGCAGTCCGGCATTCATGCGTTGATTGAGTCGCTGTGCCTCTTTGATCGGCATAAAGATGCTGTAATCATACATGTAGCCCTGCCGTTGCAATTCGCCCACGACTTCCAACCGTGCAACAACGCTCTCGGACGGGTACATATCACTTTCGTTATAGGTGTACTGCATCATCTGCAACATCTTACCCATCAACTCAGGGATTTCTGGCGGTGTCTCGCTCTCTTCCGCACGCAATTCCCACGGAATAAAGTTTTCAGGTACCATGCTACCGATGACGACTTGCCCCCGGTACAGCTCGAGCGTACCCTGTCTGAGCTTGGCGATTTTGGCAAAGTCTTCCATATTCACGCCATAAATCTGCGCCCACCCTTCCTGACGGTCCAACTTCAGCGGCCCCATCATCGTCACGTCCAGAAAAGGGGTTACCGCTATCACGCCCTCCATCTGGCGGATTTGATCCAGCACGTCATCATCGAGCACGATACTTTGCTGCTGTTGTTGCGTGCTGCCATCGGACCTGACTTCCACCATTCCCCAATAACTGTCGTTGCGCACCATCAATTCGTCCAGGCCGCCCATGCCGTAGAGGCTTTCGGTCGCCAGCTTCTGCAAGCCGGCGCCCAATGACACAAGCACCACAACGGCCGCGGTGCCGATGATCACGCCAATGGCCGTCATCGCCACACGCGCCTTCATGCGCTTGAGGTTGCTTAAGACTAGACGGAGTAAATCACGAATGGTCATAGTGAATCAACGAATGAGCGAATGAAGGGAATTCCTCTTCACTCTTAACTCTTCCTTCTTGCATCCTGCCTCTTGCATCCTTTTAGCTGCCCAGCCCCAAAAAGGCCTTGACAAAGCGCCAGATTTTTTGCGGGAGGGTCTCCGGTGTCTGAGGTAAATCCTCCGGCCCGATGGGACCTTCGGGACCAAACGGTCCGCCAGGTTCCTCGAACGACGGCATCTCCATGACTTCCACAGTGAGCGTCTCGCTGTAAGTCTGTGTCTGATTGAGGTCGTCCACGTAATGCACCTTGACGACAACATCCAGCGGTCCCGGCTCCATTGCCATCGCCATCGCGTCCAGCGTCCATGAACCACCCGGGTCGAGATTGCCGACGTAAGTGCTCGACTCTCCCATAAACTCTAGACCATCTCCCGTCGCCTCCAAGGTGGGAACGTTGAACCGCGCCGTCCCCGAATTCACGACCTCGATGGGCAACGGAAACGGCTGCCCCACCATTGCACTGCCCTCTACCGGGCGATAGAAGCTGACTTTGAACTGCGGGCGGCGGAACACCATCAGACTGACGCGCTGCGTATCCTTCTCGCGCGTGCCGGTTCCGGTATCGTAAGCCAAAGCGATGGGGAGGTTGTGGGCTCTGGTCTCCGCATTTCCAGCAACCATCAAGCGCACAGTAATCACCTCAGTCTCCCCGGCACCCACGGCAGATACAAAGCTGACATTACTGCCCTCAACGGGGACAAACGCACCGAGATTTTCGCCCTCTTCACCACCGAGTGCCAGGGTAATACGCTGTGCATCTCCACCGCCGACGTTGGCAAGTTCCAGCGTGAGTGTAAAGCTGTCGCCTGGAGAAATGCTCGGTGGGTCCGTGTGGTAGGCATCAATCAACAACTGCGGGCGATTTGCCAGACTCGTGTCGATGTCGATACCCACCGTCTGCTGATCGGAGTAAGCGCCGCCGCTGTAGTCGCTGTATTCGAGCACAACGGTCAATCCCTGCCGCCCACCCTCCTTGACCGACTTGAGCAACAAGGGCAGAGTCACGGTGACAACGTTATCGATGCGCAATTCATCCGTGGAGACGATACTGCCGCCTTCAGCAGGAATCGCCATCGCCGGGTCGGCGTGGGTCATCACGTTGACGGCAGTACGGCTGCCACGATTCGCCAGAACCAACGTCAGCGAGAAAGGCATGCCGGGTGTAATCACTGCCGGAGTCGTCGTAGCACCCTCGACGAGCACCTTGGGCTTGCTGGTAGGTGCCGCGCCGGTACTCGCACCGGTAACTTCGACCGGGACAGATGCCGTGTAATCATAGTGTGCGCCTTCCCAGTCGTTCGCCGAAAGCTGCACCTCGACCTGGTGGATGCCGTTGGTAGCCGAAGCCGGTACGCGGAAACGCTGCGTCGCCACGAATGTCGCATTGATGTGAACTTGACCAAAGACCTGGCCTTTATCCCCCAGAGGGAGAAACGTACCGCCAGGGAAGACGACCATGGTGTTTTCTCCGGCGCGGCTGCCGTTGTTGTACACTTCGATGCTGACGTTGAACTCTTGCCCAGGACGCACCTGCATCGGCTCGACGGTGTAATTGCGTATGGTGAGAATGGGACGCCCGGAAGGCGGCGGGGAAGCAGGTTTCGGAGTCGCCGTCGGCGCAGGCGAAGCGACCAGACGCAACATGCCAACGCCGACTTGCACACCGTTAGCATCGAGCACCCAGAGCGTGTAGTCTCCGGCGCCCAATCCCGGCGGCACGGTTGCCTGAAGCGCCAGCGGATTCACATAAGTGCTCGCCAGGATGCCGTAGTTGAGCAGGCGCACCGTGTACTCTTCGGTGAACGTCAATGGGGCGGTTGCATAGAGGCTGACCACGCCTCCCGTGTCCGCGCGCAGCACGCTCGGCTCCACATTGACCGGCGCTTGCGCCGCACCCCACGCCGCGATCCCGAACGTGAGTAAAACGACCAGACCTAGAATCAAACTCCATTTTACACGTTGTTTCATGGAACCCTCACAAGAAATTGGAAATTAGAGCGAATCAGCGCTTCACCGATTTGCTGATTCATTGCCCGCCATTTGAACTTTGCACTTTTCCATCCAGCAGATGAATGTCGTGTGTGGCGAAGCGCGTCACGGACACGTCGTGCGAGACGATGACGATGGTGCGACCCTCCTCACGGTTGAGGCGCGTGAGCAGGTCCAGGACTTCCTGGCCGGTGTGGGTGTCCAGGTTGCCGGTCGGCTCGTCGGCTAGAATAATGCGGGGATCGTTAGCCAATGCACGCGCGATGGCGACACGCTGCTGTTGTCCACCCGAAAGCTCGGTAGGTCGGTGCGCCATGCGCTCCTCGAGTCCCACACGTTCTAACAGAGCAATCGCCCGCGTGCGGCGTTCTGCCGGGGAAATGCGATTGAAAATCATAGGGAATTCCACGTTTTGCAACGCCGTCATCGTGGGGACGAGGTGAAACGCTTGAAAGATGAACCCAACTTCCTGCCCCCGGTAGGTCGCCAGGGCGTTTTCATCCAGTTGCGCGATATCGCGCCCACTGACCCAGATTTCGCCGGCGGTAGGGCGATCCAGACCACCGAGCAAGTAGAGCAGAGTGGACTTCCCCGACCCCGACGGTCCCATCACCGCCAGAAAATCGCCCTCATTCACCACAATATCGACGCCATCAAGCGCATGGACGACTTGATCACCCATGAAAAAATCGCGCCGTAGATTTTGGGTACGGATATCCGCTACTGTCATACGCATCCCGGTTCACAGAAAGGGATTTTTGGCCTAGCCATACGGACCACTGCCAGTCGAGCCGCCGATCCCACCCACCATTCCGCCGAAGATGGCAGGGACAATACCGACCAACGCGAACACGATCCAAATCGCCAGAGTCGCGGTCAACGCTTTGCGGCGCGTGAGACTGGTAAAGGCCATCAACGCCACGCTCACCAGGAGTACGTGCCAAATCATAAAAACGTCTACGCGGCTCAAGATGCTCGCCATGGCCAGTTGGCCCGGCCCAGACGGAAGCATGGATGTAACACTTTTGTCGATGACGAAACCGGAGAATCCCGCGTTGGCAATCGCCTCGCCCGTCACCAGGATATAGATGGTCTGGGCAAGTCCACGCAGCCCATAGGGTAACCATGTCCACACCGCCAGGCGGAACATCTGCCCAAAGTTGCTGCTACGCCCAAGGAAGACGCTCGCCAGATAGAGTCCGCCGCCCCACAGCAGCCATGCGGCAAACGTCCCGAGGATCGCACCGCCCAGTTTGAGGAAGTTCAGCCCGGACGACGCAGACGACGGAGCGTCGATCTGGGACGACATCCCCTCCATCATGCGCGGATTGACGTTGGTGATCATCTCCATTTGGTCAGGCGGCATCATCTGAGCGGCGGGCGATGGACGCGACGCGGCCCAAAGCGGGGCAATGGTCAACAGCAGAATGAGAAGCGCGGGTAACCACCACGCTTTTTTGTGATTGTCTTTCAAGTAGCCAAACGTTACCCTCGGGCGGAAAAGCACCCCCAGCAACAACGCAAAAACGTTCTTTTTGACAGGCTTCATAGCCTCCGGTTTAACGACACTCTGCTCTACAGCACTCTCTGTGGTCATAGGCACCTCACAATCGGTTGATTCGATACCAGGTATTATAACGTATCTGGAGACAAAAAAGTTCCATCTTCACGTTAACTTGGCGGTTCCTGTGCCGAAAAATGACCGCCACGCACATCTCGCGCCTGTGTGACCACAACAAAACCCTCTTTGTCGATCTCGTAAACGATGGATTTGAGATGCGCCATCTGCACATCGGTTATGGCACACAGCAAAACGCTTTTGGTTTCTCCTGTGTACATTCCTATCCCCTCCAACGCCGTCACCCCGCGTTGAAGTTCCTTCATCAATCGAGTGGACATTTCGGCTTTCTTTGTGGTGACAATGATGGCCAGGTTTGGCGCAGTTTCAGCTTTGATCCACCGCAGTCCTTTACGCTGCCACTCTTCACGAGGCGGAGCGCCGCGTTTTCTAAAGAGCCGGTATCCCACCCACGTGATAACAAACAAGGACAGATACGTCAGCAATACCACCACCAAGACCAAATATCCGGGAAATACCTCGCCAATCGCGGCGCGCGCTACAAGCTCCTGAGTACTAGTAATGGGCGTGGGATGAACCATCAGCTTAAGCAGCCAACTGGCGAGGACAATGACAAAAATCGCCGCGTAGTTGCGCCGGAAGCGGTTGCCCATCGCCTCCCAATGAGAAATTGGAAACACCGGATGGCGCAGTACGTCGCTAAGTTCGTCCCCCCAGTCCGAAGATGGCCGGAACGGGGGTACCAACATCGTGGCGAAAAATTCCGTCTCCATCAGCCGCGCGCGATGATACCAGAGCGAGTAATAGGTATATCGGCGCGCCTCGATATTGAGGAAAAGCAACAGCAACATCAACACCAGCAAAATCACGAAATGCGGGTTCTGCGGCGAACTAAAGCCAAACGTGATGGCACCGGCGGTCGTGACCACCGCCCAGTTCGTCGTCGTATCCAGGCGGTTGCGCCACAGATTGACGCGCGTGATCTCGGCGCGATACAAGTGGACCATCGCCGTGACGAAGTTGCTCTTATCGAGCTTGTAGCCCTGATAAGACCAGACGCACTCATCGCCATCTTGCTGCGCGTCGGCAGATAACAAGTCAGACATAGGTATGTTTTCGTTCATAGATCAAACCCGGTAAATCTACACCAACTCGGTAAAATACGCAACCGCGTCTCGCGCAAACGTCTCGTCAGTCAATCATACTGATGAGGCACATCCCAGAGGCAAAAACCAGCACCATGATGATGACGACCCATACAATTTTCTGCACGACAACCTGAATATTGTTGATTTTGGATATGTCGAAAATAAAGGGGCGTCCTGTCAGAACAGCGAGCAGTCCAGCCACAAGGCTGACCAGGGCAAAAACAAACGCCTCCGTCCAAAGCGCACCACTGGAATACCACACAATCCACGCGAGCAACAACGCGACGCTGCCCAGCCCCAGGCCCGCCAGTCCGAAGTAACGAAAATAACGCACGCGTTCTGCGGCATCCGCAGGTTTCTCCAGCATCGCACTCCGTTTTTGCCGTTGGGCATCCCAGGCTGCGCGAAAATCCTGGGCATCGCCAAGGCCCATCGGCGGCATATCACTGAAATGCCGGAGCGCGAAGGTGGGTAGCATCCATATCACAAACAGAAAGACGAAGGCCAGCAACGCCCCCACGATTTGGCTTTCACGCCGCCCCAGGAAGAGCAGAGTAGACCGTAACCAGGCATAAGGACCGGCATCACGCCAAAGCCATGTCCCCCACAGAATAACGATGGCGAGTAAAGAAATAGCCATATAGACCAGAAAAACCGGCTTCGGGATGAATTTGCGTGGGTTCACACTCCTATCCCTCGGAGATTGCGATTCGCATCGATGATGGATAAACGCCTTACCATACGTCCTCCCAAAGATTTGACATTCGCAATAGTATACACCGAAAGCCCGTTTGGCGGAATTAGGACCATCAGATTTGATCAGTATTGCCATCAGATGTGGCCTAAAGGCCGGAGATGGCGGGATTTTTGTGGCGAAGCCCCGCCACAAAAATCCCTACCTCAAAAAGCCGCTCTTTAATTGACCCAGTCGTGAATCACGTTATAATAAGAGAGTATCGAGCAGTCAATTTTCCCCAAAACCGACGTGCAGATTAACAAGCTATACCAAGCGACGGTAGCGCCGTGGTGGAACCAACGGATTTTTCGGCCCTTATTCACTTATATTGTTTGACCGGAGGTAACTATGATACTGGTAACAGGCGCTACAGGCCACGTGGGGAACGTATTGGTGCGCGAGCTGCTGGCGCAAGAACAGCAGGTACGCGCGATGACCCTCCCTAACGACAATTGTGCGTCGCTGGAAGGCTTGGATGTCGAGCGCGTCACCGGCAATGTCCTCGACTCCGCCTCGTTGGACCGGGCGATGGACAACGTTGATGTCGTCTATCATCTGGCAGGCATCATTTCCATTTTGCCCGGCGCAGAAGCGTTGATGCGTAAGGTCAACGTGGACGGTGTCCGCAACACCGCGCAGGCTGCGCTGCGAGCCGGTGTGCGGCGGATGGTCCACATCAGTTCGATCCACGCCTTTAGACGGATGCCGCACGGCGTCTGCATCGACGAGCACGTTCCCTTCGCGCCGGACAGCCCGGTTGGAACTTACGACCGTACTAAAGCCGAAGGGACACTCGCCGTCCTCGAAACCGTGGAACAGGGACTCGATGCCGTCATCGCCTGCCCCACCGGCGTCATTGGCCCCTACGACTATCTCGATTCCGAAATGGGCAACGTCATCCGCAATTTCGCCCAGAAAAGACTGCACTTCCTGGTGGAGGGAGCCTACGATTTTGTAGATGTGCGTGATGTCGCCAGAGGACTGACCCTGGCTGCGGAAAAAGGGCGCGCGGGCGAAACCTACATCCTGTCGGGCGCGCGCATCGAAATCGCGCAGATCAAGCAGGTCGTACAGGAATTCGCGGGCATCCGCACTCCACATATCGTCGCGCCGATGTGGGTAGCGGAACTTGTTGCGCGCATCGCCGAGCCTTTCTACCGGTTGACCCACGCCATTCCCAAATTCACCCACTATTCACTGCGCACGGTGCAGGACAACTGCAACTTCAGCCACGCCAAAGCGCAAATGGAATTGGGCTACACCCCCCGGCCTTTGCGTGAAAGCATCGCCGACGTCCTCGGGTGGCGAAAAGGATACAGTCCCGCGTAACGCTCTAGCCCCTGTCATTGACTTCCCCTATGGGATGAGTACAATAATGTCAACGACGTTGTCAAAAGGATAACGTCTTATAAATACATATAGGAGGTCAAGATATGGTTATGAAGATTGGTGAGATGGAACCCGAAATGCGGGAGGAGTTCAGGAAAAAGCCGACCGCCAAGCAGCGCACTTATGTCGTCGCCGCTGGAGACACATTGGGTGCCATCGCCAAGAAGTTCTACGGCGATGCAAACCGCTGGAAAGACATCCTCGAGGCCAACAAAGATACCGTCAAAGACGCCAACGCGATTCGCGTAGGACAGGAGTTGATTATCCCCTAAGAACCTATCCGAAAATTCGCCGTTGACGCACCAGAAACGCTCGCCAGCATAATTTTCGGATAGAGACTAAAGCCTGGTTCTGGCTCTCTGGTGAACAGGGGTTGTGGCAGGTACACTGTTTCACAACTCCTGTTCATTTTGTGAGGTCCTCATTTTGACAAAATTCAAAGTCGCAATAACCTTTCTCAGTTTGTTCAGTGTGTGTTTACTCACAATGCTGCCCGGGTGCCGGCGCGAAGTAAACCTCGCAGATATCGGAAACCCCTCTGCGTGGCCTACCGCTACACCCAAACCGGCAGCCCTGACGGCGACCGCTAAAGCCGGTCCCAGCCGTACCCCCACCGTCATCATCGACACCTCCACCCCTACCCCCACCCGCGCCGCGCCGGAGACCACGGCCGTCTTCTACACCACGCGCGCAGGGGATACACTGTCCGGCATCGCCATGGCCTTCGGGACGACAGTGGAAAGCCTGATGCGCATCAATGGACTGACAAATGCCGACCAACTGGCAGCAGGCCAACGGTTGCGCATTTCCCTGGACGCGCAATACACCGGGCCAGGAACCCTCTTGATCCCCGACAACGAACTGGTGTATGGGCCGGAGTACAAGGATTTCGACGTCGCCCAGGCGACAGCCACACTGCCGGGCATGTTCAAAAACTACAGCGAGAACGTGCTGGGCGTGGATATGACCGCCGCTGAGATCGTCACGTTGATCGCCGAACAATACAGCGTTGGCCCACGAGTGCTGCTGGCGCTCCTGGAATTGCGGGGCGGTTGGTTGAGCAATCCAGAGCCTGCGGCAGAACAATACACCTACCCTCTAGGCTATACCGCACTGCCCCACATGAACGGCCTGTATCACCAACTCAGCCTGGCAGCGGATGCGCTCAACATCGGAATTTACGGCTGGTGGATGGACAGTCTGTGGCTCGTGCAAACGCGCGACGGGACTTACATCCAGTTCTCGACACAAATCAATGGCGGTACAGCGGGCGTTCAACGCGCCATGGCTCCTGCTTCCGCCGATTACGAGAGTTGGCGCGCCGATTTGAACCGCTTTGCCAGCGTCTACAACAGTCTATTCGGCAACCCGTTCGCATCTGCGATCGAACCGTTGATTCCCGACGGTCTGAAAGCTCCAGAACTGCTCCTGCCGTGGCCTCAGGATGCCACCTGGTACTACACGGGCGGGCCGCATCCGGGGTATGGAACCCAGGGGCCATTCGCAGCGCTGGACTTCACCACCAACGAGCGCAACATCGGCTGCGCCCCGAGCAGCCAATGGGCGACCGCTGCCGCAGACGGGTTGGTCGTTCACAGCCGCGATGGCATGGTGATTCAAGACCTCGACGGCGATGGTTTTGTGGGCACAGGATGGGTGATGTTCTACATGCACATGGCCTCGGATGGGCGCGTGCCGAATGGCGCTATAATCAAAGCGGGCGATAACATCGGGCATCCTTCGTGCGAAGGTGGGGTATCCAATGCGACCCACCTGCACATCGCCCGGCGCTACAACGGCGTGTGGATCGACGCCGACGATCCACGTTGGCCGATGGCGCTTTCAGGCTGGACGCCAGCCTCGACGGGCGACGCCTACTATGGCACGCTCTCCAGAGGCGGACAAACGTGTACCGCCTGCGAGTGTTGGGAACAAATCAACGCAGTTGCACATTAACCTTTGACAAAGCCTGAATTCGGACTATAGTGCCCATATAACGTTGCTTTATTCTTGAGGAGGAGACCCTATGCAATACGCGAGTTTTGGGAAAAGAGCAGTTGCCTACATCATCGATAGCGTCATCGTCGGTCTGATTGCCGGTATCCCTATTGGATGTTTGATCGGCATCACGACGGCATTCGCTATGGAGATGTCAGAGGAAGCCTATATCATCGCCATCATCGCAGTCTCGCTGATTGGCGCGTTATGGGCGATCATCGCTAGCATCCTATACTTCGCGTGGATGTGGTCGCGCACCGGGCAAACGTTGGGAAAGAAATGGCTCGGCATCAAAGTCGTGACCGCCGAATGGATCCCACCCAGCTTTTGGCGTGCTGCCGGACGCGCGACCATCGGATATTGGATCAGCGACTTTGTCTTCGGCCTGGGGTTCCTCTGGATGCTATGGGACGACTATCAGCAGTGCTTGCACGACAAGCTATTCAGCACGTATGTGATCGAAGCATAGCGCCACAACACGGACGCAGTTCAATCGACGCGCAAGACCTTCGCTCCGCGAATCTTGCGCGTCTTGAGTTCAACAAGGGCCACGTTCGCCTCTTCCAGCCCAAACTCCTGTACCTCAGGCTTGATACGCATGTCGGCCGCCAACGTCAGAAATTCGCTCACATCTCTGCGGCTGACGTTGGCGACGCTCTTGATCTCCTTCTCCATCCACAGGTGAACGGGATAATCCAGGCGCAGCAGCGCCTCTTTATCCGCGTCCTCTTTGCGAATGGCGTTGATGACCAGCCTGCCGCCGGGCGACAGATGCCGCAAAACCTCAACGATCGGTCCCCAGACAGGCGTGGTGTCGATGGCACAATCGAGCTTTTCGGGCGGCGCCTCAGTGTGATCTCCCGTCCAGACCGCACCGAGTTCCCTGGCGAACGCGCGTTCCTGCGCGCTCCTGGCAAAGACGAAGACCTTGACGTTCGGATAACGGTAGCGCACCATCTTCAGGACAAGGTGCGCCGACGCCCCAAACCCCACCAGACCGAGATTCTGCCCATCCTGGATGTCGGTCAGACGCAGCGAGCGATAGCCAATCGCCCCCGCGCACAACAGCGGCGCGGCCTCCGCGCTGGTGAAAAATGCGGGGATGCGGTAGGCGAATCCTTCCGGCACGGTCATCAACTGCGCGTACCCGCCGTTGACGTCCCGTCCCGTAGCCTTGAAGTCCGCGCACAGGTTCTCGTTGCCGGACCGGCAATAGGTGCACGTCCCGCACGCCGAGTAAATCCAGCCCACGCCCACCCGCGCGCCGATCTCGAACATCTCAGCGCCAGGGCCGCGCCCTTCGACCCGCCCCACCACCTGATGTCCCAGCACGACTGGCAAATGCGGCGGCGGCGTGCGTCCCTCGATCTCATCCAGCTCGGTGTGGCATACCCCGCAGGCCGAAACGCGCACGAGGATTTCGCCGGCAGCGGGGACGGGATCGGGTAATTCGGTCAGCGTCAAGGGCGTTTGGTCCTTGGCAAGATCGCAGAGCTTGGACAAAACCATGGCTTTCATATCACCAGCTTCACTGCAAACTGCCCAATGGTCGGTGTGAGCTATTGACAGGTGGATTCCACCCTACAGTTTGGTGTTATCAGAATGTAACGCCATTAGTTGTTAGCTATAGTAACTACAGCGAAACGCTTGAGAATGCGGGAGCTAGGGAACTGGGCAAGAGAAATGAGCTTATTCGCCAACGCGACTGGCAACAAAGCATTGTCATACATATCACACTTTAATTTGTCGACGTTTGTCAAAATCTCCTGGATATTGCAGAAATCAGCTTTGCTAGGCGAAGCTTTTTTGTCGGTTGAGGGTAAAGTAACCACATACATACCACCATTAGATGCTTTAAAGATAAGTTTGTTGTTGTAGTAAGTGGTCTGCCCGAAAATGTTATTAGGATCGACTGTAGCGGGAAGAATGTATTTGTAAATGTAATCGTTGTCGAGCAGTAAAACTGTTGCGTCTGGGAGAATCTTGCGAATTTCATCGGCATGCTCGACGAAGGCACCACTCTTTTCGAGACCAGCCAAATAGAGATTATGATTTGCGAATAAATACTTTACCAGCATTCGCATAGGTCTGTGCATGTTGGCGGTCTGACCGAAGAAAGCGAGAGGGCCGTCTTTGATGAACAGGAATTCGTTTAGCATCGCTGGTTTCAAGCGCAAGATGAGACGGATGACATGAACAAGTAGAATCTGCTCAATGGTAGTTGTAACATAACCAAGAATTCCACCAGCACCGAGTTCATCATCGATAGCTTCATGGAGACGAAAGACATCCGTTAGGTAGATTTGCCCATTACACTTGGGGCATTGGAAAGTGTAAGCTTTGGTCATGCCGATTCGGGATAGAGGAATACGAGCTTCTCGACAATGAGGACAACTACCTAATATCCATTCCGAAACCGGATGATCATATTCCTGAAAGATGAACCAGCGCATAGTTTCCATCAATGTGTCTGATTCTTCTAGCTTTGTCATAAAGAAGTTATAGAGAGCCCGGCGGACAGAATGCGTGATGGATGTTTCAGTTTTGAGAGTCACATTGCGAACAGGGATGGTGAGTTTAAAACGCTGGATCTGCTTAAGTTTGGCCATATCTTCGGGGTCAATAAAGGGCCTATACTCCAGGTTTTCTAGGTCTTCGATGCTGAAGACCAGCACACCGAACTGAAAAAAACAGATCGTCGCAGAGGGAAATTCGGACCGAACAGGGATTTCTTCATAACCGCCATCAATAGCAACGATTTGCTTGATCGGATTCTTCTTGATAGGGGAAAAGACGAATTGCTGATCGTGAGGGATCGTTATATCTTCGATAGGTTTTGGAATATTGCAGCCAGAGATAAAACTCTGCACATCCGAATCTTGGATGATTTGGCTGTGAGAGGTTTTACTGGCATATTCAGGAGGGCGACGACGGCTGGAGTAAGCCATAATTTACTCCATCTCAGCAGTTGGAAAACGGTCGATCTGAACAGGAACAACGAAGGGGTTAGAATAATTTTTCATGCGAACGAAACCCTTATCAGTGCTCGCACTGAAAAGAACCAGCGCTTCAGTAAAATCGCCGAAGTCATAGTATTTCTTGATTTCTTTGGTTTCATCATCATTATTAAGGTGGGCAATGAACCAGTTTTGAGTATTTTTGAGAATATTGGAGCTGATAGAACTAACTTCTTGGGTGGCATAGATCATGCCAAGACTAAGCTTAGCCCCTTCCTTAGCGATACGGTTATAAATCTGGCTAAGATCTCTGTCGTCCCTCTTTGGGAAAAGGTTATGGGCTTCTTCAAAGTAGAATTGAACTATATTGTTAGGCTGATTTTTGACAAATTTATCCATTGCATCTTTGAATATCTGGTGGCAAATACGCTCGGAGTAGAGGTTTTGGATTTCGGGATCACCCTGGGAGAGGTCAATTATGACAATACGACCTTGACGTAGCTCTTTGACGATTTCTCTGTCAAAGGGAGTAGCAACAGTTTCGGTGTGAAGGTCCAGAATGCCCCTCAATTTCATAAAACCATTGACATTTACTGTTCCACCAGGCTTTGTCTTGCGAGAGAGAAAAACCATCAAGGCTTTTAAATCTTCATCTGCCCACTCATGGCCTTTATCGCTTTTGTATTTATTGAAGAATTGGTTTTTTTCATAATTGTCCCAGACCCATAAGAACCAATTAGTGGCTTGTTCGAGGGCTATACCTTTGGATGGATCAAGAGCGCCATCGGCCTTGACCATTTTGTTGATATCTTCATTCCCTGCAAACTTCACTTTGTAATTAAGAGGCGATGTAAAACCGGCTCTGTATAAGCAACAACGATAGGCAGCTACTTTGCGCTCATAGCGAGTCATAGCTGAAAAATCCTTTTTGTCTTCAGGTTCGGATAAATCAATTGCCAGAAAACTTCTCACATAATCACCTTCGCTCGCGACAAAGTTCTTGACCAATTCAAAACCAGCAGTCACATCATTGAAAAAATTCACCTTCATAATTTTGAAATCGGGCTTTTGTAAAACGCTATAGCGAGTAACCTGATCTTTAAACATTTCAAAGATGGCAGTGCCGGCGTCCTGAAGATTGGCATTGGCATATTCGCCATTGACATCAAATATGATTTGGCCCACAGGAAGCTTGGGAACGCCATCGTTGGTAAATGGTTCAAGATTTTCTTCGGGATGTAGGGTTGATGCATTGTCCAGATTGAAAGGCGCTTTCTTACTCATCAATACAGTCGCCTCAATGATTTTTTTGACGGTATTTGACTTACCAGTACGAGTCATACCAAAAAGAGCGGTGCGCTTACCAAGGAAGTCTCTGGGGCTCACATAAACAGGGATACTCTCTTCCTGTTCCTGAAAGCGACGGCTGGAACTATAGCGGACACGGCCAATTTTAATATCGTTAGGAGTGCCGACGATGCCACCTTCGCGGTATCTTATCAATAATCCGGGGGAGACAAACTCCCGCCGAAGGCACTTGCCGAAAATGCCAAATACAGGTACACTGCGCAACCTATGCTAGATGATCTCGATCTCACCGCAATTCACGACGAAAACG
>Ga0209723_1003511_pt1 | contig 18749 bp, 16 predicted proteins | sample BiotimSIPDNA_2_FD_185750 | JGI IMG/M metagenome (GOLD analysis project Ga0209723, IMG submission 185750) | Anaerobic biogas reactor microbial communites from Washington, USA - Biogas_R2 time_0 SIP DNA (SPAdes) (version 2) | ecosystem: Engineered > Bioreactor > Anaerobic > Unclassified | place... | reverse complement strand
TAACCTTGGATGTCAGCTCTTCAATCTTTTTCACAGGGAATGGCGCTACGGTAATTGGCCTGAGCAAACCAATTTTGATGCCTTGCTCGCGCGCTTCTCGCACAGCAGAAAGAGCCACGCGTCCAGCCGTGCCAAAACCAACCACGGCATATTCGGCATCATCCATAAAGTACTCTTTAAAACGTACCTCGTTGGCTTCTATTTCCTGCCAGCGGGTCATTAACCGCAGGTTAGTGACTTCTTGCGCTGGGGGGTCGAGATTGATGGAAGTTAATATGTTCTTTTTCCTGCCTGGAATGCCGGCTACTGCCCAATCAGGTATGTCAGTTTTCAAGGGCATAAACGGTGGCAATTCGGCTGGTTCCATCATCTGTCCCAAGCTGCCATCCATGAGTACACACACGACTATTCTATACTTCTCAGCCAGGTCAAATGCTAAAACTGTTAGGTCTACTGCTTCCTGCACAGAAGCTGGGGCTAAGACCAGTAAGTGGTAATCACCATGTCCGCCGCCATGTACAATCTGGTTGTAATCACCTTGTGCAGGTGCAATATTGCCAAGTCCCGGTCCACCGCGCACAACATCAACGATTACAGCGGGTAGCTCCGTCCCCGCAATATATGAGATACCCTCCATCATCAAGCTAACACCAGGACTGGAACTGGAAGACATCACCCGCTTACCCGTACAAGCAGCTCCGTATACCATGTTGATTGCGCCTAGCTCGCTTTCAGCCTGAACAAATGCCCTATTCAGTTCTGGCATACGCGCTGATAGATGCTCCAGGAGCTCTGTTTGTGGCGTGATTGGATAGCCGAAATACGCTTCGAGCCCAGCCCTTAAGGCAGCTTCTGCAACAGCTGTATTCCCTTTGATTAATTCACGAGCCATGCTATACCTCCTTCTCTGAGCTAGCTGTTGGCCTGACCCCACGGTAAACCGTGATTGCAGCATCAGGACATACAACTGCACAAATACCACAACCGGTACAAGCTTCAGGGTGAAGCATAAAAGCCGGGTGGTAACCTTTAGGACTTAGGCGGTCCATATCGAGAGCCAGTACATTTGATGGGCAATCCGTAATGCACAGCTCACACGCCTTGCAATATAAATCATTTATTTCAACCCATCCCGTCGCGGGCATTTAAAAGCCTCCTTCATTTATGAAATGTTTTTCCTGCCTTATTGGGTGAGCAAGACAGGTCAAGCGTTTTTTATAGTATACCCCAATTAACTTACTTACTGGCATCCTTTCGGGCTAAAATCAGCTTGCTCGATAGTCTACTTTATTCGTCGCTCGGACCCTGCAATGGTAAAATCAGAAAAAGGAGATGTCTCATGAATGATGCTGTGATAATCGATGCGATTCGTACCCCAATTGGCAATCTGAATGGGAGCTTAGCAAAAATCAGGCCCGATGACTTAGCCGCTTTGGTGATTAAGGCGATTGTCGAGCGCAGCAAAATTGATCCTCACCTTGTCGACGAGGTGTATATGGGCTGCGCAAACCAAGCTGGGGAAGATAACCGCAACGTGGCACGCATGGCAAGCCTTTTGGCGGGATTGCCCGTGGAAGTGCCCGCACTGACGATCAACCGTCTGTGTGCTTCTGGCTTGGCTGCAGTCATTCTCGCTGCGCGCTCTATCCGGGTAGATGATGGGCAGGTTTTTATTGCTGGCGGTGTCGAGTCAATGTCGCGAGCGCCTTTTGTGCTGCCCAAACCTGAGGGCAGCGGCAACTTGACAGCTTACGACTCAGCTATTGGTTGGCGTTTCGTCAACCTGCGCATGGACAAAACCTACGGCACCGATGCTATGGGCGTTACTGCAGAAAACATTGCCGAGATGACCGGCATACCTCGGGAAGCCCAGGATGCCTTTGCCCTGGAAAGCCATCACCGGGCAATTGCAGCCATAGACTCTGGAAAATTTGCTGAAGAAATCTTGCCCGTGCCCATTCCACAGCGCAAAGGCGACCCGATTTATTTTGACACAGACGAACGCCCCCGCCGTGATACCAGCTTGGATTCCCTGGCTCGCTTGAAACCAGCCTTCAAACCTGACGGCACGGTCACAGCAGGCAATTCATCCGGATTAAACGACGGCGCTGCAGCTTTATTGCTAACCAGCAGTGAGCAGGCAGACCATTTAGGCCTCAAACCGCTTGTAAGGGTTATTAGCTCTGCTTCTGCGGGCATTGCTCCCCGCATCATGGGGCTCGGCCCTGTTCAAGCGGTGCAAAAGGCACTAAAGAAAGCCAACCTGACACTTAATGATATCGGTTTGATTGAAATAAATGAGGCTTTTGCTGTGCAAACCCTGGCAGTGATGCAAGCGCTGGGGATTGACCACAGCATTACCAACGTCAATGGCGGCGCTGTTGCGCTCGGGCACCCCTTGGGCTGCTCTGGTGCACGCATCCTGACCACCCTGATCCATGAAATGCGCCGGCGAGCGCCTTCCACAAGCAGGCCTTTCTATGGCTTAGCGACTTTATGTGTGGGTGTTGGCCAGGGCGAAGCCATCATCGTTGAATGGCTGGATTGATCTTCAGTCAGACGCCAAGGCCAGATCTGGAAATTCTTTAAGCATCTGTTCACCGATATAAGTTTGCAACGCCTGGTTTAACTGGTCAATATTTAGGCTTGACGCTAACTCTTTGGCCGTCACACTTTTAACAGCCGAAATATTTACAATCGGATTCCATCCATCTTTGGGCGAGATCAACTGCCTGGCTGTTTGATAAATCATCGCTATCTGGTGTCTTCTCTTGATGTTGTTAGCTGCCATTTTTGCAAGTAATGATTGCCACGCCTGGGGAACGACAACATTGCTGATGATGAGCGGCTGCAGAATGGTTTCTGGCACTTTGTTCAAAAATACTCCAACACTTTTTGACCACAATTTAATAGCGTCCAGCGCTCCAGGGTATAACATAGGGTCAGGTTCCAGGTTGCCTCTGGGAAAAATGATCACACTTTCCCCGCTTTGAAGCAGGTTAATGACCCGCCGCATAATATCAAATTTTGTAGGTGAGGCTTCATCGATGTAGATCAGGTGCCGGCTGGCATTTGGCATGGCTCTCAACATTGGGCGCTCATTAACCAGCAGGTGTTGATCATCACGTTTCAAACTGGCCATGGCTGCCATAGAATCTGCCCCGCCAGGATGATTGGCAACCACTAGCAAGGGTCCATCATGCGGTATTAATTCAGCTTGTTTTACCGAATAGCCACCTGTTAAGCGCCTCAAGACGTCACAAGCAGCTTCATAGATGCTCATTTCCGCCACCAGGCGATCAAAACGCTGCATCATTTCAGCAAAGCGCAAGGCCGGCTTTCGACCAAATTCTCTTATGGCTTCTGAGATAAGGCTTTTATCTTGAAGTTTAAAATGATCGATAATTTCGAAAATCAAAACATCTTTCAATGTTTGCAAATCCGGAATTTCTTTAGGGGGCTCAGAGAAAAACTTAGCTGTCATAATCTAGTAAATATTTATTTAATAGCTTAACCCTAATTTTAACAGAAAGTTAGCTTTTGACAAAAAAGATGAACCTCGCCAACCTCATACCCAACAATAACGCGAGCCTTTAGGACTTGGTATAATTTTAATCCAGGCGGATAACGGATCCGCTAAGATAGGAGGGCTATGCCCAATGCACTAATTACTGGCGTCACCGGACAAGACGGCTCTTACCTGGCAGAATTTTTACTTGCCAAGGGTTATAAGGTTGTCGGTATGACCCGCCGAACGACCCTTCAAGACTGGGCACTGATTCAACATATTCAAAACGAATTGACCATTGTCCAGGCTGATCTGCTTGACCAGGGCAGCTTATACCAGGTTTTTGAAACCTATCGTCCAGACGAAATTTACAACCTGGGCGGTCAATCCAACGTGCAGGCTTCCTGGTCTCAGGCTGTGCTTACGGGCGATTCTACTGGCTTGGGCGTTACACGACTTTTGGAGTGTATGCGCAAGGTCACCCCAGGTGCAAAGTTTTACCAAGCCTCTACCAGTGAAATGTTTGGTTTGGCACCCCATAGCCCACAAAGTGAACAGACCCCCCTAAACCCCCGCAACCCATACGGCGTTGCCAAGGTATATGGGCACCTGGTCACCAAAAATTACCGCCAGCGCTATGGATTATTTGCTGTTTCGGGTATTCTCTTCAACCATGAAAGCCCGAGGCGCGGGCTGGATTTCGTCACCCGCAAGATCACCCACGCCGCCGCCCAAATTAAGCTCGGCTTACGGGACGAATTGCAGCTGGGCAACCTAGAGGCCGTGCGCGATTGGGGCTTCGCTGGGGATTACGTGCGCGCCATGTGGATGATGCAGCAGCAGGAAAAGGCTGATGATTTTGTGATCGGCACTGGCGTCTTGCATAGTGTGCGCGATTTATGCGTAACCGCCTTTGACTACCTGGACTTAGACTATGCGCAGTATGTACGAGTCGATCACAGCTTAGTACGTCCTTTAGAGCCTTACCCCCTATGCGCTGATGCGAGTCATGCCCGCGAAGTATTGGGTTGGCAGCCCGAGGTTGATTTTAAACAGCTTATTCAGTTGATGGTAGATTCGGACATACATCAGTTAACCAACCACCAAACCAATCCTCTCAATTGATCCAAATGGCTTGGTTTATAATTAAGCATGCTTTTTATGGGAATATACATCACCAGGCACGCAATCCAACGGAATTGGAATGGATGAGCATCCGCTAAGCGAACGAGAGGTTGAAATCCTCGAACTGGTTGCCCGTGGTCTAAGCAACAAGGAGATTGCGGCTGCTTTGTTCATCAGCGTCAACACCGTTAAGGTGCACCTGCGCAATATCTTTGAGAAGACCAAGGTCATGTCGCGCACAGAGGCCACCCTTTACGCCATTGAGAAGGGCATTGTCAAATCACCTGGTCCAGAAACAGCGCCTGTCGATATGCCAGCCCCCGAACCCGTTGAACCCACCCGCTGGCAGAAACTTTGGAAACGGTATTGGTGGGCAAGTATCCCAATTGGATTGGGTATCCTAGCTGCATTTTCAGCCCTGCTGGCTGGCACGCCGCTCTTCGCCCCGCCCACACCTACCCCCAACCCACTGCAGGGCATCACTGCACAGCAGCGCTGGCAGGAACTGGCCCCACTGCCCGAAGCACGCGCCGGATTGGCTGCTGCGGCTTATGACAACGCTATTTACGCCATTGCCGGTGAAACAGAGAGCGGACCCTCCGGGTTGGTGACACGCTACGACCCCCAGACTGACAGCTGGTCGCACAGGGCAGACAAACACACGCCTGTGACTTATGTTTCAGCGGTCCTGCTGGGTGAGAAAATCTTCGTCCCAGGCGGGGAGCTGGCTGACGGCACGCCCACGGACATCCTGGAAGTTTACGACCCGCGCAAGGACAGCTGGGAAACCCGCGCGCCAATACCGGTAAAGGTGAGCGGTTACGCCCTGGCAGATTTTGAAGGGCAAATGTTCCTGTTCGGCGGCTGGGATGGGGAGAAGGCGCTTGATCGCGTTTTTATATACGATCCGAATGACGATGCCTGGCACGAGGGCACCCCCATGCCCACTGCGCGCGCTTATGCGGGCGCCGCTGAAGCTGGAGGCAAGATCTATGTTGTTGGCGGCTGGGATGGGGAGAATGCGCTGGATGTGAATGAGAGCTATAATCCCAGCCGGGATGTGGCAGGTGAGGTGGCATGGGAGGAGGAGACGCCGATGCCAGAGAAGGTCAAAAGGGTAAGAGCAAATTCCATAGGAGAATTAATTATTGTTGTTCAGGCTCAAAATGAATGGCAATTTATACCTAATAGTTTGACTTGGAATATTTTAGAAACTACATTACAAAAAAACATCAATTCATGTTTTGCATCTTCAAATTCGCAGGGGTTTGTTCATTTTATTGGAGGTTTAGATGATTCCACCAGAGTCAGCACAACGCATCTCAGATACCAAACTGTCTATCAAATCTTCATTCCACTCATCAAAAACAATCAATAATAAGGATGAATCTCCATCGATAATATTCATTATATTAAATTGGAATTCTGCAAGAGATAGTTGCCTTTGTGCAGAATCCTTAATTCCTCAATTGGAAGCCAATCAAAAGATAGTTGTTGTTGACAATGGGTCCACAGATAATTCTATTAATGAGATTAATGAAAAATTTCCTGAGATTGATATCTTAAAAAACTCGAAGAATCTAGGTTTTCAAGGGGGTATGAATATTGGAATTAACTATGCAATCAATAATGGTGCTGAATATGTTATGTTATTAAATAGTGATACGATTGCATCCCCAGATATGATGGAGATTCTTCTCACCTTATCTCCACTTGATGCTGCAATAGTCTCACCCGGAATCTATTACTACAAAAACCAGAATCAACTTTGCTCAACAGGTGGGAAAATTAATAACATTCTTCTGGACACATTAAGAAAAGCCAAGATAAGAAATCCCTCAGAGCCCTTAAAATTAGAGTTTCTTCCTTCACATGCTTGGTTAATCAGAACTGAAATATTTAAAAAATCAGGATTGTTTGACGAGTCGTATTTTCCATTGTATTACGATGATCTTGATTTTTGTCTACGACTAAAGCGTTTGGGTTTCAGCTTATACTTGATACCAGCGGCAAAGATCTATCACAATGTAAGTGTTTCTGTGGGTGGTAAGAATAGTCCAAAAGAAAGATATCTTATGGCAAGAAATAGTGGATATTATTACAGGAAGAACATGCGCTTTTGGCAAGCTCCACTCATTTTTTTATTCCGCCTGATCAGCGCAATACTCTGGACTTTCCGCTTACTTAAAGACAGAAATTATGAATCCATCAAGTCTTATTGGAAAGGTTTCTTCACTGGTTGGTTCGGGAAACTTCCACAATCAACCACCAAAATTAATTAATTTGCTGATTCCTTCACTCTAACCACATCATCAACTGTGCCAAGGTCAAGATACTTACCTTCATCAAACTTAACCCCACCAAATTTGAGCCCAGATTTCAGTGCCTCATTGAAAATTACCCCATATTCATAGACGCCCCGATTAGTGATGCAATCATGCAAAAATGAATTAAATGTTGGCTTCCATATAACCGTGCCCCACATCCATTCAAGATCTGTTTTTTGGGGCTTATCAACAATTTCAAGCACTTCATCTTCGTCTGAAAGGATCACCATCCCTGATTTTTCTGGTTTCTCTGCCTTAAACAAACAAAATATGCCGTCATAATCGTTTCGTAAATTTGCTAAGGCAGTTTTAAAAATATGTTTTGGAGTAATTATGGTATCTGGCATGCCAAAAACAACAATTTTATCTTTAACCAAATGATAACCAGCATCCATCGCCTCTGCTAAACCAGGCGTGATTGCTCTTTCACTTGTCTGTTTGGGTTGTTCCTGAACCACATAACTAACATTGCAATTAAATCTATGACCGTTACCAAAATATTGTAACAATTGGCTCTTATGTTCATTCACAACAAATACAACATGATCAACCCCAGCATAAACTATTTGCTCCAAGATTGACTGGGATACTGGACGATATTTGTTGTCTTGAATAATTGGATAAAGTTCTTTTGGAAATGGCAAACTCAACCGAGTGCCCTTGCCTGCGGCTGGAATAAGTCCTATCAACTCACTGTTATCAAATTTCATTACTAAGGCTCCTCAACCTGAATTTTTCCTAAATCAAGAACTTGGTTAGACTCAACAGAAATTTCTAAATGTGCTTCACTCTCTAATTGTCTCACAACATATAATTGTCCCGGTCCTTTTAATATAACAATGACATAATTATCCGCGGGTGGAACATCACGAAAGTAAAACTCCCCTGTTTCCTGGTTAACAATTGCTCGAATATCTGATTGAGTTGAAAATGATATTGTTGGTGGTAAATCTGGTTGATCAGATGTAATGTTTCGTGAAAGGAATGGAGAGGCACCTGGCATTTTCATACCTTGTTTATCAACCATAATTCCATGAATGATCGCTTTACCATTTTCTGGCAAAGGGATTTCCCATATCTCAAAAGTATCGCTATTTATAGTTGGCGTATTCTCGCTTATATCTACACTCTCAGGTATTTCACTGTTGCATCCAATAAGCAATAACATGACAAAGAAAAAGATAAGAATTTTTACTTTCATAAGACCTCGACTTTTTCACTGATTATACAATTAAAAAAGTAGAAGTAGAGTTGTTACTCTACTTCTACAAGGACTTAATTACTATTGTTTGTTTACTGATTTATTCCCTCATACAGTGCATAACTATCTAAAGCCGCGGGTAAGCCTGCACCTAATGTGTTTGAGGATCCAGCAATTTGACCAGTCGCTGAAGTACAGATGACACCACCAACAAAACCGTTCGGCATAGGACCATAACCATCATATAAATCTTGGATCCATCCAGCATTATCTGCAAGTTCTGTTGCATTTGAGTAGGTAAGATCTACGGCGCCGCTTGGGCTTGTACCAACAGCATGACAAGTAATATCACCTATTTCCAGAGGTGCTCCACTTAAATTTGAAATAGTTATTGAAGACCACCATTTTTCAGTTCCATACCACTGGAAAATATCTGGAAAGACAACTGTTGAGGTTGCACTTGCCTTATCTAGACCCATTAGAGTTCCGCCTCTATCAGTACCCTTTAGGATTGTGGTTGTTTGATTAATAATACCGACCAACGGTTGGCTGGCCGAATTTCCTGTAACTGCTGCATTTCCAACAAACTTCTGTCCTCTTGTACATGTGGAACTCATGCCTGAATATGGTGGTGTGGAGGCATTATATTTGAACACAAAAGCATAGGATCCAAATTCCACCTGTCCCTCTGCAGGAATAGTTATTGTTTCTGTACAAGCGGTACCCGCTTTTGTTGGGGTATAAGTTACTGTAACGTTAGTAGCAGTTGTTCCGAGGTTTTGGATGGGAATAGCAGTCCAATACCCATAATTATTTTGATTTACCATCGAGAATATTGGATTTGTGACACCATCGGTAAATCCATTGAACGAAAGTAAAGGATCATATAAAGTTGTATCTGTCCATTCAACAACAGTAACTGCTATTTCACCTGTCGCATCTAATATAGCAGAGAACTTTTTCTCAACATGTGCCTCAGTTTGGTTATCAATTTTTATTGCTGCATTAGGTTGTAAATCCTCTACTATCGGCACAACCAAGCCATCACTGTATGTGATTGTTATATCAACGGCAGCCGAGGAAACATTTTGGATAGAATAAAAAGTATTAAAACCAAAATTACTATCCATTAATAAAGGCAAATAAACTTTTGTGCTGCCGGCCGAAAAACCTGTATAGCTTGCATAACCAAACGCTGAACCTGAAGAGTTCTTGGCAATTACGGTACTCGTAGAACCCAATTGAACACTCGATGAAATCACCATGGAACCCGAAAAAGATGTCGCCAAACCCGGCAATGTAACATACCATTTAGTTTCATATGGGTCGATATCGTCATCAGCCGTTGCAGCTACTGAGCCATCGGGATTGTAATATGTCAATGTAACGGTTCCAGCGCTGTTTGTTGTGTTTGTTATATTAACAGTTGATGAAAATGATGATGGTGTAACTGCACTTACTGGTTTATAAGCAAAGCTTAAAATTATTAATACTACAAGTAAAATACTTATCTTTTTCATGAGAGACTCCTTTTATATTTGTTTCTAGAAGTATATTTTTCTTCCATCAATTTATCAATAATACTTAAGGGGTAATTCATCTTTAACTATATCCCTGGCAATTTCACAAATAATCAATACCAAGTTTGATTGCCTAGCCAGTCAATTAATGGCAGATCAAAATAAAAAAGATCTATATTTGAAAGTATCGGGTGATAGGATTTAAAAAATAGAAGGGTTTTACTCAAAAGTAGCAGGTGATCCTGATCTTTTCCTGTCTATTGTGTTATTAAGAATGTTTTCTAATTTGCTCGATAAGTTTTCCCAAGAATACTCGGGATTATACATAAAGCTTAAATCTATTGCTGACTCCAGCTCATGAATTTTGCCTTTATTTTCATTTAGATAAATAACAGCATTGGTTAAGGATTCAGGGTCGTCTGGAACAACCAGGCCTACATTCAACTCATTGATTATTTTTGAAATATCACCCACGTTTGTAGCTATCGTTGGTTTTCTTGCTGCAAGATAATTGGACAATTTCATCGGAAACCGTCCTTTATTTGCGTTTGAATTGGAAAGCGGAAGCCAACAAATATCACATGCTGATAGGAACCACTCCATTTCTGATTGAGAAGTTATTCCAGTTTCTATTAAGCAATTAGGTTTTTTTAGTAAATAACTCACGCCGTAGTTTGTCTGCCCAATATGGAAAAATTTAATATTATGCATCTTCTGTATCAATAAATTAATTGTATCTGCCATTAAATGAGTATCTCTAGGAAACAGCGATCCTAGATAACCAACAACAAAACAATCTGTATCAATTCCAATTCGATTTCTTGCCTCTGCTTTATTGTGCCGATTAAAATTTGAATAGTCCAAACCATTGTACAGTAAGTGAACCGTCTCTTTTTCCACACCTATTTCAATAGCTCGTTGCATCAATCTCGAACAAATAACAGTTGTTGAATCAGCATAATTACGAAAATTTTCTTCAAAATAAGTCTCTACCGGTCTCAAGACTTTCTTAATGAAAGGATTAGGGCGCTCTTCAACGGAGCCTCCTCGGCCGAACCAATCTGCCCAATCAAAAACAATTGGTATGCCGCCTCGGCGAATGGCTAAAACAGGAAGAAGATTGACTGGTCTCGTTTCAAAAGCATAAACAATATCAATTTCCATTTTCTTGATCAACATCCACCTATATAAGGCATTATAAAGATCCCACCCGGAACGTAAGGAGTCATTTAATAAATCAGGTGTTTCTATTATCTTCACTCCTGCTTCTGTAGAAACACTATGCTTTAGTCGGTTAGTGGGAGATGTTGCCATCAGGGTTACTTTATGCCCTTTAAAAACTAAATGACGAGCGAATTCAAACGCACGAAAGTAGGTCCCTTTACCTTTTTGGTTTAATACCAACATCAACACTCGCATCAGGTCTGAACTCTCCTATTCGAAATTAGATGTACTATTGAAAGGTAAGAAAAACCCACTAGTATGATTACGTCAGCTATGATACACAGTCCAATTAATCCCTCTGCTTGCCATTTCCAAATGACTATAGCTCCAAACACCAATTTTATTACTAGGGAAACAGCCTGCGGCAATAATCGTTTTAATTCAAGTCCTACTGAAACGAGGTAAACATTATTTACTTGATTAATAGTTCGAAAAAATAACATCGGGCTGGCTAGCAATAAAAGTTGGGTACCCTTTAGGTAGTCTTTACCAAGAATATAGGTCATCCATTCAGTGCCTGGAATGACAATTATCATCCATAACGATAAACTTAGGATGGCGTAGAAAAACAGCAAATACCTCATTCGTTTAACGAAACTGAATGGTCTGTTATGATAAGCTTTAATTGATCCTGGAATAAATATGCTATTGACTCCCAATGCCATCGAAATAACTAGGTTTATGATAGAAGCAACAAAAGCATAAGAGCCAATTAAATCTGCATTACCATTAAACCACACAAGAAAATTGATATCAATGTTAATAAAAATGACGGTAAAAATTTCAGAGGCATTAAATGCAAATGAACTCTTAAAAACTTTTGGAACTATCTGAAACAAATTACCTGTAAACTTTGGTTTTGTTGTCGGCCAAATAATCATCACTGAAAGTAGAGTGGAAAGTAGCCTAGTCAACAATACAATCTTCACAGAATTTAAATTAGCTGTGATAAGTAGTAGGAAAAAAAGTAACCTGAGAATTCGAGAAAGTAAAAGGAAAAGAGACGCTGAGGTAATTTTTTCTCGACCAGTCAGACTGGCTATTAGTATGTTAAAAACTGAGTCCAACCAAATGTCTATTATGACGATTAATATAAGCTCCCTTTGATAAATTTCGGGGCTTATCAAAGGAAAAACTATCCAAATTACTGAAGCCCAAACAATCCCTACAACAACTTTAAAATAAATTACGCTGCCCGTTAATTCGTTAGGATTTCCAGAGTTTGGGATAGCTTTAACTAGCCACTCATTCATTCCCCAATTAAGGAACAAGGACATAATTAATAGAATTGCGTAGTTTGCAGAAATGATTCCATACTTCTCTGGACCCAACCAGCGCATCAACAAAACCATATAAACAACCATTAACACTTGTGTGAATATTAAGGCGGTACTGTATGACAGTAAATTCTTTATGGTTGTGTTCTTTAATCGCAGTAATAAAGAGGGCAAAATTAACCTTCTAATTATCTTATTCTTCTTGCCAAAGAACATTAATGGAGAATGGGAGTCCTAGATCATTTATTTTTTGTTTGGTTAGGTGGTACCAACGCGTATAATAAGCAAATTTTGGTAAAACCCACAAGTCTAAGTCCCTTGATATTAGTTTAAAATCCAATGTGGCATTAGAGCTTTTCTTCTCATTTAATACTTTCTGGACGAGTGGATGAACATAAAACCGATCTGGAAACAAAAAAGCATCAATGCAGTGGATTGAGTAACCACCGGGCTTTAAAATCCTTTGGATATCCTCTAACACATTAACCACTGTATTCTCATCATCAGGTATGTGTTCAATTGTTGAGATACTGAATACTAAATCGAAATAATTGTCTGGGATCTCTTTGTTAAAAGATCCAATGAAGTCTTTTATCAATTTAAACTCAGAGTTGTCCATCAGCCTCTTTGGACCAAAACCCTGTCCTTCTAATTTGTCTAAATTCCAAATTTCATAACTTTGTTTAAGGAGTAAAATAATCCTAGATTCGCCACCGCCAATTTCTAAAAGACGAGAACCTTTCTTAATATTGTTTACGATAAATGTATACATAAACAAGTCTTGATAGACTTTAAGGTCACAGGTTTTTAGATTTTGTCGTTTGTAAATTGAAATTGGGAGGAATTTAGAGAAATGACTCTTTTTTGAATACGCAAAATCTTTAAAGTTGGAAATAATCAATTTACTATCCTGAGGTTGATTTCGAGTTGATCTAATCGATTTTCCTCCTAGTATTAATCCCCAAAAAGCATCAAATTCTCGATGAAAAAGTCTTATTACTTTTCTTATTTTGATATTCATTATGACCCAAAGCTTAATATTTTTAAAATGTTAATGTTAATAATCTTAATATTCTTTTTGTTTACAGGCAAACTTACTTTATCAGTCAAATAATGCACTCAAGCAATGATCAATCAATTGCTTAGAATTTGGCTGAGTAAATCAGCCCAAGAATCATCACTTAAGAAATCTATTTCTTCTCTCGAGAGTCTACTCTTTTGTATTGATCCAATTATTGCAGTAGCTAATTCTTTATAATTTTCAAGTTGAACTATAGTACAGATTTCTGGATGTGATTTGAGAGTTTTGTCTTCTATTACCTGTGTTATTACCATTGGAATACCGAAACCTAAAGCGGCTTTTACCGAGGCGCTCTGAGTACCATCAGAATATGGCGCAACAAACACGTCCGCTGCGTTGAAATAATAACTAGCTTGATCATCTGGAATGTATTGATCAATAATTCGAACATGTTCATTTAAGGAAAGGTCATTAATTAAGTCGAGGTACTCTTCTTTACTTTCCCAAAATTCGCCTACGATTAATAATTCAAAATCCTTATTTCTTTTTACAATCTCTGCTAAGGCATACAGCAAGGTTTTTAAACCTTTATAAGGACGTATAATGCCAAAGAACAAAACAAGTTTTTTTTCAAGCGGCAGGCTTAATAGTGTTCGGGCATCATTTTTAGATAGAAATCTATTATTAAAAACCTGGAATACAGGTAGTGGGCTGTGCTTTACAATGGCACTATTTGAAATGGTTCTCTTAATTGTGGTTGCTTCTCTTTCATTCATTACGACAAATGAGTCTACAGCAGACAATGCATACTTGGTTATAAATGAATCAAAAAATTTTGGTTCATGGGGCAAAGCATTATGAATCAAACAGTGTATATCAAATCCTTTTCTTCTAAGAGACCGTGTAACAACGCCTAAAGCTAATCCCCAAAAAGTTACCCACCATTGAAATAACACCCTATCTGGTTTAAATTTTTTTATCAAACCGATTGTTTTCTTCCAATCAAAGGGATTCAGTGGACTAAGAACAAAGCTCGCATCTACTTTAACGCGCCCTTCACTTGTGTCTTTATCACTTTTACCAGGGTACAACCAGTTCGGAAATTGTTTTCTAAACGAAATCACTTGAACCTCATTGCCTGCTTCTTTTAATTTCAAGGCAAGCATTGTTGTAAAGTGAGCGATTCCCCCACGATAGGGGTAGACCGGTCCCACCAGTGTCATTTTCATCTGCAAATTCTCAAGATTGATACATCCCCATCTTTATACAACAGTTCCACGCCAGACAACTTTGTGAGTCCTTCTAAATCAAAGGCTTTCCCGTCAAACGCTGGTTTTGCCCCATCATACAAATAAGTCACACCTAGTTCACATAACTGAGCAACTGATGCACTATCAGCTTCATATAAAGCCATAACCGCCCCTGACTGCTGCAATATGGACTCATACCCAGGTCCTAGACCAGAAATCATTGTACCCGCTGTAGTCTGCCGCTCTGCAAAATAAGGAATCCAGTATCCTGCCTCTGAGCCATGAGGTGAATTCGCAAGCCAATAATATGTGTGTATCGCAAAGATAGCATCCTCAGGCGTGTTCCCTTTTATCCATTCCATTGCTGATTGGTCTTGTTTTGTCATAAAGTGTCGATACCTCTCAACTCCTTCAGTTCTGTAAAAGGATGCAACAAAACCAATAAACAAAAGTATCCATAAAAGAATACTTTCAATATTGTTTTGAATCTTAACATCAAGAAAATTAAATATTTCGTGTGCTAATATGCCAACTAATAGTCCAATTGGCAGGTATAACATGATCATCATGCCTGTCATATTAGTAAAAGCAAGCAAGGGTATACCTAAGAGATAAGCAAATCCTTCAAGTGTGAGTATTCCAATCCAAACAATTGTTAATACAGAAAAAGATCGTTGCTTATGCCATAAACCTAATACACCACCAATGGCTGCAAGGTAGACCAACCACTTTTTTACGCCTAAAATCCATACTGTTCCCCAATTAAACCCTCCAAAATAAGCATCGTCGAGGTTGTTTTCTTTACCATTACTGGAATTTAATTCGATATTTTCCACTACTGTTTTATCAACGTATTTTTCTAATGCTGGGAACAAGACGGGTGAAATTAGTAGAAGACTAATGATCACAATCAATAAAATCCCGGTGATTGTTTGAAGCAAGCGGTTTTTACTTTTTATTGCTAACAGAAATTCATAAATTGCTATTATTGCTAATAGAGGTATTGCATAACCAGCCACTCGAAAATGCAATAAAAACACACCTGCATTTAATGCAGCAGCAAGAAATGAAATAATAAGAATTTTGGATTTTAATTCAGGCCATTCTTTTCGCCACAACCCTATTGCTTCCCATGTTAGCAAAGCTGCTGGTAGGAGGATCGCTTGCGAAGAAACTTGAGTAAACCTTCCCCAGTTAAAGTACCATGCTGGCTGGAAATTTAGTAAACCTACCACCACCATGCCGACCAATCCAGCTAAACGTGACACCTTTTTATCTAAAAACAAAAAAACGCCAATCCCGCAAAGCCCATTTAATACTTGGGCCATCCATAACAAGGCTGTATGAGCAGGTATTCCTGCAAGCATTTGTAATGGACCGGTCAAAGCATACAATCCTAAATGATATTGATCTAATGAGGTTGGCGCATAAGGCAATAAAGTGGTCGGAAGATATCCATTAGTCGCAACCAGGTTTGTTAATAATGTATGATGCAACGAATCCGTCCAGGCAGGATAAGGGTATAAATGAGCAAGCCAAAGGCGTGTAAATAACGTGGCTCCTAATACACCTAAAATTACTCCCCCCCATTTCCCTAAGTTAAATTGCTCTTTCCATTCCTTTCTCAATTTCCAAACAATAACCGATGCAAATACTAAAAGTAGGAGAGAAAGCTTATAATATCCAATGGTAAGTGATGGAAAGCCCCACCTTAGTAAATAAAAGAAAATCGGATAGAAAGCAATGCTGATCGATATCGCAAGAAACCACCTTTGGATTGCGTTATATCGCCGCCAAATCTGCGTGATGGCTAAGAATGCCCAACCTGGAAGTATGAGCATGATAAAAATAATACCAATTGTCCTAAGCTCTATCCACAACATTATACTTACCCTTCAGTAAAATTATACCCTCACTCCCCCACCTTCCACACACTCACCCTATCCAGACATCTAATTATTTATTATTAATCCTAAAAATCTTAATTGTCGGGCCAGTGTATCTTTCATTTGGCGTTTGGTGAAAATACCTCACAAAATAAAAATAAATATCCTCAAGTTTCTCAATAAGATTATTAGGATCAGTTGTTGGGTTTATTTGTATTAAGAGTTCGTGGTTTCTTTCAATATTAAGGTAGTAATTGACTTCTTTCTCGTAACGCTCAGGTTCGTTGAAGTACCTGTTATACATATTTGAAGATAAAACAATATACTTTATTGTGCTTTCACTATTTTCAGGATTCTCAGTGATAATTATTCTGGGGAATTGTGGATAAAGGGGTGTGTAACCCTCATACAAAGAATTTTCAGTTGTTATTCCATTTTGTTGACAATATTCAAGCGCAACAACTCTTGTGTCTACAGAGCCCATTCTTGCAGAAGCAGCAAGACTCGTAATCATTTGTTGGGTGATCGCTAATGAAAAAGCAATTAAGACAAGATACTTAATTAACTTTACATTTTTAAATTTTTCCAAGCTATATGCCATCCCAAGTCCCGCAAGAAGTAATGGTGCGGTATACATAGGCAAAGCCCATCTAACCCAATGCAAGCCAAGTCTGCTCATAAGGATACAGTATGCAAACCCATATAATAATAGAAATCCTGTTTTATTTTTAATTGTTACATTAATGATTAAACCAATTAAAACAAAAACTAGGATTATGAAATTTGATTCTTGAATAAACATTTTTATGTAAAAAAGGATGTTGCCGCCCCAACCCAGATTATCTGCCCCTAAATGAGTCGAACGGGCCTCAAAAATAAATGAATCGATTACCTTTCCATATTCAATGAATAAATTTGGGGCTGAAATGAATAATACAAGCAGGTAGAGACCAATTAATAATGATAATTTCTTAAAAAACACACGGAAATCAAATTTATTATCGGTTGATCTTATGTCAACCAAGCTTAAGAAAAGTGCCACAATAATAATGCTAAAGGAAAGAAGTCCTGGATATTTTTCAGCAGTGTTTATTGCGGCAAAAATTGTTGCTAAATAAATTTGTTTTTCATTATTACTTTTTAAATACCTAATTGAAAATAAAATGATTACGAGTGTAAAAAAAGTTATTGTTATGTCCGGGGTTATATAATGTGAATGGAAAACATAGTAAGGGAAAAATGCGAAAAGTAAAGCAGCGGGAATAGAAAAATCTAATTTAAATTCCTTACCTAATCTATAAGCTATTATCGGAATAACAGAACCAATTACAGCGATGAGAAATCTTGCATAAAAATAAAAAGCAAGCTGGTTTTGATAAAAAGTATCTGCAAAGCTTTTCCCAAATTTTATATAACTAATGAAATTTAAATAAATAAAATACACAAAATAGTGGATTTGATCAGGCCGCTTGAAGTCAGCTGGGTTAAATGTTCTATTCGCTGTCATATGATAGACAGGTTCTAATAAATTCGGCTCATCTGGATGTGTTAAAAGGGGAAAACCATATTTTAAACCTATTTGTCGGAAAACAAAGGAGACAATAAACAATACTAATAAAAATACAACCTCGAAAATTTTTGGGGTTATGACAAATTTTTTGATCTTTTCCCAAGTTTGTTTTAAATCCATATTCTAATCAAACCCAATCCCTATCAATAGAAATAAAAAACACATTATACCCTCACTCCCCCACCTGCCACACACTCACCCCATCCACGTCATAAATCTTTTCCACCCCCTCGCACTCCTCCAGCACCTCAGCCTTCAAATTCCCCACCCCCTCGCGCAGGTAGACATGGCTCAGCCTAGCTTCCTCTACCAACGCCCAGAAGTCTGCACCGCACCCACGCAGCTTTGAAGCCCTAGCGCCCCAATCATTGACCACCCTGACGAAGTCCTTCTCTGCCCCAAAGGGATAAAAGATCGTGGGGGCAAGGCTCCAGCGACCAGTAATCGGCAATATCCAGGCACCGCCATCAACCCCTCGGTACACGCCAAAGCCCCAGCCAGTGGTGTTCACCAGGAACCTAGCTTCCTGTGGGGTGTTTTCTTCAATCCATGTCAGCGCACGCAAGTCTTCCTCTCGCGCCAACACGGTCTGGTCATTGATCACATCGCGCGTCAGCCAGCCTCCCCAGGCAATCACGCCCAGCGCTAACACAGCCATTGCAACCTTTGAAGCCAACTGGTTTTTTATCATCCTTCCAAGCAAATCTACCAAGTTAGCGCTTGCCAACCCGCCTAAAACCGCCAGCGGCAAGCATAAAACGATGGCAAAGTGGTCGTTTCTAAAACTACCAAGCCGCAAGCCCCAAGGCAGGGTAAAAGCCATCAAAACCAGGCTCCACA
>Ga0209723_1003509_pt1 | contig 18757 bp, 21 predicted proteins | sample BiotimSIPDNA_2_FD_185750 | JGI IMG/M metagenome (GOLD analysis project Ga0209723, IMG submission 185750) | Anaerobic biogas reactor microbial communites from Washington, USA - Biogas_R2 time_0 SIP DNA (SPAdes) (version 2) | ecosystem: Engineered > Bioreactor > Anaerobic > Unclassified | place... | reverse complement strand
TAATTGGTTTCATCGGTAAGACATTGATAAAACATCAACGAAAACGGGATGCAAAAACATAGCATGAACACCATGAAAAGATTGGATTTCGATAGCAATACTTTTCGAAACATTTGACCCCCGCAAGTTAATGTTCCATTAGTCAAGCCGATTCATACCATGTTTTTAACCAACCGTACACTTCAGGATTATCACGATACTTATAATATCCGTATGCGCTCCCCTTGTAGTTGGTGTTTATTTCTTTCTCTCGCCACGGTGTCGTTGCCGGATAAGGAATGTGCCACATCCGAATCTTTTGCGAAGAGGCAATCCACGTCGAACCCCGATATAATCTGCACTGAAGATATCCGGACCAACCATTTAGCTCATCTCCGGCAACACCTTGAATAGATGCTCGATAACATAATGTGCTGCCAATATACTGTCCTTCCAGTTTCTCTGTGCCTGGAACTACTTTTACCTAGGGAAATGCCGCTAATACCGAAGTTGACAGGAAACAGACCAAAATAAGCGAACACGTTATTATTGCTGCAATTTTTCTCATATATCCTCCTTTGAACATAATAGTCCTTGCGGGGGTCACCCAACAAGTAGTTCGTACAAACGTAAACGTTTCGAATCATTGAAACCGTAACGAATTGCACTCGTCAACAAAACATTAGCATATTATTGGGGGGGGTCAAGAGGCTTTGAGACTATTTGATTATGCTTATATGTCTCGGTGAATGAAAATTATCTCTTTTATCCGAGGCATGGCCGGGTGATTCCGAAGGAATGGTTATTGCTTTTGTGGGATGTGGCTGATCCCTCCGATATTCGTATAAGCGTCCTTGAAATTTTTACGAAAATCCGTTCTCCCCCCTCCGCCCGTTGACATTTGAACCCTCACATTATATGATAGCGGCGAAGCGATGACGGAGAAAAGTAGCGCCCTTTATCGTTCCCAGTGAACGGGAGACAGTGGAAACCCCGCAAAGTGAATCGGCGCGAAGAACACTCTACCAGCAGTGAGTTGAAATCCCGTGAGCGACCGGGAGAGTAGGTGAACCGTGAGCCGCGCGATAAGCGGCGGGTTTTTTACCGGTGAGTCGACTGCCGAAGGGTAGTAAATCAGGTGGTACCGCGGACAATTGATGTTCGTCCTGAAACAATGTTTTTGGGGCGGGCTTTTTTTATTTTCGAAAAGCGCCTTCCCGCGAAGTGATGAAGGAGGATTTTAAGGATGAGTACGGAAAACATTTATCGGACAAAGACGCTCGGCGAGGTCAGCGAGAGCGATATCGGGGCGACGCTACGGGCGGCCGGATGGATCGAAAATATCCGCGACCACGGCGGCGTGTCTTTCCTGGACCTCCGGGACATGTACGGGGTCCTTCAGGTCGTCATGCGCGACACGACGCTTCTCGACGGACTTTCCCGCGAGGACTGCATCTCGGTCGAGGGCGTGATGCAAAGACGCGACGAGGAGACCTATAACCCGAAGATCCCGACCGGGACGATCGAGTTGGTCGCCGCCAAGGTAGATATCCTCGGCAAGGTCTATCGCCCGCTTCCTCTGGAGATCGCTTCGTCGACGGAGACCCGCGAGGACGTTCGCCTCAAGTACCGCTACCTCGATCTCAGGAACCGGAAGGTTCGCGACAACATGATCTTCCGCTCCGAGGTCATCTCTTTTCTTCGCTCGAAAATGACGGATATGGGCTTTCTCGAGATCCAGACACCGATCTTAAGCGCTTCCTCGCCCGAGGGCGCGCGCGACTATATCGTGCCGTCGAGAAAATTTAAGGGGATGTTCTATGCCCTGCCGCAGGCGCCTCAGCAGTATAAGCAATTGCTGATGGTCTCGGGCTTTGACCGCTATTTTCAGATCGCGCCGTGCTTCCGCGACGAGGATTCCCGCGCGGACCGCTCTCCGGGCGAGTTCTATCAGCTCGATTTCGAGATGAGCTTTGCGACGCAGGAAGATGTGTTCCGGGCCGGCGAGGAGGTCCTGACCGAAACGTTCCGTAAGTTTGCTCCGGAGGGTGCCGCCGTAACGGAGGCGCCGTATCCGGTATTTCCGTACAAGCAGGCGATGCTGGAGTTCGGCACCGATAAGCCCGACCTTCGAAACCCGCTTCGCATCATCGACGTGACGGAGTTCTTTTCGCGCTGTACCTTTAAGCCCTTCCACGGTAAGACCGTCCGCGCGATCAAGGTCCGCGGCGAGATGACGAAGAGTTTTCACGAAAAGCTCCTCGCCTTCGCGCAGTCGATCGGTATGGGCGGGCTGGGTTACCTCGAAGTCGCCGAAGATCTTTCCTATAAGGGCCCAATCGATAAGTTCATCCCCGACGGGATGAAGTCCGAGATGCTCGAACTGGGCGGCCTTACCGCCGGCGACACGATCTTTTTTATCGCCGACCGCGAAGAGCGCGCAAACCTTTTCGCGGGTCAGATCCGGACCGAACTCGGCACGCGCCTCGACCTTCTCGAAAAGAACGCGTACCGCTTCTGCTTCGTGAACGACTTCCCGATGTACGAGTACGATAAGGAAGAAAAAAAGATCATCTTCACGCATAACCCTTTCTCCATGCCGCAGGGCGGCCTTGAGGCGCTTACGGAGAAGGATCCGCTCGAGATCCTCGCTTATCAGTACGACATCGTTTGTAACGGCGTCGAGCTTTCTTCGGGCGCGGTCCGGAACCACAACCTCGAGATCATGGTCAAGGCCTTCGAGATCGCCGGCTACACCGAGGAAGACCTCAAGGTCAAGTTCGGCGCCCTTTATAACGCCTTCCAGTACGGCGCCCCGCCGCATGCCGGCATGGCGCCCGGCGTCGACCGCATGATCATGCTCCTTCGAAACGAAGAAAATATCCGCGAGGTCATCCCGTTCCCGATGAACGGAAACGCGCAGGACCTGATGTGCGGCGCTCCGGGCGAGGTCTCCGAGCAGCAGCTCCGGGACGTGCACCTGAAGATCCGGACGTAGGGTGAATGACATAAGGAACGACGGGCAGAAAGAACGGCTGCCCGTTTGCTTTTCGGGAGGAATGCATGGAACTTGCCAAAGTCGTCCTCAAAAAGGAAGAAGGCCGGACCCTCCGGGCCGGCGGCGCGTGGATCTTCGATAACGAGATCGACCGAATCGAGGGCGAGTTTACCGACGGCGGCCTCGTCCGCGTGTTTGCCTTCAATGACTTCTGCCTCGGGACGGGCTTCATCAACACGCATTCCAAGATCCGCATCCGCATGCTCAGCCGCTCGGGCGAAACGGTCGTCGACGACGCGTTCATTCGAAGCCGGGTGCGCGACGCCGTCGAGTATCGAAAGCATACAATCGACATGTCGAGCTGCCGCCTGATCTTCGGCGAGGCGGATTTCCTGCCGGGACTCGTGGTCGATAAGTTCGCGGACATCCTCGTCGTCGAGTCGCTCGCGCTCGGGATCGACCGGTATAAGCTCTTGATCATCGACGAACTCAAGACGCTTCTGGCCGCAGAGGGGATGCCGATCCGCGGCGTCTACGAGCGAAGCGACGCACCGGTCCGCCTGAAGGAAGGTCTTCCGCTCGAAAAGGGTTTCATCGGCGAGCCCTTCGATACAGACGTGTTGATCACGGAAAACGGCGTTCAGTTCTCCGTCGACGTCGCGGACGGCCAGAAGACCGGTTATTTTCTCGACCAGAAAATGAACCGCGCAGCGATCCGCCCGCTCTGCAAGGGCGCCCGCGTACTGGACCTCTTTACCCACACCGGCTCCTTCGCGCTCAACGCGGCGGCGGCCGGGGCTTCTTCCGTCCTTGCGGTCGACGCCTCCGAGCCGGCGCTTGCCCGGGCGCGGATCAACGCCGGGCTCAACGGCTTGTCGAAAATCGTGTCGTTCCGGTGTGCGGATATTTTCGAGCTGTTGCCGGAGCTCGAGCGACAAGGCGAGCGCTACGACGTGATCATCCTGGATCCGCCCGCCTTCGCCAAGACCCGCGAGTCTTTAAAGAACGCGCGGAAGGGCTATAAAGAAGTGAACCTGCGCGCGATGCGCCTTCTAAATGACGGCGGCTATCTGGCGACCTGTTCCTGCTCTCATTTCATGATGCCCGAACTCTTCTACGAGACCGTCCTCTCCGCCTCAAAAGACGCGCACAAGCGCATCCGTCAGATCGAGTACCGGACGCAGGCGGCCGACCATCCGATCCTGTGGCCGGCGATGGAGTCGTATTATTTGAAGTTCTATATTTTGCAGGTCAGTAACCGGAAGTAACCTGTCATCGTCGGATCGCAAGGTACCGGCAGATCGGTGAAAGAACAGAATACTCATCAGCGTGCCCAAAAGATATCATTCCGAAAAATCCTTCTCCTTGGGGTGCTATTTTATACGTCGACGTTTGCTACCCCGATCACGTCAGTCCAGAATCCACACATTGTATTCCATCCCGTCCTGATAAAAAGAGTAATGGCTCGGATAACCCTCCAACACATTTGGATTGGGAGATATCCGAAAATTATAGATGAATGCCGATCCTTCGGGATCGTCTTTGCTTTCCCGATTAACGATCATGCCGGCGGCCGAGTTTGTAGTCAGGTAATCGCCGTCCATTTTGAAGGTGAAAACCTGATTTAATTCCATCATTCGAGTCTCATCGTTTTCGCCATTCTCGTTTGAGAATTCAACCGCGACATCAACACACCAATACTCTTTTATTTTGTTTTCGTTATCCGTGGGGTAAACAGACAAATCCAATAATTCACTTCTCCGATACGGTTTGCCGAGAGAATAGGACTTCACCTTCAACCCGGAGGAGGAGAGATCAGTCATATCCGCGAAATATTTCTCTTTGACCATTTCAACGTAACGATCGAGCCCGAGACCCCGGTAGGTTTGCTTTGATGTGGAGATCGATTCGATTTCATTGAAATATCGGGTATCATCCGCATGCAACATCTCCGGATACATGGAGGCAATGTCATAATACTCGACGGCACCCGCGTAATCCCCTTCCTGAAAGCATTTCATAAAGGAATCGACGTTTCTCATACCCTTAAGGTTTGAAAAGGCATAGCCCTCTCCCCGCTTCTCGTTATAACCGAGATAGCCCAGTCCGGCGAGCGGAATAATCAAAAGCATGCAGAGGATCGAGATCAGCCAGTGACGGCGGATTTTCTTGAATCCCTTCTTGAAGGTCATATCCTTGGCAGTTTCATCGAACCGGTTCGGATCACATTGCTCCGATCTCCCGTCCGTCCCGACCGCGTCTTTTCCGAAACGGACATCCTCGCCGGCAACGGGCTCCGTCATTGCCCGAAGGCTATTGGCACACGAATCGCAGGTGGCTATATGCTCCTCAACCACTCGACGTGTCTCGCTTGAGCATTCGCCCTCCACGTAAAGAGGCAACAGATCCAGATTGACTGCACACTTAATCATTTGGTTCCTCCATCATATTCCGAAGCTTTTCTTTTCCTCTAAAAAACGTAACCTTGCTCCAACTCACGGACTTTTCGAAAAGCGCCGCAATCTCGGCGAACGGAAGTTCCCCGTAGATTCGCAAAATAACAACGTCGCGGTACGGTTGAGGCAATCCGCACAGTGCCTGCGCGGCGCGGCGCCCGTCTTCTTTTCGAACGATATGATCCTCTACGGAACCGTTTGCGGCGGATACATCGGTCGGATCAACGGAAACCCCACGTCCCGACCCGTCAGAGCCTGTCGGTTCGGTTCGTGCGTCAACATCGTTGCCGGCAAATCTCCGCCGTCGTCGACACTCACGGAACCACTCGTTTTTCCCGATCTGGCAAAGCCACGTATAAAGACTGCTTCGCCCTTCAAACCGGCCGATATGAAGGAACGCCCGGTAGAACGTCTGTTGCGTAAGCTCCTCCGCTTCAGACGTATTTCCGGTGAGCGCAAGAAGAAACCGATAGACCCGGCGGGCATAGGTCGTATATATGTCCTGAAATTCCGTCATCCTTAGTTCTCCTAAGGTCGCGCTCCGCTGATCTTTCTGACCGCGACATTATTTTGCTCATTCACACGTTGGATTCATCAAAGAGAAAAAGGTTACAAGACGATGTGAAAAAAGCTGTCTCCTTCATCACAACAACGGGAGTATATATTGCCATTGAAAATATATGCTCTGTCGCATTCACAGACGCATTTCAATCCTTCGGTGCGGTACCGGTTTTTTACTCCACAGCTATTTCCGGATACTCCGCCTGAACGGAATCTCGGAAAGACTGAAGCATATCTTCTTTACTCATGTCTCCGTATGCGTATGAGTGCAGTGCCTCTACGAATAACTCTTGAATCCTCCCGTTGTCGCTATGGATTACGTCCATAGGACAATTCAGCGCGGCAGTCGCAAAGGCTTCGTAGAAATTTTGACCGCCGAGAAAGTCGCTCATTTCCGAATCATCGAAAAACGGGATGATGCTCTCCACCACTTTTTGACTGCTGACGAAATCTCCGGCCGGCTGAAAAAAGGTTTCAGAACCTTCAGGCATGGAAAATTTGGAATTCAAATCCGCTAAGTAATCTTGAGTATAAACACCGGTCGCCCAATCGGTCAGTTGAGTCTCGTCAAGAGCGACGAAGCGAACGAATTCCTTGGCATCTTCGATCATTGCCGCGTGATTCATGATCCCGATCCAAGTTCCGCCTGCCGAATATGCCATCGGTCCGGGTACACAAGCCCAGTCGCCGTCCGTTAGTGAATTACCGGCATGCGAAAATACGGAAAGGAAATCATCCGAGGAGACGAAGTACGAAAAAATTTGAATTTTGTCGCCGTTACCATCCGTAAGGTCATCCGTCAATCCAACGAGCCATTCAGACCACCCCGGAGTCAGACCCGCGGTGTAATCGTTCCGACCGAAAGTATATGAAAGCTCCGTCAATTCTTCGATCTTCGGATCGATCGTCAGTTTGTTTTCAACGATCCAGGGTAACTGTCGATTGTTAAGAAACGGCAAAACAAGTTCGTCAACGGAAGAAAGCATGTAACTCTTGCCTTTCGACTTCACTCTGACCGTTTCCGCCATCCCGGTATACTTCTCCCAATCCGACATCATTTCCTGAATCTCATTTGGATCGTCTGTCCCGAAGTATTCCCTGGCAAGACTTCTTCGATAGATAACAGCACCGGGTGTGTACTGAAATGGTACAGCACGCAGCTCCCCGGTTTTATCGTTTATTCCCGCTTCTATAATGTTCGGGTAGATATCCAATGCATCTGAGTTCTGCTCAAGGTCCGAAATATCCATCAACAAGTCATCCATACTGACGAATTCTTCCACAAAACTTGAATCCATCACGATTACGTCCGGGCACTGATACGTATTGGCTGCCGCAAGCACACTTTGCCGGTATAACTCATCCATGGAAGAAAACTCAACATATTCGACTTCAACATAAGGATTGTAATCCATAAAGACACGGGTCATAACCTTAATTTCATCGGAATAAGACCAAACCGTTAGTTGACTGTAGTCGACAATATCGGAAAACTCAGTTGCCGTTTCGGTCGGCGAACTCCATCGATCTTCATCAATAACAGAATACTCCGTTTGCTTAGACGTTTCGGTCGGCGAACTCCATCGATCTTTTTCATCGGATGAAGCCGGTCCCTTACACGCAGGTAAGCTTCCGAGAAGAAAAAGGATCACAAGCATCAGCGTTCCAAGTCGTAAAGCCTTACGAAACATATAGAAATCCTCCGAATGGATGCGTGAATCATGCATGCAGTTACTACTACATAGTATCATTTTTCGAGCATGTTACCAAGGAGGTTCCGGTGCAACAGTAGAGTGGATTTACCGCAGCGGCGCACGCCGGCAAAAATCTTGACCGCTTCGTTGCCACGCCATTCTTTGAGCCATTCCAGATCCTTAGTCCGAAGAACCATCGATATTACCTCCGCAGATTGATTCGAGCGTCCTCGCTCGAATCATTCAAAAATATCCGCTTGGAATCGACATTTAGACAATTCACGATTCTAACAAGAATGCAAATAATCTAATCTCTCCGTCAATGATAGTGGAGCATGCCCAAACTTTTTCCATCTTAGCAAATCGTTTATTATTTTAGTATGATCCCCTGAAGGTTTACACAAAATTATGTACAGTCTCCAAACAATAAATACAACAAGTATTTTAGCCGTTCGATTCATCTTGCTGCTCCTACACTCACCGTGACAATCAAATCTATTCGCTGAGAAAACTATGGATTCTTTTCGAACGGTCCAATTGAGTAGTATGTTTTTCCGTCCTCCCTAATCTCTTTGCTCCCTGACAAATTCGCGTTATCCGCCGGGCAGAGAAAATATCTTTCATCGAAATCACCCACTCTGATCCAAAGGCGAACACGTGTCTCACCGTCATGAAAAAAGCTTTCGTGATAAACCACTTTGTTGTCTTTCACAAAAACCATTCCACTTTCCATATCCAGTTCATAGGAAAATTCAACATCAAGAATTTCACTGACCTGCGACCTGGTCATTCCAACTTGATATAACAACATTTTGTCCCAGGAAAAGTTCGTGATTTCCGCCATGTTGATTTGACATTCATTCTGATCCGCGCACTTTCTCTCAATGACATCGCAAATCTGATTGCTCACTTTATTCCTTTCCTGAATAACAGTCCCGATTACCGCTGCGGAAGCGATAACAAGCAGAATGCAAACAATAATAACCAGGTATTTTTTCATTCTTATATCTCCATTGATGTAAAGGTCGATCTGTGTGCTCAAGTATCCTCAGTCGGTTGGGTTTCCTCAATTTTTTCAAATACAAGTTCTTTTTTTAAATCTTCTAGTTTCGAGCCGTAGTAAATCCCGTATGATCCGGGCGCGATTTTATAATTGTTTTTTTCCATATAATCAGCTAATCTTTTTCTCTCTTTATCTCTTAGCGAATCAAACCACAGTCTTTTTCGCCCATCTACGATACGTTCCTCATTCACGGCATTGAAGTCAATCACTTCGCCTTCCTCTATGTAGAGAGGAAACTGTTTACCCAGATCTATACGCTTTAAAATTCTGTATATCTGAACCGCACCAATAGCAGCTACAATAAGTATAATGCATAAAACTATGAGTAGAATTCGTTTTTTTATGTCTTCTCCTATTCGACGATTGCCACCGCATTGCTATTCAATTAATCCACTTACTCTTTCATTTAGGCCTTAGGGTGTCCAGTTATATTCGTAAAACTCTTCCCGGGTTCCGCAGAAGACATTCATGTCAATGAATTCTTCGTCACCGGAGTAACCTTCCAGCTTTTCGCGATTCGTGTATTGCCAGAAGGTCCAGTTATATTTACCGCACTCATCGGGCGAAAACCACACTTCCCTGATCCAGAGCGGATAATCGGAGAATTCATCTGCAATATAAAGATGGTACGTTACCTTTGTCGCGTAGATGATCGGCTGCACTCCATATTGGGACTCGAGTTCCAGCAGCATCGCCCTCAATTCTTCCCCGGAATGAATATGCCTATCGAAAATCATCGCCCTTTGCTCTGTAACTTATACGCAAATCATTCACTCATCGTTGCCCATTAACACCTTTTTCAATTTCTCTCGCCCAGTCTTTTCTGTTATACTCGACAAATTTCTCAACATCACCCGCATGGGTCGTGATCGATAACCCGTTGGGGACAATGCCGAGCGAACGATAAAATCCTACTTTCGATATCGTATCCAAGGGGATGGTCAGTGAATGTACGTGTACGTTTGCCTTGTGAGAGACAAAAATCACTTCGCGCTCCGTCAGATACATCCATCCGCCGACACTTTCTTTTCCTCTAAAATGATTGCATGGACCGTCCGTAATGATTCGCTGACCGCCCGTGTTGGAAGGACCGTTCTTTCTGAATTTCCTTTTTTGAAAATACAAAAACGCCATCGACGCAAGTCCGACAATGACCGCAACGATGACGCCCCCGACCACTCCGAAAATCAAATCTCTCCCGATCCACAAGAAAAGCCCGGCAACAATTCCTATTGGTATGCCGGCGAAAAAGGCTTGAATATAGTTCTTCACACTTGGTCCTCCCTAAAAACGCAGCCGACCTCACGAATACTCAAAAATCCCGGCTTCCATATCTTGATAGTAGCAAAAATGATTCTCGTAATCCTCTGTTTTTAATACACGCATCGCATATAATCCGGCGCGCGGTATTCTTTTTTTCCCATCGAACAGTATCTTTTGCTCGCCATCATATATATTTAGTCTGTCTTCTTCATGAACTACCAAAAGCAAATAAAAGCCTACATTCTCAGGGTGATCTGTGTCAACTGGGTATTCTTTAATTAGAAAGAAATACTTTTGATTATCAGTAGTCACATAATAATAGAGCCTCTTTATCCTAATTCTCCAACGCTTTAATGACTGCTTCCAACCGGGCCTTTGCTTTCTCATCGTCATTACTGTTGTTTAGCATTGCCGTTCGTGACTCTCCTAATGAACATGAGCTTAAAAGCAGAATGCTCATTGAAGAATCTCCAAATACTTTGAATACCCTGTCCCACCTAAGTAAATTGTCTGTTATTTTTGCATGGCCCCCTCCCGAACAGCTTAATCCTTCAGGCATCCGATGGGAATGATTTTGATCCCGTCCGATCGCTCATACGCCATCTCTCCGCCTGTGATCACAATCAGCATATCCGGCTCCCGAAGCGTGCTTTTCCGATCATTTTCTATCGTGCCCTTAACCAATTCCTTCAGTTGAAGCAAATGTTGTGCCCCTTCCTCAATCTCCGCGCTTCCCAATTTCATTTCAATAAGGGCATATCTTCCGTCATCTAAATGTAGAACCGCGTCCGCCTCGAGGCCATATCGATCGTGATAATAAGATATTCTTCCACCCAATGCATGAGAGTATATTTTCAGGTCGCGGATGCAAAGACTCTCGAAAATGAACCCGAAAGTCTTCAGGTCCATCTGCAAGACCTCCGGCGTCAGACCTAAAGCGGCGACCGCTATGGAAGGATCTACAAAACCCCGCTTATTCCCCAGACGAATGACTGTCGCCGAGCGAATCGCCGGAGACCACGCTTCGATGTCTTCAATAACAAATAATCGCTCCAGTGCATTGATATACGAATCCAAAGTCGTAAGCGACATACTATCGGCATTGGCTGCTACATCCTTATGTATGGTTACTTTCTTTGCGAGGGTTGAGAGATTATGGGCATATGACCTTAAAATTGTTTCCGTCCATACCGGATTGCGGGCAACGCCGTCCACTGTAGTTATGTCTGCCTCACATATATTGTTCAGATACTCTTTTGCGATCAAAAGTCTTGCGGCATCCGTTTTCTTCTCAATGGACGACGGCCATCCGCCTCTGCAGGCAGAATGGATAAGTTGCTCCACGCTCAGGTGAGACATTGCTCCGTCGATCTCGTAATCCTTTTCGAAAAACAACTTCTTTAATGAAACGGAACCCTTCGATTCCCTGGATTCATAAAGACTCATCGGATACATCTTGAGTCGAGATATTCTCCCGGTACCCGTATGCAGAATTTCTTTGTCATCCACGGACGTTGAGCCGGTCAAAATAAAAAGACCTTCCTCTTGTCTGTCGTCGACGGCCGTGCGCACAGCGTCCCACAGCATCGGTGCATCTTGCCACTCATCAATCAGCCTGGGGGTTTCTCCTTGGAGAAGAAGGGACGGCTTCGTCTGAGCCGTTGCCAGGTATCCGGCTCTCTTATCCGGGTCCTGAAGCCGAAGAACACTTTTTGCCTTTTGCATGGCGGTGGTTGTTTTCCCGCACCACTTCGGTCCGACAATCAATGTCGCTCCGAAAGCCTCCAGTCGAAGGTCCAGCTCGGAATCAACAATTCGACGCAAATACTCCCTCAAGTGATCCGCTCCTTCCGATAGCGATAAGTCTTTACGGGTGAATGAGTTCGTCTATGACGTAAGTATAGGACATGACCGTCTTTCAGTCAACGCTTGTTATGTGTTTTTGATGTTTATCGTTATGTGTTTATGATGCTTTATGCTATGTGTTTCTGATGAACATGACTGGCGTTTTTGATTTCTTGTGTATGCGTATGGTTTACAATTTCATACTCAACAAAAGTCGAGACATTCCATTCTATGATATAAAACATAATATGTTTCTGTTTCGCTTTCTTATGTTATAATTGTAAGCGAATTAGTAACAAATGAGTGATGTCCCGTGAACAAGATCAACAAGGAATGAATTGAATTCGCGAGTGAGCACAATGGAGTCATTACGTCCAGAGACGTAACGCACATTGGAATTCCGCGTGTGTATTTGACCCGTATGGCACAATCCGGTGAATTAAAAAGAGTCCAGTCAGGTATCTATGTTCTGCCGGGCACAACCCTTGATGAATTTGCTGAAATTCATTATCGGTGTCCCAAAGCTGTTTATTCTCATGGGACGGCTTTATTTCTACATGATCTATCGGATCGCACTCCGCTAAAATATACAGTGACTTTACCTTCATCCTATAATGCCACTCATCTTTTAAGTGTTGAAAATCTTGAAATCAAAAAAAGTATTCCAGTCATCTATGCAGCCGGTATTACGACAATTGCCTCTCCCAATGGATTTATCGTACCTGTTTACAATATGGAAAAAACAATTTGTGATGTTGTCCGAAATAAAGATAACATGGATTATCAGGTTGTTACGGATGCACTCAAATTATTTTCAAAACGACCGGTTAAGAACCTGACCCGACTCATGCAATATGCAAAACTGCTTCGAATTGAGTCAGCGATTCGAACATATTTCGAGGTGCTTTTATGAAATTTGCCAATGCGATGCAGATGAAGGCCTATATGAAAATGGAAGCGAATAAATTGTCTGTATCTTCTGCCCACTATTACAGAATTATATGCTCGAAAGACTATTAGAAAGAATTTCACTTTCAAAGTACAGAAAAAATTTTATACTGAAAGGTGGGATGCTTATCAGCGCCATCGTCGGATTGGACAGCAGATCCACGATGGACATGGATACAACACTTTATAATCTTCCGCTCAGCGAAGGATTATTATTGGAGGCAATGGAGGAAATTTTTCTCATCAACATTGATGACGGAGTTGCATTCAATCTGTTTTGGCTTATCCAATAGAAACCATTCTTGCTGAAAAATACGAAACCATTATCCGCAGATCCGTTTTGAATACTCGAACTCGTGATTATTATGACCTGCATGTGCTTTATCGAATAAAATCAGCACAGATCAACATACAAACGTTGCGGCAGGCTATCACAATGACAGCAGCTAAACGTATGAGCCTGAATTTGCTCCTGCCTTATGAACAAGTCATTCAATCTATTTCGATTGACCCGCAACTTGAAAGGCTTTGGAGCGTATACCAAAAAGAATATGTGTACGCGGCGGAGATATCCTTTGCTGACTTGATTGATACTCTTCATGAATTTTCCAGTTCAGTCGGTATTCTGTCTCTATCGGAGTAAGCTTGATTAAGCATCACACAGAACTTTCGGTTCTGGTGCAACCATTCTATCTGTCGTTCTGTCGTTCTCCACAGGATTAACTATGATAAAATTCTAACAATAATCTCCGAGCAGGAGAACACATCATGACCCAAAACATCTTCAACCGGAAACAATTTCAGCCGGAAATCATCACTCTGTGTGCCCGCTGGTACTTGAAAGATCCACGAACCTAACGCAACCGATCTGAAAATCAGGGGTGACCTATCAGTCATGACCCGGCACCGGATGGTCAAATATCTGAACAACATCGTTGAGCCGGATCATCGCCTGATCAAACGGGTGATGAATCCGAAGCTAGGATGTAAGACTTTTCGATCAGCGATTGCTACGATCTCAGGCATAAAGATCATGCATGTGCTTCATAAGCAGCAAGCAGGTCAGATGTCACCCCTTGAAAAGGCGGCATTGATTAATCATGTCATGATGGCTGGTTAAGTCGAGGTCGATTTCACTAAAAGTCTGACCGTTTACTGATTCACCACGATTGTTGCACCGGAACCCACTCTGTCCCATCTTAGCAAATTGTCTATTATTTTAGGATGGTCCCGTTGCACCGGAACCCGAATAAGAACCTCCCCGGACGAAGGCGTCCGGGGAGGTCATCAACGGATTTCATCCGTTTTCTTGTTCATCAGTAGAGAACGACATGGACCTCGGTTTTGCCCGAACCCGTTCCATTTTTCTTGATTGCGAATATATCTCTGTTCGCTGCCAACTGAAATTCAAAACTGTCGTTTGTTTGCGGCAGAGCCGTTCCGGTCATCAAAGTGAACCGCTGATATCTGGATGCGGCCGACAAAACAAACACTTCCGTGGTTCCGGATCCGGTTCCGCTCTTCTTGATGATATAAACATCATTTACCGAATCCACCAGGAATACGAAATTATCGTCGGTCTGGTGGATTGCCGAAGCAACCTGAAGTGTAAATTTCTTGTATCCGTTCGCCGCAGAAAGAACATGGATTTCGGTCTTGCCCGATCCGGTACCGCTCATTTTGAATGTAAAAATATCTCGGTTCGGACCCATCGCAAATGCGAAAGTATCATCCGTCTGCGGTAAAGCCGTACTCGTCATAATCGTAAATTTCTGATATCTGGACGCAGCCGACAAGGCAAAGACCTCTGTCTTTCCGCTTCCGGTACCGGCCTTTTTGATGATGTAAAGATTGTTCTGCGCATCCAACAAAAACTCAAAATTATCATCCGTCTGATGAATCGCCGTTGCGACCTGAATTCCGAATCTCTTATAGTTGGATACGGCGGTCATCATATGCAACTCGGTTTTGCCCGACCCGGTGCCGTTCTTCTTAATCATGTATAAGTCATTCCCGGAGCCCAATACGAACGTAAAGGCATCGTTGGTTTGACCTACGGCCGTAGTCGTCTGAAGTCCCATTCGTTGATATGTAATCTTATACGGCGAAGCGATCGTGAACGGCTTCTGATTTCGGAAACCTTCGCCGGCGTTGTATTCCTCATACGAAGGAGTCTGATACCCGCTGACTATAGAATAAATCTCGTCACGGAACTGCGAGTAATTTCCGGTGAACGCACCACCGTTCCACACATCGTCCAACGCGATGGTAAAAAGTCCGCCGTTCAAATTTCCGTAGGAGTACTGATTGTCTCTGCAGCCCCCGATATGGATTAATTCGGCCTGCATCGCTTTCTCGTCCAGATCCAGCTTAAATCCTACATCGGTGTTTTTATAGACGGTGCCCGAGTGACAGCTGTCACTGACCATGACGATACGAACACCCGCAGGAAAAGTCGTCCAAATCGCGTTCAAATCATCATCGATGATATCCATGTCGTAGGTGACCAGACATTCATCATTCGCGTCCGACTCATCTCCGTTGAGATCCGTTGTTTGGGAACCATGTCCCGAATAATAGAAAACAAAAATGTCCCCGGGCTGAAGCGTTGCCTTCAGCGTCTGAATTTTGTTAAGAACCGCGGACCTTGTTGCCTGGGCGGTCTTCAGTGTATTTACCTGATATCCGAGCGGCGTCAATATATTGCTCATTCGATCCACATCCAATTCGCAACCGCCGCATCCGCTCGTCCCGTCCCATCCCCCGTGCGTCGAGGGATCAACGCTCGTCAGTCCCACCAGCAAAGCAACGCCCTTGGACTGTGCCGCATCCACTTGTCCCGGAAAAAAACACAGACAAGCCAGTACGACCCCCACACACAAAAAAACAGATAACACCCTCTTTTTCATTGTCGTTTCTCCTTTGCATTACGATGAAATGTTTATGTTTATTAATCTGAATTTTATATTATTACAATCGTTTATAAAATGTCAATGTAAAATTGCGCCGTACCTGTTACGATAATAGAGATTTCCGATATCACTGTTTGCCGGAAACCTTCTTCTGACGACATCCGAACGATGACCGGGGAGCATATAGAGATGAAAAAGCACCGAATCACCAACGAAATGATTCACCCTGAATTGCGCTATGAGCAAATATGGATTCCGCGGGAAGACTGTCGACCGGAGGAGCCAAAGCTGCGCCTGTGCGTTTATCGGCCGCAGGAGCCGACGGAAAACACGCCCGCGATCCTGTGGATGCACGGCGGAGGGTACGGACTCGGAATACCGGAGGTGGATGAGGGCGCTTTTCGAGAGTTCGTCCGGGAAATCGGGTGCGTGATTGTCGCCCCGGATTATCGTCTCTCGCTCGAAAAGCCTTACCCTGCGGCATTAAAGGACTGTTATTCGACGCTTCTGTGGCTCCGGGATTCCGCCCCGTCCTTGGGTGTCCGCTCCGACCAGCTGGTGGTCGGCGGCTATAGCGCGGGCGGCGGATTGGCCGCCGCTCTGGCGATCTACGCACGGGACACAGGCGAGGTGTCGATCGCTTTTCAAATGCCGATTTATCCGATGCTTGAAGACCGGATGATCACCGATTCGTCGCGCGAAAATGACGCTCCCGTATGGAATACCCGCTCGAATGAGACCGGCTGGCGTCTCTATCTGGGCTCGCTTTACGGAACGAACGAGGTTCCGGCATATGCAGCCCCGGCACGGCTTAACGATTTCCGCGGCTTGCCGCCTGCCTTCACCTTTGTCGGAAGTATCGAGCCCTTTTTAGACGAGACGGTCGAATTTATGGAGCGGCTTAAAGATGCCGGTGTCCCGGTCAACTACAAGGTGTTTGACGGATGTTTCCACGCATTTGATATCGTCGCGAAAAAATCCGCCCCGGCAATCGAAGCGAAAAAGCGGATGGCGGAACAGATTCGGTACGCGGCGGAGCACTATTTTGCCGGGCAAGGTGGGGAGTAATCGCTGACGTTGTCAACGGCATTGGCGTTCGGAATATTTTGCCGGGCAGAAGGAGGAGCAAGGGGCGTTGCTTTTCGAAAAAGATATCTTCGTCATTAAGCGTGATCGCACCAGGCCTCGAAATGGTTTGATACTTTTCTGCACACGGGCAGAGGGAGCGTTTGAAAATGCTTCACAAAAGATCTCCGGAATGAATGATCCGGAAATATTCTGCCTCATAATAGATATCTGTTAATGTTTCGCGCTATGGCCCGGGAGTTTAACGGATGAGAAGACGACTCAAATGATAATATGAGGTTTTCTCCCGGAAAATAGCCGGACAGCGCATACTTTTCGATCTTATTGGTCGCACAATCCGCATAGCCCGAGTCGGACATCATTCCGTTATGCTCCCATACATACGCTTGGCGTTTTCGAGCATTCAGACAGAAAAAATCCGGATAAATCAAGCCGAGCCCTCGGATTTGTATCGGATATTCATACCGATACGGAACATTGTGTCGGCTTAACGCATCCGCGATCAGGATTTCGGATTTGGATCTGACGCGCTCGCCCTTGGCGGTGTAGTATTCCGGAGCATTCTTCTCAAACGCTTTCTTCTCATATTCAACTTTTATCCATCGTCGGACAAACTCTTCATCCGGGAGCCTCAACGGGCGGATCAACGGCTTGCGGCACGCGTGAAGAGACGAATAAATGGCGTCAATCCTCTCGGGACGATAATCGGCAAGCGCTCTGTCCAATACTTTGATCTCGGCTTTCAACTCACGGATCAGTCTGCAATCGTAATCCTTCTGCGCGAGGGCGGCTGCGAGAGAGTCCTGCTCGCGTTTTAGGTAAGTGCCTTCCGGAACAGAATGATCATGTTTATGATGATACTGTATAGAATTTCCTTTCTTTACAAAACGAATTTTTCCTTCCGGAGCGTTCTTGAGTGATTGCTCTTTTTCAATTAAAACCTGTTCGAATTCCGCCTTTATTGTCCTTATGTGTTTAGCCAACATATCCGGGCTAATTTCCGTCTTTTCGATAACATTCTGAACCATAGATGCTCTTTTCTTTTCATTTATGGGCGCTTCTTCGGAGTTGTTTTCGCAGATCATCAGGTACATATATTTTATCCGATACGGCTTGATTCAAAATGGGTATATTTCGACATTTATAGTCGAAATATGACAATTCAATTTACAAGAAAAATCTCCTTTCTCCCGTTTGTTTTTCGCCCTTGTTGACCGCCGGGCAAAAATCTGCAGATAACGTATCCTAAATTGCGCACATTTGAAAAATAAAGGACATGGTCCGTTCTCGCTTGGTAGAATATTAGTTGTTATCAAAAAATTCGCCAAGCAAAGGAGAACGAAACCATGTCTGAGAAGATTATAACGTTAAACGAGAGCGCAATAAAGCAGGAACTGGGAGATTTGGTGCGGCAAAGTGTAGAAGATACACTCAATGTGCTTTTGGACGAAGAAGCAGATCGACTAACGAATGCAAGTTGCTTGTGCCGACGGATTTTGTCCTACAATAGCCGACAGAAAATGTCCTTCATCAGCCGATAACATTGTCCATAGTATAGCATGAAGAAAGCGATCCAGAGATCGCCTTCTGCCATTAAATGAGTTCCTGTTCAATGACATACCGCGCAAGTGCGTCGTCCAGAATTTTCTTGTTCTGCTGCGAACCGTACATCAGACAATGTGTGCAGGCCTTGTTAATCAGGCGTGCACTACCGGCGGAATATCGAAAGATCTCGCTGATAGCCTGATCGGAGAAGATCTCGGAAGAAGAATTCGCATAAGCCAAATGGTGCAGGATATAGGCTTTTGTCTGGGCTTCGTCCAGATAGGGGTTGTAGCATTTGAGATTCACGCGTTGCTCAATGGCAAGATACGCCTGACGCCGGAGCTTGTCGATTAACTCCGGCTGTCCGACAAGAAGTAACGCCATGGGACTGTCGGAATCAATCTTGA
>Ga0209723_1003508_pt1 | contig 18764 bp, 15 predicted proteins | sample BiotimSIPDNA_2_FD_185750 | JGI IMG/M metagenome (GOLD analysis project Ga0209723, IMG submission 185750) | Anaerobic biogas reactor microbial communites from Washington, USA - Biogas_R2 time_0 SIP DNA (SPAdes) (version 2) | ecosystem: Engineered > Bioreactor > Anaerobic > Unclassified | place... | reverse complement strand
TCACTTTTTTCTACAGCAAAGCAACCCCCGCCTCCACCGAAGTGCCCACCCCGACACCTCCTCCCGCTCCCAAAGTGGCGCTGGTGCCGGTGAACTACGTAAGCGAGTCGGGTGCCCTGCTGTTCACTGAGAATGTGCCTGCCAAGGAAGGCGAGCAAACCCTCATCGCCGTCAACCCGGCCAGGGTGGACTCAGGCACCTACGAACTGACCGGGGCTGGTGAGCAGAACGTCACAGTAGACGCTTCCGGCGTGGCCTCCCCCGGGGAGGTGGTCTTCGTATTCCGGGATATCACTGTGAAATCCGTCACACTGAAGGTGCATTTCCAGGATGAAGCCGGCAATGCCCTCTCCGCCAGCCAGGACATAGCGCTTGAGCCTGGTTCGCACCCTGTCACAGCGCCTGAAGCCATCAATGGCCTTTTGCTGCAGGGGGAGCGCACGGTGGATGTCACGGTGAGCGAAACGGGGGTGCTTTCCCAGGCGGAGGTAGTCTTCACCTACCGTAAACCCGCCACCGCCACGCCGGTGCCCACCCCGACACCTGTTCCCACCCAGATCCCCTTTGACATCACGGCGGAGGACAAGTACGCCTACCCCAACAATGACAACATCAATTTCCGCAACACCCCGGAGATAAAGGACGGCAACATCCTCGGCACCGTCAGCCGCAAGGACCTGGCACACATCAGCGGCAGCCTTAAAAACCGCGCCGGTGAGGACTGGTTCCTGGTTGAGGTAAACGGCCAGCAGGGCTTCCTGAAAGCCAGCGTGGTGCGCATCCTCACCTTCAACGAGGCAGCCGCTATCCTGGGCTTTTCACCCTCCCCGGCGCCCACGGCAACCCCCGGCCTCCCGGACATCCCGGATGGCGCGGTTATCGACCGCTGGGGCGAGGTCACCTCCCCGGGCGGGGTCAACTTCCGCTCCAGCCCCTCCACCTCCTCTTCCACCCGCATCGGCACCCTGGACAGGGGCGAGCGGTTCTGGGTGTATGAGCAGCAGACGGTGGACGGCGAGGTGTGGTATAACATCGTTGCAAACGGCAAAACCGGCTTTGTGGTGGCGCAGTATACGCGGCTCTACAGCCAACAGGAGTCTGACCAATATCAGGCCACCCTGGCCAGCCCCATGCCGCAGAGCACAACACCCACCCCGCCGCCCGCTACCGCGGCGCCCACCCAGGCGCCTACACCGGCCCCCTCTCCCACCGCCCAGGTCACAGCCACACCTGCGCCCTACCACGGCTATGCCCTCACCATCAGCCAGGTGGCGCTGCGCTCGGGCGTGTCACAGCAGAATGAAAGCATCCTGGCCACGCTGCCGGCCGATTCCCTGGTGTACATCTGGGGACAGACCTATGTAGGCGCCGAGGGCTGGAACAGCGTGGACGCCATGGCCCTCACCCTCAGCGGTTATCTGCCTGACAGCGTGCTCAGGCGAATTTCCGATCAGCAAGCCGTCCCCTACCTGGAGAAACTGAAGCCCCAGGCCACCCCTTCGCCCACCCCCACACAGCGGCCCCAGCAAATGACCGGCCACGCCATCACCCTGGGGGACCATGTGCCCATGCGCGCTTATGCTGACACCAACGCGCAGATTCTGGACATACTGGAAAACAGCGCTGTTGTGTCCGTACGCGGCCAGGAATTTGTTGCGGGAGACACCTGGCATCTGGTGCAATATGGCGCCGGATACGGCTTCGTGCGGGCCGACCAGCTGCGTATGCTCAGCGCCGCTGAGACCGCGGCATACCTTGAATCCCTCCGCACCCCTACGCCCACGCCTCCTGCCGCCACCTTAGCGCCGGTGACGCTGGACAGCCCGTCCAGCTACGGCTATGTCACCGCCAACAGCGTGCGGCTGCGCCGCGGGCCTTCCACCAACACTGACAGCCTGAAACTGATGGACAACAACGCCTTTGCCCTGGTATACGGCACCAGTCAGCAGCCGGACGGGCTGTGGTACCACATCAACCAGGGCGGTACCGAAGGCTATGTGATGAGCAGTTACTTTAAGGTCCTGCCCATGGGCCAGCTTACCAGCTACCTCCAGAGCCCTGAATACCTGTCCGCCAACACCACGACGGTCACCAGCCCCAATGTGCAGCCAGGGAAGATCAATTCAGTTGAGGACTACAATGCCACGGTCTGGCAGAACCCCACCCTGCTGAACCCTTCCTATGAGCCCTTCAACCCCATTGGCACGCCAACGCCGGCGGTGGAAGCCATCATCACACCCAGCGTTTCCCCCTCCCTGGCCCCCAGCCTGGAGCCCCTGCCCACCTTCATGGTGCTGGAAACAGAAGCGCCGCGGAAGGCCGATTCCTCGTTCCCCATCGGCTGGGTAGCCGTTGGCCTGATCACGCTCCTGGGCGGCGGCGGATATTACGCCTACCACCTCTATAACCAAAACCAGAAACGCGCGGCCCAGCGGGCGGCACAGCGCCGCCAGCAGGCAGCCCAGCAATCCGGCACGCCCCAGGCGCGTCCCGCCCAGCCCTATCAGGGCCAGTCGCCCTATGCGCCGCCCAGGCCAGGCCAGCCACAGCATCCCGGCGGCACGGCTCCCTACCGCCCGGGCACAACGGCCCCCGGCCAAGCAGGCGGGCCAAACCAGGGCACAGCGGCTTATCGCCCGGGCACAACGGCTCCTGGACAGCCAGGCGCCCCAAGCCAGGGCACTGCGGCCTATCGCCCCGGCGCACCGGCTCCCGGCCAGCCCGGCACTCCCGGCCAGGGCACCACAGCCTACCGGCCAGGCGCACCTCTCCCCGGACAGCCAGGCGCCCCAAACCAGGGCACTGCGGCTTATCGCCCCGGCGCACCGGCTCCCGGCCAGCCCGGCACTCCCGGCCAGCCCGGCACTCCCGGCCAGGGCACCACAGCCTACCGGCCAGGCGCACCTCTCCCCGGACAGCCAGGCGCCCCAAACCAGGGCACTGCGGCTTATCGTCCCGGCGCACCGGCTCCCGTCCAACCTGGGCAGATGCCGCCCACGGCCACCCCTCAGGGGACCGCGGCCTACAGGCCGGCTTCCGCTCCCCCTCCAGCCGGGCAGCAGACACCAAAGGCACCTCCGGTTCAGGGCACAGCCAATGGCACGGCCACGCCTGAAGGAAAGCCCCAGGCCAACAGCAGCCAGCCAGGGGAAGAAACCCGCCGCCGCCGCAGCGACCGGCACAGCAACAGCTAAGAGACCTTTTAAGGAGAGGCCGCCTGTCAGGCCTCTCCTTTTTTTGCTATAATGGCAGGCAGGGGAATCCTCCGGTTCCCCTTGCATGAAAAGAAAGCGGTTAAGCGTTGAATGAATGAAAGCGGGTATTCCGGCAGCATGGACCCCGGGCAGGTGGAAGCGCTCTACGCGCTTTATGCCACTGATGTGCTGCGGGTGAGCTACTTTTACCTGGGCAACCGGGCCAACGCCGAGGATGTTACCCAGGATGTGTTCGTCCGCCTGATGCAGGCCAACCCCGAGCTGGTACCCGGCAAGGAAAAAGCCTGGCTTCTGAAAGTTGCCCTCAACCGCTGCCGGGATCTCTGGCGATCCAGCTGGCACAAGCGTGTGCTTCTGGGCAGCAAAAAACTGGAAATTATCCCGGCCCACGACGAGATCGAGAACCTGACGGATAAAGAAGCCCTGATGCAGGCGGTTGGCGCCCTGCCGGCGGGAGAGCGCGAGATTTTCCTCCTGTACTACTACCAGAACTATTCCATCAGCCAGACCGCGGAAATCCTGGGCTTGCCTGAAGGCACGGTTTCCAGCCGCCTTTCCCGCGGCCGGAACAAATTGAGACAATTTTTTGACGGAGGCGATCCCCTTGATCCGACTTGATCAACTCCCCCAAGTGGCAGAGGAAACCCTGGGCGGTTTGCGCGCGGACCCGGGCCTGCTTAATGGCGCCGCCCGGCGCCCGGCCAGGGTCAGCGGACCGCGCCGGGTACTTGCGTTTGCCCTTTCCCTGGCGCTGGTCATCGGCCTTGGCGCCCTGACCCTGGGCCGGGCACCCTCACAAACCATTCCCCAGGTCAGCCACCAGCAGGCGGGCCTGGAAAGCAGCCTGCCGGAGGGGACACGCTTTATCGCTGATGTGCCGCAGGGCAGCCTGGTCCTCTCCCGGGAAGCGGCCCCCGCCTACCAGGGCGTGTGGGCCAGGGGAAGCAGCGGTAATTTCCCCCTGATCCGACTGGATGGCCGGTATTACCGGCTGCTTAACAACCCCGATGACATCAGCTCCTTAACCGGCCAGGCCCTGGGCACAGTGGCCCTCACCACCGATGAGCCCGCCCTTGACCGCAGCGGGGAGACCCTCAGCAGCGTGGTGAAAGCCGGGGAAAGTGTCTATGCCCTTGACCACATGGGCGGCGGCGCCGTAGGCGCCATGGTGGATGGCCGGATGCGTGCCTTTCAGCGCGTTGCCTTCGCGGGCTTAGCCCTGGTGGGCGGCGAGTCCCTCCGGGATACGCTGCCCGGGGGTGCCCACGCGCTCCAGCTTTCAGGCGTGGGAACCGTCACCGATCCGGGCCTGGCCTCTCAACTGATGGATATCCTTATCTCCCAGGCTGTTTTCCAGGGAAACCAGCTGAACGAAACCGGCCAGGCGCTGTTGATTCAATATCCCAACGGCCTGGTGCTCCAGATGGCCGTCTCCGGTTCCTCGCTCAGCGCCTGCGGCACCTGGTCATGCCCCGCTTTCTTTGAGGCGTTTCGGGCCGCTGCGCAGTAACACCCCCCTCCTTTCCATTTCACGCGCCCTCCCGGTTGACGCCGGCGGGGGCGCGTGATATATTTGCCCGGAAAAAACAGGAGAAACGCCCGATGATGAAAAAAGCGCTGGCCGCATTTCTGCTGTGCCTCTTCAGCCTTAACGCAGGGGCACAGACCCTGGTACTGTCCTTTGTGGGAGATTGCAGCATTGGAGAAATCTCCGGCATTGCCAATCACCCCGGCACCTACACCCACACCGTGGATGAACAGGGTTTCGGCTGGCCTTTCTCCCTGGTACGGGATCACCTGGAGGCGGATGACTTCACCTTCGCCAACCTGGAAGTGGTGTTTACCCAAAGCCGCCAGCATGTGGACAAGCGCATCCCCCTGCGGGCGGACCCCAAATATGCCCAGGTGCTTCTGCACAGCGGCATAGACGCTGTGAACACCGCCAACAACCACTGCATGGATTTTTTTGACAGGGGCTATCGGGATTCCCTGGCGGCGCTGGACAGCATGGATTTCCAGCATTTTGGCACCACCCGGATGCGGGCGGACGCGGCCCACGACCGCCTGCTCCTCGCCCGGGCAAAGGGCGTCACCATTGGCGCTGTGGGCGTGTCCTACCCCCAGGAGAAGGACGCCCCTGCCATCATCCGCCGCGTCCAGGCACTTAAGTCCCAGGGCGCGCAGCTGGTGATCGTCAGCCTCCATTGGGGGCGGGAACTGCACAAACAGCCCCAGTTATGGCAGCAAAGCCTGGCTATGGCGCTCATCGACGGCGGGGCCGATGTCCTCTGGGGGCACCACCCCCACATCCTCCAGCCCGTCCAGGTCTATCAGGGCAAGCCTATTTTCTACTCCACCGGTAATTTCACTTTCGGTTCCATGAGCCGGGTGGACCCGGATACCGGTATCTTCCAGCTTCATTACCTCCTGGGGGATAAGGGCGATCCGCTCCTTTCCAGCATCCGGGTCATCCCCTGCCGCACCCAGGGTAAGCCGGACTATCGCCCATACCCCCTGAGGGAGGCAGCGGAGCAGCAGGCCCTGTTTAATAAGCTCCGCTGCACCCACCCGGTCAAGGAGATGGACAACCCTCCGGAGAGCTTTTTTACCACCGGCATCTGGACGCTGGCCCGATAATATATTTCCTCCCTGCCTTGCGGCGGGTTGATGACTGCCGTTTTTTTCTTGCCAGCGGGCGCGCCGGAACCGGGCAAGTGTGTAATGAGCGCCCGCCCCTCAAACGGAATTTTGAGCAGGCAGCCAGGGAAAACCACAGGCAGTAAAAAAGCCGCCGCTTTCATGCGGCAGCGATTTTCATCTCTGTTCTGCTTGCCTAAATGCGCTCAAAAAAAGCCGTGTCGTCCTCCCGGCGCAGGATCCCCTGGGCGTCAAAATGCAGCGGAGTGGGCTTTGACTGGATGTAGCGCAGGATTTCATCCATGCGGACGGATTCCTGGAAAGTCATCATGGTGAATGACACGCCGTGCTTTCGCGCGCGCCCGGTGCGGCCGATGCGGTGGAGGTAATACTCATTTTCATTGGGCAGATCATAGTTGATGACCGCCTCCACATCGTCCACATCAATGCCCCTGGCCGCCACGTCCGTCGCCACGAGAATGGGGAACTTGCCCCGTTTGAAGTCATTCATCACCTTTGTCCGCTGGCTCTGGCGGATGTCCCCGTGGAGCGCCTGGGCTTCATAGCCTTCCTTGATCAACCTGTCGCACAGGCGCTGCGTCATGAACTTGGTGTTCACAAACACCATCACCCGGTCATACTCATCCGAGTCCAGGAGATATTGCAGGGCTTCCATTTTTTTGTCCCGGGGGATCAGCAGGGTATGCTGGGCGATCTGGGGGCGGTTCTCCCGGGTGGCTTCCACTGTAATCTCCACCGGATCCTGCTGGTAGCGCCAGGACATGGTCATTACATCCCGGTTGGTGGTGGCCGAGAACATCACCAGCTGGCGGCCCACCGGCGCCATCTCGATGATGCGGGTCACGTCCTTGACGAAACCCATCTTGAGCATCTCATCCGCCTCATCGATCACCATGGTATGCAAATGATTGAGGCTCACATGCCCCCGATTCACCATGTCCAGCAAGCGCCCGGGGGTGGCCACCACGATCTGGGGCTTGCGCTTCAATTGGCTGATCTGCCGGGCCATGGGCTGCCCGCCATACAGCGCAGCGATCTTGATCTGGGGGATGAAACGGGCCAGCTCCGTCAGCTCCTGGACAATCTGCTGGGCCAGTTCCCGCGTGGGTGCCAGTACCAGCTCCTGCACCCGGGCTTCCTTCAGGCTGATGTACTCCAGCATCGGGATACCAAAGGCCACGGTCTTCCCCGTGCCGGTGGGCGCGATGCCGATGATGTCTTTCCCTGCCATCATCAGGGGGATGGTTTCTTTCTGGATGTCGGTGGGGCTCTCAATCCCCATGTGGTCAAGCGCTTTGAGCACCTCATCGGATACATCAAGCGCGCGGAACTTGTCAACGGGCAATGCTTCAACCTCTTTTCTGGCGCCAGGCATCTCCCGGCCCAAATGCCATTATAGTCAAAGGCCTTTTACCCTGTCAATCAATCGCCCCCTCCCCAGCCAGCGCTTTCTCGATACATACCAGGCGGATACTGGGAAGCCCATTGAAATCACATGGCACAATACCGGATTCCGCATAGCCGTGTTTTTTATACAGTGCCCGTGCCGGCAGGTTTTTCTCGTTGGTGTCAAGCCGAAGCCAGGGACACCCCTTCTGCCTGGCATGGTTCTCAAAAAAGCGCAGCATGGCTCCCGCGATGCCCTGCCCGGCCCTGTCCGGGTCCACCACCAGGGTGTGGCATGCCATGACCTGATCCGCAGGGGCTTGATGCGCCCAGTCACACAGGGCATATGCGGGCAGCTGTTCCTGGTTGATCCTGATGGCAGCCAGGACCTTCCCTTCAGCCTCATACACATAGAGCTCCCCAGCCAATACCGCCTCACTGGCATCCTGTTCCGTGGGGTAAATGCCTTTTTTCCAGCCGGTGCATCCTTTCCCGGCCGCTTCCAGCGCGTGGATTTTGTCATAGATCCGGACGACGCCCGGGATATCTGCCTCGTATGCTTGCCTGATCATGTTTCCCCCTCCCCCATTCAGCCTGTTGAGTATCCCATACCCACCGCCCGGGCACAAGAAGCGGCGCATAGCGCTCCCTTGCCTATCGCCCCCATATCCGGTAATATGAAGTCAGAAAGCGCCGGCGCACGGCAATGGGAGGGGCAACATGAAAGCACTGCTTATCGGCGGCACCGGGAACATCAGCCTGGCCGTCTCACGGCTGCTCATCAAGGAAGGCTGGGATCTCACCCTGCTTAACCGGGGCAGTCAGAACGACCTGGTGCCGCAAGCCCGGACGCTGTTGGCCGATATCAACGATGCTGAGGCGGTGCGCAAGGCCCTTCAGGGACAGCAGTTTGATTCGGTGGTGCAGTTCATCGCCTACCACCGGGAGGAGGCTTTCAGGGATGTCAGCCTCTTTACCGGCATCACCGGCCAGTACATCTTCATCTCCACCGCCTCCGCCTACCAGAAACCGCCGCGAAACCACCTCATCAGCGAATCCATCCCGCTGCACAATCCCTACTGGCAGTATTCCCGGGAAAAGGCCCTGTGCGAAAAGCTCCTGATGGAAGCCTATGACATGGATTTCTTCCCCGTCACCATCGTGCGGCCCAGCCACACCTACGGCGAAAACAAACTGCCCCTGGCTATCCACGGAAACCAGGGCGCCTGGCAAGTGCTGCACCGCATGCTTGAGAAAAAGCCCGTGCTCATCCCGGGAGACGGCACCAGCCTGTGGACGGTGACCACCTCCGGGGACTTCGCCAAAGGGCTGGTGGGCCTGATGGGGAACCACCACGCCATCGGCCAGGCGGTGCACATCACCTCTGATGAAGCGCTCAGCTGGAACCAGATCCACCGAATCGTGGCGGACGCGGCCGGCGTCCCCTTCATCCCCTGCCATGTGCCAAGCGATATGCTCGCCATGTCCCAGCGTTATGACTTCGCCGGCAGCCTTCTGGGGGACAAGGCCAACTGCGCGGTGTTTGACAATGCAAAGCTCAAGGCCCTGGTGCCGGGCTTTGCCGCTACCACCCGCTTTGATGAGGGGGCCCGCCGGGTGGTAGAAAACTTCATGGCCACCCCCTCCCTACAGGTGCTAGATCCCGACTTTGACGCTTTCAGTGACAAGGTGGTGGACATCTGCCGCCGGGCGGAAGCGGAAATTGCCCAGCTATGAAAAAAGCCATCATCGTTCTCTGCATTGCCGTGATGATTCTTCCCCTGGCGGCCGCCGCCTCCCAGGTGGATCTGGGGAAGCTGTCCCTTGCGGTTCCGGCATCCTGCGACGTATTCACCCCAGGCATGCGCCCGGATGACCCCCTTTTGGCCCTCTACGGCACCAGCGCAGAACAGGTGGCGCGGGACTTGGGCAGCCAGGGCCTTTTGATGATGGCCCGGGAGATTGCCGGCGCCTACACCATCACCCTGTCCTTCCAGCCGGATGCCGGCCCCGATTATTCCGGGATGGCAGAAAGCGAACTGATGAATGAAGCGCAGCTGAACGCCCAGAGCGGAGCGCTGGATTCAGTCCTTTACTCCCGGCAGGCAGCCTTCCTGGTGCTCCGAAGCGGAAACGCCCTGTCCCTGATCACCCGTGTGAACGGCGCTTTCTACCGCCTTGTTCTAAAGGCCCAGGGCAGCCTGGCGGGCCAAATGACCGATATACTTGAAAAAATTGCCCAGAGCATGGACTTTGGGCGGGGGCAATAGGAAACCGGCTTATCAAGCATCCTTCAGGCACCGCTTCACAAGCGTGCGCCCTTCTTCTGAGAGCACATACTGAAGGGTTTTCTCCGGCAGCAGCGCCCGGAGGGCCTCCGTATCCCCGGCCAGCAGCGCTTCTCTCACCCGGGTGGCACTGACTGGGTTGCCGCCAATATCCCTCAGGCGCGGGATGATCTCCAGCGTGATTCCCTCCCTGGGCAGCAGCTCCCCCATCATCTGGTTATACAGGCTGGTAGCCCGGGAAAATGGCTCTTCGCCTACAAAACGCCGGGTGATACCCAGGCGCCCGGCAACCCGGGCGAAAATGGCCGCGTCAAGCGCAGCCTGAACCCGGGTCACTTCTTCTTCTTCCTTCAGGAAATAGGCCGGGAACACCGCCCGGGAGATCAGGTAGCTGCCCGTATCATGGTAAACGATATTCGCAATATCCTTTGTGCCCGCCATGACCAGGCGCTTCCTGACCCCAAACGGGAAGAAGGACACATCCTCCGACACAACAAATACATGCAGCGTATCGCATCTGCATGCGGCCGTTTCAACAAGGAAACGATGCCCCCGGGTAAAGGGATTGGCATTGAGGATCACCGCTGCGGCTCTCCCATTGGGTTTGCATTCTTCTTCCAGCCGGTTCAGGTACCCGGCGAAGCCATCCCGGCGGTTCTCCATAAACACCAGGCTGCCCGGCACGCGGGCGATGGGGTAATAACCCAGCCCTGCAAGTTTTTCTTCGCTCCCGGGACTGGTGTAGGCAAACAGGTGGGTCATCCCATCGTGAAAAAGATCCTCTGTCAGCCTGGTCACCATCTTCGCCATCAGCCCTTCTCCCTGATGGGCGCTGTCCACCGCCAGGCAGCGCAGGGTGTTGGCGAAGGCGGATCCGGTAGCCACCATCTCCCCGGACCCGTCAAACACGCCCAGGGTGCGTTCCAGATGCCGCTCCAGGGCGAGGCCGGCTCCTGTGAGCAGGGCCTCCGCCGCTTTCAGGGCTTGCGGGTCGGTTATATCGATGTAACGCGTCTCATAGCTCACTGGCCTTCACCCCTTTTTTTACAGGATAATACCAGGGCCGCACCTTGTAAAGCGCCCTGCATTCTGATACCATCGCCCTGACGAAAAAAGAGGTCATCACATGCGGCATGAACCCTCCCGGCAGGCAAGCGTTGCGGACATGGCCCAGGCGCGGGAAGCCAGGGCACAGCGCCAGCGCTCCATGCTGGCCAGGCATCCCTGGCCGGTCATCTCCTTGACGCTCAATATCCCCGGCCCCGTCAAAAGCAGCCCGCTTATCCGGGAGGGGTTTGACCATGCCCATCAGTTGATCATGCGCGCGCTTGGGGAAAACGGTGTCACCCTGCTTGAACATCACCTCACCCGTTCCTTCACCGGCGACGAGTTCCTTTACGCCTGCCATACTGACCCCCTTTTGCTTAAACGCCTCACGTGCGCTCTGGAAGAGGCGGACGCATTTGGCCGGCTTCTGGACCTGGATGTGCTGGGCAGGGACGGCTGCAAAATCAGCCGCGAAACCGTGGGTTTACCGCCCAGGGCCTGCCTGCTTTGCGGGCGGGCAGCCAGCTTCTGTGCTCCTGCGCGCTCCCACCGCGTGACAGAATTGTATGAAAGAGCCCAGGAGATCCTGGCGGACACCCTGATGATGGGCCGCGCCAGGAGCATCGGCCTTCTGGCACAAAAAAGCCTGATCCAGGAGGCTCTGGTCACGCCCAAGCCGGGCCTGGTGGATCAGGAAAACAGCGGCGCCCACCGGGATATGGATCTGTCCGTTCTCCTGGACAGCGCCGCAGCGCTTGGCGGCTGTTTTGAGGAAGCGGCGCGGATCGGGATAAGCCTGGCCCGCCTGGAACCGGCCGCCACCATGCGGGCGCTGCGTCCTTGGGGCCTGAAGGCCGAAGGCCGGATGTTTGAGGCGACGGGCGGTGTCAACACCCACAAAGGCGCCATCTACGCCCTGGGCATCCTGTGCGCGGCCGCGGGCAGGGTCTGGCGGCGGGATAAAGGGCTCACTTCAGAGGCTCTTTTCGATGCCGCTTCCCAGATCGCCGCCGATGAAGCCGCCCGTCTGCCTTCCCTTATGGTATCCGGGGATATCACCAACGGCATCAGGCTTTTCGCCGCCACCGGCGCCACCGGCGCCCGGGGAGAAGCGGCAGCGGGATTCCCTGCGGTGCGTGATGGGGCACTGCCTCAGCTCCGGAGATACCTGCGGGATGGCCACAGCCTGAATGACGCCATAGCCTACGCACTCATCCACCTCATTCCCCTGGTTGAAGACACCAGCCTGATGAAACGTGCTGGCGCAGGGCTTTATCAGGAAGTACAGGCGCAAGTTGAGGCGCTTCTGGCCCGGGGTCCCCTAAGCCTTGGCGCCATCCGCGCGCTGGACAGGCAGTTCATCGCCCGTAACCTGAGCCCCGGCGGCTGCGCGGACCTGCTGGCGGCTGCCTGCTTTGCCCATTGGCTGGAGGACGGGCCGCCCAACTGACGCCCTTTCTCTTGTGCTTTATAAGCTTTTCTGTCCCTGAAACCACAAATTCTGTTTGACAAAGCCATAAACACAGATTATAATTACGCCGTCCAATTGAAAATTCTAAGGAGGTACCCCATGAAAAGACTCTTGGCGCTGGTGCTCGTTCTGTTGCTCGCATTCTCCGCGACTGCCCTGGCCGAAGGCCGCGTGTTTGGCTACACGGCCATGACCATGCTCAACCCCTTCTTCATCGTCATTGAAAACGCCATCCGCGAAGTGGTGGAAGCCAACGGCGACACCCTCATCACCTTTGACCCCGCCATGGACAATGCCCTGCAGATTTCCCAGATGGAAGACGCCATCAGCCGCGGGGTGGACCTCATGTTCATGAATGCGGCCGACAAGGAAGGCATCGTGCCTGCCATGGTGCAGTTCAATGCCGCCGGCATCCCGGTGGTCAACTACGACGCCGAGGTGGCTGACTACGAGCAGTATGTCACCGCCTATGTGGGCTCCAACAACTATAACGCCGGCTATGTCTGCGGCGAGGATATGGCCAAGCGCCATCCCGAGGGCGGCAACATCGTCATCCTGGACTTCCCCATGGCGCAGAGCGTGGTGGACCGGATCAACGGCTTCAACGACGCCATCAAGGACTCCGGCGTGGAATTCACCACTGTGGTACAGCTGGACGCTGGCGGCGACCTGCAGAAGGCCATGACCATCATGGACGATGTCCTCCAGCGCGAGTTTGAAGGCGGCATCGTCGCGGCCTTCGGCGGCAACGACCCCACCGCGCTTGGCATTTATGCCTCCTGCCTGGCAGCCAACCGCAATGAGATTGAGATTTATGGCGTGGACGGCTCCCCGGACGCCAAGAAAGCCATCGCTGAGAAGGGCCAGTTCATCGGCTCCGGCGCCCAGTCCCCCATCAACATCGGCAAGCTTTCCGCCGAGGTCGCTTATAAAGTCCTGGAAGGCGAGCCCTTTGAGTTCCGCATCCCGGTGGATACCTTCCTCATCAACCAGGAAAACGTTGAGTCCTTCGGCATTGATGGCTGGCAGTAATCAAGCCTGCTAACCGATAAGCCGATCATCGGACGGGGCTCTGCCTTCAGCGGGGCCCCGTCCCCCAAGTTATTCCGGCCAGGCTGTGCTATCGCGCGCCCGAAAAGGAGGGATTGGTTTGCCTGAGGGAAATAAGCTTCTTGAGATGGTGGGCGTACATAAACGCTTTCCGGGCGTATATGCGCTAAAGGATGTGACCTTCGACCTGTACGCCGGGGAGGTTCACGCGCTGCTTGGGGAAAACGGTGCCGGCAAATCCACGCTCATCAAAATCCTGGGCGGGATCTACGCCATTGACGAAGGCGAAGTCATCATCGACGGCGTAAAGACCCCCATCAATTCGGTGGCTGACGCGCAGAAAAACCACATCTCCATCATCCATCAGGAACTCTCCCAGGTTCCCCACATGACCATTGCTGAGAACATCTTTCTGGGCAAGGAAATCAAGGGCCCGCTGTTCACCGTGCGGCGGGGGGAGATGGTGAAGAAAGCGCAGGAACTGCTGGCGGGCTATGACTTCCACGTGCCGGCGGACTCACCCCTCTCCACCCTCACCCTGGCGCAGCGCCAGATGATCGAGATCATCAAAGCCGTGTCCTTCAACGCCCGCATCCTGGTGATGGACGAACCCACCTCATCGCTTTCAGACAAGGAGGTGGACTTCCTCTTCCGCACCATCCGGCGCCTTCGGGCGGACGGCGTAGGCATCATTTACATTTCCCACCGCCTGAGCGAACTCTTCGCGATTTCAGACCGGGTGACGGTGTTGCGGGATGGCGCGGTCATCGGTACCCGTATCACCCGGGAAGTGCAGCAGAACGAGCTGATCGCCATGATGGTGGGGCGCTCGCTCACCAATTATTACACCCGTACCTATCGGGAAAAGCGGGGAGACGAGGTGCTCAGGCTTGAGCATGTCTCCTCGGGCGACCTGGTCCGGGACGTGAGTTTTTCCGTTTATAAAGGAGAAATCCTGGGCCTTGCAGGGCTGATGGGGGCTGGCCGCAGCGAAATCTGCCGCACCATCTTTGGCCTTGACCCCATGCTTGAAGGCGAGATTTTTGTGGAGGGCCGGAAAGCAAAAACCAGCTCGGCGGAAGACGCGATCCGGCTTGGCATTGCGCTGGTGCCGGAGGACCGCAAACGGGAGGGCATCTTTTCCATCAAGGATGTTTCCTTTAACATCACGCTGAAACTGCTTCGGCAGATCATCCGGGGCATCAAGGTGGACAGGCCCATGGAGCGCAAGGTGGTGGAAGAGCATATCAGCGGGCTGTCCATCAAGACGCCAAGCCCCCAGCAACTGGTGGGCAACCTGTCCGGCGGCAACCAGCAGAAGGTGGTCATCGCCCGCTGGCTGGCTACCCAGCCCAAAATCCTCATCCTGGATGAGCCCACCCGGGGCGTGGATGTGGGCGCAAAGGCCGAGATATACGCCATAATGAATGAATTGGCCAGCCGTGGGGTTGCTGTTATCATGGTCTCCTCCGAACTGCCGGAGGTCATCAACATGTCTGACCGGGTGCTGGTCATCGGCGGCGGCAGGGTGCGCGGGGACCTGGACCGGCACGAGGTGACCCAGGAAAAAATCATGACCTACGCAACGGAGGGAATGTAAGATGCAGACAGAAACCACCATCATCGCCAGCCGGAGGCGGGCGCTTGCCCGGCCTTTCATCAAATTTTTTAAGGACAACGCCGCCATCCTCATTGGCCTGCTGGCCATTGCCCTGCTCATCCAGATGCTCTCCGGCAGCGGCAATTTCCTGGGAGGCTTGTTCTTCAAGCAGTCCAACATCATGAATGTGCTGCGCCAGGTGGCCATCAACGCCATGCTGGCCTGCGGCATGTGCATTGTGATCATTCTGGGCGGCATTGATATCTCCGTGGGCTCGGTCATCGCTTTCTCCGGGGTGATCGCCGCCGGCATGATCACCAATTATCAGCTGCCCGTATGGCTGGCCGTGCTGGGCGGTATGGTGGTGGGGCTTCTGTGCGGCATGTTCAACGGCTTCATCATCTCCACCACACCGCTTCCGCCCTTTATCGTCACCCTGGCGATGATGCAGATAGCCCGGGGCTTCGCCTACATCTACACCTCCGGCGCGCCTATCCGCACCATGTATCCGGAGTTCTACAACCTGGGCACGCTGTTTGTCTGGGGCATCCCCATTCAGGTGATTTACGCCGTGGTGATTGTAGCCTTCAGCATCTATCTTTTAAACCGCACCAAGATGGGCCGGCACATCTACGCTGTGGGCGGGAACCGGGAAGCCGCCCGCTTCGCAGGCATCAATGACCGGCGCATCCTCTTCTTTGCGTACAGCTACAGCGGCATGCTGGCGGGTATCTGCGGCGTGGTGCTGGCGGCGCGCATGTTCTCAGGCCAGCCCACCGCCGGAGACGGCCAGGAGATGGAAACCATTGCTTCCACAGTCCTTGGCGGCACCTCCATGCTGGGCGGCCAGGGCACTATCGGCGGAACCATGATAGGTGTGCTCATCATGGGCAGCCTCTCCAACGGCATGAACCTCCTGGGCATCAACTCCTTCTGGCAGTATGTGGTCAAGGGCGTGGTCATCCTCTTCGCCGTCTATATCGATGTGCTCAAGAAGCGGGCTAAGGATGTGAAATCCCTGAGCAAGAACATCGCGGCGGCTGAAAGCCCGGCCCCAGCCAAGGAATGACCAACAGCCGTTGCCACAAACCATCATAACCGGCGCAATCATTTGGCGCGCTGCCCTGGCGGCGCGCTGTTTAATTAAGCCTGGCAACAAAAACAATTGACCCGAAGCCGCCCCGCCATTATAATCAGGGGCCTGGAGGACTGAGATGCAAAACCGTATGCTGGCCCAGGGGCCCCTGCACCGCGCTGACGGCCTGCTCAGCGAAACGGGCTATGCCCTGGCGCCTATCAAGGAATATGACCGAAAGCGCATAAAAGCGCCCCGCCACCGCATCAAGGAATGGGACTGCTATCTGGTGATGAATCCGCACTGTGCCATAGCCCTCACAGTGGCCGATGGCGGCTGCATGGGGCTGGACAGCCTGAGCTTCATCGACTTTGAAACGCTGTCCCAGCGCAATGTGTCCCGGATGAGCTGGATGCCCCTTGGCAGGCGGAACCTCCCCGCCTCGTCCCAGCAGGGGGTTGCCCGGGCGGTGGGGAAGGACTATGAGTTCACTTTCCGCGCGGAAGGCAGCCAGCGCCAGCTCTACGGGCATATGTACGATTTTGGCGGCCCGAATCGTCCGCTGCTGTTTGACATCGTCCTGGAAGATCCCCGCCAGGACAGTATGGTGATCGTCACCCCTTTTGAAAACAAGCCTGGCCGGTTTTTCTACAACCGCAAGGTGAATTGCCTCCCTGCCGAAGGCCGGGTCATCTGGCAGGACCGGGAATATCTCTTTTCCCCTGCAGCCTCTTTTGGAACGTTCAACTGGGGCCGTGGTGTGTGGCCCCATAGGGCGGGCTGGTACTGGGGCAGCGCCTCCGGCATCATCGCCGGCAAGGCGTTCGGAATCAACTTCGGCCACGGTTTCGGCGACACCAGCCGGGCCACTGAAAACATGCTCCTGTACGGCGGCATCGCCAGCAAGCTCTCCCAGGTGGCCACGAAGGCCCCCGAAAACGGCTCAAAGAACGCTATGAAGCCCTGGCAGGTAGAGGATGACGCTGACCGCCTTGCCCTCACCTTCACCCCGCTCGTTGACCATGCGAGCCAGATAAGCCTTGGTCCCCTGGCTGCCCACCGGCAACAGGTCTTTGGGCACTATGATGGCCATGCCGTGCTGGACGATGGCACGCGGCTTGAGGTAAAGGGATTGCCGGGGTTTTTGGAACATGTGAAGAACAGGTGGTAAAAACCCGGCAATGATTGCCGGGCGGGTTCAAGACAATGTGTATGAAGGCTGCGGTCATTTATCCGCGGCTTTTATGCATGATTCCCTGCGCCTGTCCCGTTCTATCTTCGAGAAGGCACAGCCGCAGTAGTCCTGGCGGTAGAGATGATGGAGGCGGCTTAGTTCAATGGAGCGGGGATAGCCACCGCGCTTTTTAAAATCACTGGCCAGGAAAGTGGCGCCGGCTTCCGCTGCCGCCTCCTCCCCCAACTGGTTCAGGAGAACGGCGTCTTTCAAGGGGCTTAGAGTAAGGGTGGTGGTGAAGTAGCCAAGTTTCCGGGCTTTTCCTTCCCGGGCTGCCCGGCGCAACCTCAAGGCAAAGCAGGCGCGGCAGCGCAGGCCTCCCTCGGGTTCCCCTTCCAGGCCGCGGATGGCCTCGCGGTATACCTCCGGCTCATAGGGCGCATGGACAAGGGCCTCCGCCCAGCCTGTTTCCTGCACCAGGCGGCGGGTCTCCTCCAAACGCCGGGCGTACTCACAGGCGCTGTCCATGTTGGGGTTATCAAAGAACACGGTCACCCGGAAAGCCCCATGAAGCCGCTCCAGGACGCTGCTGGAACAGGGTGCGCAGCAGACATGGAGCAAAAGCCCAGGCTTTTGGCCGCCTGCTTTCAGGCCATCCAAAACCGCCTGCATCTCCCGGTCAAAGTGACGCAATGTGCTCCCCCCTTTCCCATATTATAGCACGCTGATTGAACGCCAGGGAAAAGGGTTATAATCATAGCGAATTCTATTCCTGAAGAATTTTCGAGAGGTGGTTGAAAATGAAATTCAATCTCAAGCGTTCCCTGGCCCTGCTGATGGCGTTGGTCATCTGGGCAGGGGTGCTGTCCATACCCGCATCGGCTGACGGTACCCTGGTCATCGGCGAGATTACCGTGACCAGCCGCTATTCCAGCAACCTGCGTTCCGGCCCCGGCACCAACTACCCGGTGTCTGCCAGCGCCAACCCGGGGCAGGTGTTCCAGACCACCGGCCTGAGCGGCGATTTTTACCAGCTGCTGATGCCCGACGGCTCCTTCCTCTACCTGCATCAAAACCTGGCCGCTTTCACCGCCTATCCAAACCCCATCCCCCTGGGAGGCCAGTATACCATTCCTGTTTACTACAGGACAGCAACGGGGCAGTCACTATACACCGCCGAGGCGGGCGTTAGCGTCGGGCAGAACACCATCACGGCCAATGATTCGCTGGTGCCCGGATACCGGCTTGCCAGCACGCGCAACGTCTATGTGTCGGTGGACGCCACCGGCCGTGCGTTCCCCAGCGGCGTGGTTTTCCTCTATGAGCCCGCCTCATCCCAGGTAACCGCCGCGCCGGTATCGGCCACAGTGCCTGTGTTTTACAAGGACATCTACGGCCAGGTGGTAAACAGCGAACTGAGGACCCTGGGGCTTGGCACGCATCTGGTGCGGGCTGACGCGGGCAAAGTCCCCTATGGCTACATCCTGACCGGTGTCACCGATGCCGTGGTGTTTGTATCGGCCGCCGGCGTCGCCAACCCCAATTCCGTCTCCTTCGTCCTCATCCAATCCGCCCAACCCACCCCCACGGCAACGCCCAGGCCTTCTGCTTATGCCACCATCCCCGTCAATTACCGGGATGAATTTGGCAATTCCCTCTACAGCACCACCCAGTCGCTGGGCATGGGCTACACCACCGTCAGCGCCAATGACGCGGTGGTGCCAGCCGGCTATACCCTCACCTCCAGCCGTGATGTCACCGTCTATGTAGACAACCTGGGCAACGCCTCCCCCTCCAGTG
>Ga0209723_1003505_pt1 | contig 18773 bp, 9 predicted proteins | sample BiotimSIPDNA_2_FD_185750 | JGI IMG/M metagenome (GOLD analysis project Ga0209723, IMG submission 185750) | Anaerobic biogas reactor microbial communites from Washington, USA - Biogas_R2 time_0 SIP DNA (SPAdes) (version 2) | ecosystem: Engineered > Bioreactor > Anaerobic > Unclassified | place... | reverse complement strand
ATTTCATCATCATCGAAACATGAAGACCGGAGATCGAAAACGCATGAATCGTCGCACTGCGAACGAACTTTTCACGCTCCTCCCTGGGAAAATGCTCCCGCATCCCAAGCACCATCGTCTTGTACAACCCACTCATGACATCGTTGCGAAACCCCTCACATATACGCTTGCCGGCTTCATCACGATAACGCAAAATATAACCAAGCAAACGATCGACCAATCGACCTCCCGCCAAAATAGAAACCTCATCGGCGTAAACCTGGTCACGCAACCCCAAACTCAAGTAATGACGGGAAAAATAGCCGCCGTCACCGCAAGGAGTCAATACCCCACGTACCTTAACAACATCACCATGACGCAAATCTTTCCCCAATACCCCGCGCAACAATACGCGACCAACGCACTTCTCCCCCTTTGACGAATAGACAGACAACTCGCAGCTGTCACCCCAAAATCGGTGGAAATAGACACGACCAATGAACTCAACCCCGCAACTGCCACGATCCAAACAATGATGGTACGAATCATCCCCTATCGACAAGCTGAGACCGCAGACGTAATAACCCAAAAACATGCATGACAAACACAGCCAAAAGCGACGGCCAAAGTGAAGCCAACCAACAACAATGCTCAATGAGACAACCCAAAACCAACCCACAAAACCATATCCAAATAATCGGCACAATAACCCGCCAACATAACCAACCAATAAACTCAAGGACGGTTGACAACGAAACCACCAGCGTAATTTCACTAAATCGAACATCGCATGCACTCCCCCGATAAATACAAATCATTTCCTTAATGAATATCACTCGGAAAAACAAAAATGCAAATCATTAATGAATTCTTTTTGTATGCATAAAATTTCCAAAAATGCATACTCAATCCCAACTAGTCGTATGTAATAAAAAAAACATATTATTTCCAAAAATTCCCCAATAATCTGATTTTTTAATCCGTTTGCGAATTTACAGGATTTGCCATGTATTTTGGGCAAAAATCACACATTAACGGGTCTCAAGAAAGTATGGGAGGGGATATGGTTCGCACGAAGTTCTTCAATTTCATTCAATAATTGCATTTTCCTGTTGTTTTAAGAGACGTTTTTTTCTGCCCCTCAATTTTGGTCATCAACTAATCTGTTGGAGTTGCGAGTTATGCGATTGATTTTTGTTGCGATTATTTCCTTTGTTCTGTGTTGTGTTCCCCATGGTCTTTCAGCCGATGAGGAAAAGAATCTCCTGATCGAGAGAGCAAGAATTGATACCTCTCTCAGCTATGTCACGCTTGAGTTTGCAACGGACTACAACAAGGTTCCTGTTCCTCAGGAGGCGGGTGCAGTCGTCATCGACCCGCCAGTGAAGGGCTTCCGCGTCGAAAACTGGTATTACAGCTCCTGGCATGTCTACGGCAACTTCGAGCCACGACAGAACTACACGATCACCATCAAGGCAGGATTGAAAGCTGAAAAAGACTATGTCGCAAAAGAGGATCTGACCATCCCAATTTCCGTCCCGGACATCAAGCCGAGCTGCGACTTCCTGAGCAGGGGTCCCTTCTTCCCCGCCAAATCCCGCAACTTCACGCTCCCGCTAAACCTTGTAAACCTAAAGAAACTTTCAGTCAAAATCAGCAAGATCTACGAAAACAACCTGATCCCCTATCGACTGGATTCCCACTTTAACGAGTATCGCGAGAAGTTTCTCTCTAAACATGTGATCGACCTGGATCTGCCACTGAACAAAGTCGTCAAATACACCCTTGAACTCAATAAATACCTACCTAAAGACCAAAACGGAATCTTCACAATCAGCCTCAAAGGAACAGCCCTGGACAATCTTGTCAAACAGAATAATTACTGGGAAACTCCGCAGGACAGGTCAATCCTCGTACTCTCAAACCTTGCACTCACATCGGCAATCGACCATGAGGGACGAATCGCCTCCGTCGTACTGCTTACCTTGAACGACTCAACGCCAGTTCAAAACGCTACAATCACACTTTACTCGCAAAAAAACCAGATTATCGCCCAAGCGCAAACAGACAAGACCGGAGCCGCCAAACTGCCCTATCAAAACCAATTCGACGACAAGGCGGACAAACCCAGCATCATTACCGCCAAAACCGACGACGACTTCACGTTCATAGAAATCAGCAATTATTATTCCCATGACCTCGCCATCTTCAACAACGACGGCAAAAAACTCAATCGAGGCCCAGTGGCATTCCTCTACACCGAACGAGGCGCAGCAAGGCCTGGCGAAACCATACATGTCTCGGCACTGGTGAGGCAAAACCACGATAAATCCCTAAATATCGCACAAAATATACCCGCCGAACTTAAAATCATTGATCCAAACGGAATCGTTCTCCAGAAAACCAACCTCAAAACAGATCAGTTCGGATTCGCATCACATCCCTTCATTATCCCCGAAGAAGCGCATACAGGATACTACACTGCAACCCTCGGACTCGACGACGAAGCCTGGGGAACAACCAACTTCATCGTCGCCACATACGTCCCGGACAAAATCAAAATCGAAGTCAAGCCAAAAAGTCCGCAGATCGACATTGACGAGCCAGCCAAATTCACCGTCAAGGGGGACTACTACTTCGGTTCACCGGTTGAAAACGCGTCATGCAAGCTAAAACTCAATGCGGAAAAGGCGAAGACGCCGCCTCATTGGAGCGGGTACGCCGTCGGCAACCCGGACGATTTCTTTCCCGGGTGCTTCTTTGAAGCCCACATTCCTAAATTCAGCAAGATTGCACCAGTTGAATGCCCTTCCTTCACCAAGCTCGAAGGAAAAGCTTTTGTTCCCGTCGAACTGGATCTCAGCGCTTCTATCATGGAACCAGGCGGCAGGGCCGTCACTGGACACGCAAAAGTCATCGCATTGCCAACGCCTCAATTCCTGGGACTCAAGCACCTGGAATCAAAGCTGGATTCCAACAAACTCAAATTCGAATACAGGGTACTGGCTTTTGACAAAGACGCCAAAACAACGCCATTGAAGGACAAGGTCACCCTCGAACTCTACAAATGCCAATGGGACTACACGATCGTTAGAGAAGCCTACGGCTCACATTACAACTACGAATGGACGCGAAGAGCGACTAAAATCGCGACTTTTGACAAAATCTCACTCGACGAGACCGGTGGAACATTCGAATTGGATGTCAAGGACAACCAAGGCGATTTCGAACTCATCGCAACTGCTGGAAAAATCACAACCAAGCTGAATTTCTTCTCCTGGTGGGGCGATGGCGGAGCGCGTACCGCAAACCCAAAAGTCCTTTCGTTCACTACGGACAAGCCGCACTATCTGCCAGGCGATACGGCAACAGTAACCTTCAAGGCGGCAGCACAAGGACAGGCTTTCGCCGTACTTGGTTCAGAATCGATTGACAACTCATTCGCCTTCCCAATCGCAAAAGGCAATAATTCATGCCAAATCCAAATCCCCAAGAACCTCCAGGGAAATACATACAACGCAGCGATAACCGTCATTACCCATCGTACATCAAGACCGGACAGATTGTTCGGACTGCTACAGCTTAACGTCAAGCGCGACGACTCCAAGCTAAAGATCCAACTCGAAGCGCCCAGCATCGCCAAGCCAAACGAAACGATTGACATCAAGGCAACCATCGAGAATCCCGCCGAAGGCTTCATCCATCTCTTCGCCGTCGACACAGGCATCCTCAGCCTCACGGACTTCGCAACCCCGGATATCCACACATTCTTCTACGGAAAGCGATTCTTCGACCCCATGTTCCAAGACAACTACAGCCTGATCTTCCCGGATATCAAAATCGGTGACAATGGACAAATCGGCGGAGACATGGCAAAGACCAAACTCGCAAGAAAACTGGACAAGCCCCAGGGAATGAACCCCGCAATCGTCGTACTCAAGCCCATCCCAATCCCCGAAGACGGCATCATTAAAACCACCATGAAGCTCCCAGACCACCTGGGATCGATGAGGCTGATGGCCGTCGTTTCAACGACCAAAGCCGTCGGTTCCGCCGAAACCTCATTGATCGTACGCGATGTCATCGACATCAGCGCCTCCGCGCCACGAGCCGTGGCGCCGGGCGATCGATTCACAACAACGATCATGCTCCTGAACAACGACCTGGAAACATCGCCTTTCACACTCACGGCAACTTACCAAAACCAACTGAAGCCTATCACACAGGCCAACGGCAACCAACCGCAAACCATCACCCTCAACGGAACAATCGAAAAAGGAAAGCAACAGATACTCGGAATCGATTTCCTCGCTCTCGAACAGGCTGGAACCACAACGCTCGACCTCACGCTGAAGATCCGCGATGCAACTCGCTCAATCAAACTGCCAATGCAAATTCGGCACCTCAACCCTAATTGCGCAACATCGAATAACATCATCGTCTACCCAAACCAAAAACATGCCTTCTCCATCGACTACAACCAATGGATCCCAGGCACAGTGAACGTTTCAATCATCACATGCTCAACGCCGACTGCCAGTGTCAAAAACGCACTCGCATGGCTGGACAACTATCCGTACGGATGCCTTGAACAAACGCTCGCAACGGCACTCCCATACCTCTACCTCGACGACCTCGCAAAAGCAGGATTCATCACAACCGACAACGCGAAAATCCATCGCCAAAAACTCACCTCAACCTATTCCAAGCTCCTGTCCATGAAGCTCCCCGACGGCACATTCACCACTTGGGAAAACGCCGATCCAACGCAACGAAATATCGATGGCACGCTGATGGCGGCACACGTCATCTTCGAATCCGCAAACCAGGGAATCCAAATCCAAAAGGAACACCTGGACGAAGTCGCAAATGCCATCGCAACCTACGCCCAACACCCGCAAGCACCACGAGGACACAAGGCATACGCCGCTTTCGCACTCGCAATCGCAAATCATCAGAAAGCACAGGAAATCGCAAAAAATATCCTTGCCGACAAAACAATCGACTTCGCGGCGCTCCTGGCTTCGGCGGCACTCGCCAAGGCAGGATATCCGACAGAGGCAATCCCGACCTTCAATGCAGCAGTCGAACTCCAGACCTGGCACGAAGCCAACACCCCATACAGGTACGCAAGCGAAACATCCAGGATGGCGATGGCACTGCTGACCATCATCGAGCTGACACCGCAAAGCACAGCAATCCCGACGCTCGCAAATCAAATCAATGCCAAGCTCAGAAATGACGAATATGTCTGGGGCACGACACAGGACAACGCATGGGCTACAGTCGCACTCGCCGCATTCGCCGCTCGATTCCCGCAGGACAACAAGGCTTCAGCGACAATCCAAATCAACAACAACCCTCCAAAACCCTTCAATCCAAATACAGCCTTTGCGCAAAAACTCGACGAAGGCAACACTGCCGTCATCCACAACACCGGAAAATCGCCTATCTTCATCAACTACACAGTGGACGGAATCCCAAGGCATTTGCCATCTCAGAAAACCAATTTGGTCACTGTTGAAAGGCAATACTTGGGCGAAGACGGCAAGCCGTCGCAAACCTTCAAGCAAGGCGACCTGGTAACCATCCAAATCACACTTACCTCAATCGCCGAAATCAAGGATGCCATCCTGCTCGAGCTGCTGCCAGGCGGACTTGAAATCGAAGATCCCCTGCTTGCAACAAGGGCTAACTCGATCCCCAAGGAAGCTTTCGCCAACTTCGGCGCCTTCATGCCGCAATTCGCCGATAGGCGGGACGATCGATTCATCATCTTCGGCGACTTGCATCCAACCAAGAAAACCACAATTTCCTTCCAGGCAAGGGCCGTCACAAAGGGGCAATACACAATCCCGTCAACCCTCTTTGAAGCCATGTACAATCCAAATATCAAAACCTTCGCCGACCAGCAAGGAATCCTGCTTATCCAATGATGTTGATGGGAAAAAGTACCGTGCTTCTTAAGTTCAAGTTACATAAGAGAACCATCCGGCTTTGCCTAGGGGCGTGCATCGCCATCCTCGCCCCTATCCTGGCATTGATCGTCGCACCCTGTTTCTGCGACGATCCAATGACGATCATCAACAGGCGAACCCCGGTCAGGACCTTCTACGACATCAACGGTCAGGTCATCCATATGGAACCGACCTACGATTTCCAATGGAGATTTGACATCCCGCTTGAGGACGTCTCGCCCTTTGCCATCCGCGCAATCCTGGATACAGAGGACACCAGGTTTTTCCAGCATGGCGGAGTCGACTACAGATCCACCATCAGGGCGGCATGTCAAAATCTCTTCCATCGCAAAATCGTTTCTGGAGCATCCACCATTTCGATGCAATTGGTTTCGATTTCCAAACCTAGAAAGCGTTCCTACTGGAATAAAATCTTGCAGGCGACCGAAGCCAGGAGGCTGGAACAGCTCCATTCGAAAGATGAAATCCTTCAGGCTTACCTAAACCACTTGCCATTCGGCGGCAAGATCTACGGCATCCAAGCCGCATCGCAAGCCTACTTTGGCGTCAATGCATCGCAACTCAATCGATCCGAAGCGACCCTCCTCGCAGGAATCCCACAACGACCCAACGCATTCAAGCCAGACAAATACCTCCAGCGTGCGCGGAAAAGACAAATTACCGTCCTCAACCTCATGCGAAGAAACAACTCAATCGCCCAAGATGAACTGATCGACATCATCAAAAACGAACCGCTCAGGATGACGAAGGACAGGTCATACTACCCAATCGCACCAAAAATCAATCCGATCCATACGCATTTCATCAACCTGGCAAGACAGGAAGCCCAAAACTCGCTACACATCAATTGCGCAATCGACACACAGGCCACGCACCTAATCCACAAGGCGCTGGTCGATCAACTCAACAAGCTCCCAGACGTCAACGACGCGGCGGCAGTCCTCATACATAACTCTTCCCGCCAATGCAGGGCAATCATCGGCACAGTCGATTTCTCAAATCCCATCGACGGCCAGGTCAACGCCGCCACCGCAATCAGGTCCGCAGGCTCCACCCTCAAACCCTTCATCTTCCTTGAGTCCATGGACGCAGGGCTTATTACGGCTGACACCATCCTAAACGATGCAAAAATCAACTTCAGCGGCTACGCGCCAGGCAACTACGACGGTCAGTACTCGGGCAAGATCAGGGCAGCAGAAGCTCTAGCATTCTCCCTCAATACGCCTGCAGTCAACCTGCTCAAGCAAATCACAACGCAAAGAATGATCCGAAAACTCAATGAGATCGACCTCGTATCAAGCAGGATCAACCACGCTAACCATGGGCTTGCGCTCGCACTCGGAACTGTCGGACATTCGCTCCTCAACCTGACCAACGCCTACTCAACAATCCCAAACCAAGGATTCTTCCAAAAAGCGACTTTCATCAACCAGTCGAACAACTCGCCAATCTCAATTGCCTTCTCAAGACCGGCAACACAACTCATCACACAAATCCTGACCTCCAGGGAACTCCCGCAAGCGACATTCCCAATCGCCTGGAAAACAGGCACTTCAACAGGAAATCACGACGCATGGTGCATCGCATTTACACCAGAATACACAATCGGAATCTGGGTCGGCAACAAAAATGGAAAGCCATCCGCCAGCCTTGTGGGAGCGACTGCCGCAATTCCGCCAGCTGTACACGCCCTGCAAGCAATCTACAAAAACTCGTTCCCAAAGCCTTGGGAATACGATCAGCAACTCCTGCCGCTAAACAAGATTTGTGCCGAATCAGGACTCGCACCAACGCCAGCATGCAAAAAAATAAAACTAGCGCAAACCCTGCTCAATGTCCCGCTTGCACATTGTAAAAAATGTACCCGATTCACAAAACAACAGCAAATCACAATCCTGTCGCCAAAACATAATACATACTTGACGGAAGATGATGAACCCGTAACCTTGAACCTCGAAGCAAATCTGAAGGATGTCATCTGGTTCATTGACGGACAATTTATCGGTACACTACCAAATGGCTCAACACACGACTTTACGCCGGGAAGGCATACAATCACTGCAGTCGATCCGAACCATAACGCAAAATCACACAAAATATCCTTCGCAGTCGACCAACTCGTACTTGAAGATTAAGGACTTCGGCTATTTCCTACGCAATTGTCCAATTTTGTCAAGCCTTTACCTTTAAAAATCTCAAATACGAGCTATATTAGGAAGCTTATCAATGTCTTGAATATTATTATCACCTTTCATCACGCAATCTAGGAGCATTTATGAAGCGCATTTTCGCAAGTCTCACCATTATCGCCCTGTTGGTCACGTCAGTCCAAGCTGATCAGCTCAACCTGATTGACGGTTCAGTCATCAAAGGCAAAATCATCGAACTCCATAACGGCAAGGTCAAAATCAAGACAGATTTCGCTGGCGACCTCACCATTGACCAAGCAAAGGTTGCAGCCCTGACCACTGACGAACCGATGATGGCAACGACTGTCGCAGGCGATGCTTCAGTCACTGGCAAGCTGGCTCCTGCGGATGAAGGAAAAACCAATATCGCAGGAACAGTCGTCAACACCGCTGACATCAAGACCGTCTGGCTGCCGGGATCACCCGATCCATCACTCCCCAAGCCGCCTGCAGGCAGAAAGTGGGCCTACGAAGTCGCATTTGACGTCACAGGCAAAACCGGAAACACCGAAAAAACGACGGTTGGCGGTTCCGGAAAGGCCACATTGACTGGACCAATTGACAAACTGGCTCTCTACCTCCGCGGAAGGTACGCAAAGGAAAATGGGGTCAAGAATGAAGAGGAAATCGTCGCCGGCACCGATTATGAAATCCGCCTTGGTGGCTCCTCCCACACTGCGTACGCAAGAGCTGAAGCTGAAAAGGATGAATTCAACAACTACGACCTCTACTTCACAAGCGCGGCTGGTTACGGTTTCTACGTCGTTGATACCGATGACTTTAAAGCCAGACTCCGTGCCGGTCTTAGCTATGTCAGAAAATACTATATCGACGAAACCATGGATGACGAAGACAACATCGGAATGGACTTCAACTACCATCACGAACTCAAAATCAAAAACTTTGGTAAACTCGTCACCGATATCACCTATACCCCGACTTTCGATGAGTTCCGGGATGACTACAGAATCTACCACGAAAGCGCACTTGACATCCCCCTCACCAAGTCCGGACTCTGGAGCATCAGACTTGGCGTATCTAACGAATACAACAATCGCGTCGCCGAAGGCGCCGAAAGAATGGACACCACCTACTTCGGCCGCCTGGTCATCTCCTGGAACTAATCTAGTTTAAGCACACACGAGACCGGCTCCCCTTTTGGAAGCCGGTCTTTTTTTGTCTCAAATCATCCGCTAATAACCCTTGACACAAGCATCTGCAAAGACTAAACTAGGACATTGTCTTTTCTATCAACCCAAACTCAACCAAGGTGAAACGATGCTTAAAAAACTCCTCGCAACTGTCGTCGCAGTGACCGCATTCGCCACGCTAAAAGCGGATAACATGCTCGAAAACCCAACATTCAAGGGAATTGACAAGGCACTTCCGCCACCATGGAGCCTGACCTCCCCAGACGCAAAATTCAAACTCGAGGAAAATGGAATCACGCTCTATACCGACGATGGAAAACACTCGACCTTGACATACCACCTGACCAATATCGTCAAGGAAGGAATCCCATACGTCTTCAGCTGCAACTACAAGGCAGCCAAGGACACGACCACCCAAGCCTATGTCGAAGCAGTCACATTCGATGGCAAGAACCGACGTTGGCACGCACCGACGGCAGGAATCCTCAATGCCGGAACAAATTGGCAAAAGCGCAAATTCATCTTTGTCCGCCCTCCCCAGACGACCAGCATCTACTTGGCTGTCCGCTCAATTGACGGCACCCCGATCACATTCAACGAACTGACCGTCAGACCAGCAAAAATCCGCGAACAGCTTGGTGGATACTGGACCCTCGAAGACCTGGAAACTCCACCGGATGACAAGAGCATCATCATCGCAGGAGGACAAGCGGCATACCTCACAAACCTCAAGGTCGAACCTGGAAAGAACTACCTCCTCTCCTACAAGGCAAAAGGATTGACGCCAACGGGTACCGACAACCCATTCCACGAAATCACGACCAAAACCATGCCTGCAGTCACAGGCGGCGCGACGTTCAATGACGTCCCCAACAAAATGCAGCCCAAATTCCTAAAACTCAGAATCCCGGAATCTTTCCAAGGTGACAAGCTGACGGTCATCTTCGAAACCAAATCAAAGGGAAAGGTGCTCTACTACGACTTCGAGTACAAGGAATACATCCCCGACCCAATGGACAATTGGAAAGTCTTCTTTAACGAACCATTCTACCGGGACATCATCTTCAACTCAAACGATACCGGACGCATCGCAGGCGAAATCGTCGCCACTGCACCTGCTGCAAGCGCACGTGTTCGCCTCGAAGGCGTAGGCACGGCATACCCGATGCTCGAAAACGGGAAAGGCAAATTCTTCATCCCGGCGAAAAACCTCAAGCCAGGCAAGTACCAAATGGATTGCAGGCTCTTCGATGCACAGGGCAACGAACTCAAACGATTCGCAAAGACGATCCGAAAGGCAAAGCCCGGAAAGTACGAAACGATCGCACAGCCCAATGGGTACTTCACGATCAATGGCAAGCCCTTCTTCCCAATCACCCAATGGGACATGAAATTCGGCGGCATTGAAGAAGCGCTCTATGCAAAAGCCCGATTCGGTGTCAACTCTACATTCATGCACCTCAAGCAAGACGAAGAATCAAACCTAGAAAGGCTCGACCGACTCCACAAATACGGCATCAAGGCAATTATCGTCTCAGGCTGCGCGTCAAGCACAGCGCCAGCCACGCTCAAGGCATTTGAAAACGCAACAAAAAAACGAATCACGCCAAAAATCATCGAACATCCCGCAACCCTCGGATACTTCCTTATCGATGAACCACTCTGGGGCGGCAAGCCTCATGCACCGATCGCGGCATCAAACGAAATCATGAAGGATATCGACCCCTACCATCCAACCTGGGTCAACGCCGCGCCGCGAAACGAGGTCGAAGACCTTATCCCATATGCAGAAGCATGCGATATCTATGGATGCGATATCTATCCGGTACCATACCCAAACAACCACTCCGGAATCGACGACAAGGGACTGACAAGCGTTGGAAAGTATTGCCTCAGAATGGACGAAACCGTATTTGGACGCAAGCCCATCTGGATGGCGCTGCAGGGATTCGCATGGAAAGGACTCAAGCCAACACCCGTCGAAGAACATATCTACCCAACGCTCGTTGAGCAACGGTTCATGGCCTATGACGCCATGCTCAACAAGTGCACAGGATACGGACTCTGGGGCACGCACTACGCTAAATCACTTCAATTCCACAACGTCATGTACAATGTGACAACAGAAATGGCGAAGCTCTCAACCGTTTTCGTAAAGGGAAAGCAACTCGACGATGTCAAAACCGACAACAAAAACGTACGCGTCGCGCAAATTCTGCTTGGATGCAAGAGGTACTACTTCATCCTCAACCTCACAGAGCAAGAACAAACCGTCAACTTCACACTGGAATCACTTGACCAGCAGCTCTACATCCTGCCAGAAACAACACAATTCATCAAACCCGTCAACGAAAAAGTTTCGCTCAAGCTCACCTCGTTCCAAGTCGTCGTAGCAGGGACGCACAAACTCCCCAAGCCAATCTGCAAAATCACAAAGCCAAACAAGAAATTCGGAAACGAAGCCGACATCATTAAAAAATTGCTTGATGAACAAGCGAAGAAAACGAGCAACCTAAAACCATACACGGGAAATGCAAAGTGGATCTGGGCACAGGAAACAGCCGATGTCGCAGCAGGCATCGCACTCGTTGCAAAAACTTTCCAGGTCGATGACCCACAGCAAGGAGCCATGCTGAAACTTGCAGTCGACGACTACTCGACAATCTACGTCAATGGAAAACAGCTGACCGAAAAAACCTCGGGATGGAGCCTGCTCGTGGATTTCGACCTGAAGCCCTACTTGGTCAAGGGAACCAACGTTATTCTCATCAAGGCTGAAGACGGGGGGAGCCTCCCCTGCGGAGTCCTCGGGGAACTCTACGTTGCCGGAAAACTCGTCACCCAAACCGATAGCTCCTGGCTTGCCGCCCCCTCGACAACCAAAGAACCAATCCCCGGAATGGACGCAATCAAAACTTTCAAGCCTGCCTATGTTATCGCGCCCTTCGGCGAAGGTGCCTGGGGAACCAACGTCAGTGAAAACAAGTGATCCAACTGTAACCACTAAAGGAACTCCCAATGTCAACCATGAAAATCGGCTGCGGCACCGTCAGCTTCAGGCGGTATCCTCTCGTCGATGCGCTAAAGGCAATACGTAACGCAGGTTACGAGTATTTCGAAACTCAAGCCCAAGGCTCTTTCTGCCCACATGTTGACGTCAAAAAGGACGATCCGCAAAAATTCCAAAAGTTGGCGCAGGACTTGGGATTCAAGGGAATCACAGGTCTTTGGTCAACCGATGGCGCGCTCATCAAGGCGGACAACTGCGTCGAAAACGTCTGCCTTTGCCTTGAATGGGCACAAGCGGCAGGCATCCCGTGCGTTTTCCTCGGAGACGGACCAAAACCACCGGAGATCTCCGATCAACAAGCATGGGCTATCATCGAGTCTAGACTCCAACCAATCCTCGAAACCGCCGCTAAAACAGGCGTCAAAATCGCGATCGAACCCCACGGCGCATTCACAGTCACATCGCAGGGACTCCTGAAAATACTCGCCCTCGGAACACCAGAAACCCTGGGAGTCAACTACGATACAGCAAACGTGCATAACGCAACTTTCGGACAAAACCCATGGCAACATAAACCGGGATTCGATGAAATCGATGTCCTAAAATCAGTCGCAGACAGCGTCATCCACTGCCACGTCAAAGACTACAGCAACGGAAAAAGCTGCACGCCGGGAACGGGCATCGCAAAAGTCGCCCAATGCCTCGATATACTCAAAAACTCCGGATACACAGGAGCAATCTCACTCGAAACAGAAGGCGAACACGACTTCCAACAAGCAGAACAAATCGCCAAAGATGCATTCAAATTCCTGGCCAAATGGGGCTGAAATTTCTTGACGCATAAACCTAAAAAAGCAGTTGCCGTCATGATAACAGTTTAGGTACGGGCACCCCGGGGTACTCGTACTCAGTCGCCGCTAAAGCGGCGAAATTGGGGCGTTTCCAGTCGAGCGGGTCGTCCTCCACGGTCTTGGCCAGGCGGTAGTAGCTCTCCACCGGAGTGTAGTTCTTCCGCACATCTCTGCCTTCAGGTTGCCCGGCGTGGGCGTGCCGTAGAAAAGGCTCACATCGGCCGGACCGTGCTTGATGCCAGAGCGCAACACGTCCACCACGCCGCGCTTGGCGATCTCGCCCTGCAAGCGGTGGAGGAACTTTGTGCGCTTGGAGCCTTCCTGACTGATGCCGAGCGCCGCATAGGTCTCTGGCTGGGTGGTAGCGAGAAATTGCAACAGCTTGGACAAATCGACAGCGTATTCCCGGTCGTAGTCCTGTGAATCGCCTTGAACATATCCGGCCTCTTCCACAAGGGAGGCGACGATAATCGATTCCAGACCTTTTTCACTGGTGTCAGTCGGCTTCATAAGTCCTCCAGCAAATGGGCAAGGTCTTTCGGCGACGGCAGTTGACCTTTCAGCGCCTTGGGCAGAGTCCTGGTGATTTCATAAGTGGCTACGCCGATGGGATTGTTGGCGTTGTGCAGGGCGTACTCCACAATCGTGCGGCTCTTTTCCTTGCACAGGATGATGCCAATGGAGGGGTTCTCGTCCTCCTGGCGAACCTGCCGGTCCAGAGCCACCAGATAAAACTGCATCTTGCCGACGAACTCCGGCAGGAAGTCGCCGACTTTCAATTCAATGGCGACAAGACAGCGAAGACGGCGGTGAAACAGCAAGAGATCGATAAAAAACTCTTTGCCGTCCACCTCCAACCGGTATTGGCTGCCCATGAAGGCGAACATGCCGCCCATGGCCCTGAGAAAATCCTCGATTCGGGCGATGAGCGCCCGTTCCAGCTCACGCTCGCTGTATTCCTCGCCAAGTTCCAGAAAATCGAAGGTGTATTCGTCCTTCACCGCCAACTGGGCCTGGGCGCGAAGCTCCGGCGTCAGCGCCTTGTCGAAATTGGTTTGGCCCAGCATGGATTTTTACATAGCTCTGGTTGTCGATCTGGTGGATAAGTACGTTCTTGGACCAGCCAAACTTACGGGTCATGCGCAGATAAAACTCACGCTCCAGCGGATCCTCGCAGCGCTGGAATATCACCAGATTGTGAGTCCAGCTGATTTGTGCAACCAGTGGTTGCACTCGCTCGTCGTCGCGGTAAAGCAGATAAAACTCACGCATGTAGAAGATGTTGCGTCTGGAAAAACCGCTGATTCCAGGGAACTCCGTCCGCAGGTCATTGGACAACTGTTCGGCTATGGCAGCGCCGTGTTCTGCGTCTCTCTGACGCTCCACTATCATCCGCCCGATATCCCAGTACAGACCAACCAGCTCCTTATTGACCGCCTTGAGGGCTTCGTACTGGGCGGAGCGTATGCGTTCCTTAATCTCGGCCAACAGGCTTGGATAGTCCTTCGATCTGTCAAGGCTGTTCTTTGGGGTTTTGCCAGTCGTTTTCATCCATATCCTCCGCGCTGTCCATCATCTCATCGGTTGCAGCGTCGTCCTCTTCCAGCGGCAGCAACCCGTCTTCGGCAACCTCCGGAACCTCGATGCCGCGCACATCCACCTGGCCGGTGACCACAGAGGGTTTCCTGAACATTGGGTGAAAAGCCATCCAGATAGGCTTCAAAATCTGCCTTGAGCTGGTGTTGCCTGGCGCGGTTTTTCAGGTCGCGCAGGGTAAAGGGCGAGACGTTGTAAAAGACCTCGCCTGCGGTCTGACAGAGCGCGGCGTGCTGGTTGGCGATTCCGACCCCGTCAAGCTGCTTTTTCATGCCAAGCACCCTTTCCTTGCTCGGCTCCAAAAGCGCGTCGAGACGGCGGATGACCGTCATGGGCAGGATTACGTCACGGTACTTGCCGCGCACATAAACATCGCGCAACACGTCGTCGGCAATACCCCAGATAAAATTCACAATGTTGTTGTGGATGACATGGTTCATGCCCCGTTATTACTCCTTGCGCTTCTTGTCAGTTTCCGCAGACCCGTCCGACTCGTCCGACTTGGAATTCGCCATTATTAGGACAAAGCACAGGACGCAAAGCATGCGGAGAACTTGTTCGTGCTTTGCGTCCTTGCTATTATTCTATTCTTTTGTGCATCCCAGGCTCATGAACGGGAGGACCTTCAGGGCGTGGTTGTCGTAGTTGAACACATTGAAACCGCCGGTTTTCAGGTCGCGTGCAATTTCGATTTGCTTGACCATATTCACGGGATCGAAAGTGTACTTCCAGCAGGACAATCCGATTCCAGGATACATGGGCACCTTATGGCGCCAGTTTTGTTGCCGTGTGCATTGCGACTTGAAGGTGGTCGGCCAATCGGTATAGTTCATCGGGCAGCCGAAATCCAGCCAGCCATTGCGGCACCAGAGCTCCCAGTCCTGTGCCACACTATTACGGTCGCTCATCCAATTCCCAAAGAGAGCCGCTGAGATTTGAATCGACTTGCGAACTGCCTTTGCCTCCTGATGAACCAGTTTCACAAGGGCGGTAATGTTTTCGCGCCTGAAATCCTGCCATTCTTCGCGGAGTATTGCCCGCGTGTCCTTTGGCCAATCCTCCACCTGCTTGCCAATCTTAGCCTCGAAGCGCTGGCGGCAACCTGCGCAGAAGCAGGAATTTCCATCAGGATACCGGATGTAGTCAAAGTGAATGCCATCCAAATCAGGATATTTTTTCACGAGTTCGACCATTGAATCAGCCTCCAGACGAAGATTCGCAGGATGGCTTGGGCAAAGCCAAGTCTTCTTGAGTTCGCCGGAATAGGTCACTTGAACACGCTCTTCGGCAACCATCTTCTCGACAAAGTCATTGTCCAAATGGCTTCCCATATTCCAATTGACCTTCCAGACATGGCAGGCAACGCCGTACTTCTTGCAGGCATCCAAGCACAACCGAACCTGATCGCCTTCCGTTTCCAAGCCCTTGTAACGAGGCAGGACATCGCTGGGATAGTACGCCATTCCGCCCCAAAGCATGTTCGGGAAAATCGCATTGAACCCATGCTTGGCGAGAATTTCAATGGCTTCGTCCCAGGTTTTTCCCGGCAAGCCCTTTGCGCTATGGCACCAGAATCCGCGATGTTCGCCAGGTACGGAACGAGCCATCCTGCAATAGGCTTCCAAAGCACGGGCATTCGCTTGTTCGCAAAGCGACATCGCTTCCCAATAATCACGCTTGTCAAATGCATTTTGCGCCTTGTCACGCAAAGAGTAAGCGGCATCCAAAGCCCGGCGAGCCTCGACGGTCGCATCCTTGCCCAACATCTCGCGCAACTCAGGCAAGCCAGAAAAATAACCTAACGTCCCAATCTGATCAATGGAGGTGCGACTGCTCTTCTCCCAAATCCCAGGACAGAGATATCCGACAATGGACAGCAGAAACTGGGAAACATTTTCGCTGCCGGGACTGAACCAGACATGCCCCAAGAACACGCTTCGCGGTGACGCAATCGCTCCGGGCCAACCTAAATCCTTGCCCTCGGAATCCTCCCAGGTCGCGATGACCTTCGAGCCGGGTTCCGGTTCCATAATTACCGAGTGCGGCGAGGTTTGACGCGCCAAATCAGGCTGCCCGGGCAAGCGATCCTTCGTAGCACGATAGCCCTTGAACGCTCCCGTCGGGCATTTCTCCCAGCCTTTTCGACGAATTCCAAACAGAGATTCCATCCCTTCGGGAAGGCTATACAATGCCAGGAATTTGCCGCCTCGTTCAGCAAATTGCTCCAGCGCCGTTATCGCCTCCTGCGGAATTTTTGGATTGTACGGCATCACGAGCAACTTTGCGGTCTTCAGCGGCGTGTCGTCCTTTGCAATATCCAGATCCGAAACCGTCGCCGATTCCAGGCCCAGGGTATCCAGCGTGCGTACAATCGCCGCCGCAAATTGGCTATACCCCTTGTTCTCGGGATTTCCGGGACGGATGCAGGAGTCTGCCGTCATGACAACAATGTCGGACTTGTACTCCAAAACACTCATATTGGCCACTGCCGCAAACGTATCCTTCTTGTCTTGTCCCGTCCAGAAGGACAGGCGGATTGCGCTAATATCGCCCCAGCCACTTGGATTGCCTTCTGTTCCCACCCCGCTTTTCGTCACTTCAACGTGGCACCAGGAGCCGGAATTGTGAATCCCAAAATGGCTTGAGTACCATCCGTCTCCGCTTCTGAAATATATCGTCAAGCCGCCAAGCAATTCAACGTCTTCGGCATAGATGTCAAAGGCGATTCCCTTTGCCTTGCTCAGGTCGAGCTTCACCAGGACATCCCAGCACATCCGCGCCGCCGTCGTTTCCTTGAATGCCATCGGCAGCTTAACATAGCCTGTCTCGCCGGTCTGCACCCAGGAAACCTTGGGGCTATCCATCGGATAAAAGACCTTCTGAGCATCGGCGTCGCTACTAAACGAAAACTCCGGAATCACGGGAGCTGTTGCCTTCGGGGCGACTCCTTGCCCCAATGCGCACAAGCACATCATCGTCACCAGCCCCATCAACATCGTTGCTTGATTGCTCATCGTTTTTCTCCTCTTGGTAAGTCAGTTCAGTTCGCAAGAATCACATTGGATCGACTCTTTACTGCAATGCCTCGATTGCGGCCGCGAGTTTTTCCCGATGCCTTTCGTACGTGGCAGGATTGATGGTGAATTCTGTCATCGACTTGCTGACATCCACAGGCACTTCAAGCAGTTTCTTGTACTTGGAACGTGTCCATGGGAACATCCACTTCTTCTTTGCCAGCAACGACTTGAGCATCACAAAGTACTCGTAGTCCTCGATGCCGTCGCGCAGCATTTCGAAGCGGATTGAGCTGACGGGATCGTCCAATACGGTTTCTTCCTGCTGTCCGTCAGCCGCGGCTTCTGGCGGATAGACGAATCGTCCGTCTCCGTTGCCCCATGGGCGCTTGACTCCCTTTGGGGTATCGTAGCCAGAGACCCAGCCCATCGGATCCTCGTACGGATTTTGCGGCTTGTCAGGATAGGCGCAGCCGCTGGTCCAGTAATTGGACGCCCAGACCAGGATTCCATCGACTCCGAAGTCCCAGGTTTGCCAGAGCCAGACGCGCATTTCTGTTCCCGGGTGGTCGATGAACAGCGTTGCATACGGAGCCTTCGGACCGGTGCAAACGTACCACCAGAACTGCTCGCCTTCCGCATTGCGTTCCTTGACCTGCTCTTTCCTTAGGTTCGGGGTTACGGGACACCAGAGGTTGGGACCGCCAATCAATTCAGGTTCGATCTGTTCGGTCAACATTCTGCGCAAGCCAGGCGCATACTTCTTCAGTTTTCTGAAGCCATTCATCACGAATTCGTAGTCTTTGGCGTCCGGTTCGTCAAACCAATAGACGTATGCCTTGTCCAGCCAGCCCTTTTCCTTCAGGTGGGCTTCGATCTGGCCCAAGTAGTCTGCAAACAGCTTCTCGTATTCAGGAGTATCTTCCGCAAAACCCATGAAGCTGGGTTCCGTACGCGAATGGAACGTACCGCCGCCAAGACCGGTGATGGGGAACCTGACGCAAT
>Ga0209723_1003504_pt1 | contig 18774 bp, 21 predicted proteins | sample BiotimSIPDNA_2_FD_185750 | JGI IMG/M metagenome (GOLD analysis project Ga0209723, IMG submission 185750) | Anaerobic biogas reactor microbial communites from Washington, USA - Biogas_R2 time_0 SIP DNA (SPAdes) (version 2) | ecosystem: Engineered > Bioreactor > Anaerobic > Unclassified | place... | reverse complement strand
CTCCGTTTTAATTTATAAATAAGTGTTAAAAACCATGATAAAAAAAGTTGCAAGTAATCATCAAAATATTTTTTAATTTATTATTTCGCACAACCTTACTGTATTTACTTATTAAAAGTAAAAAAAATAATGATTAAACAGCTTATTAATTAACTTAATAATGGTAGCAAGTTAATACTTCAATTCAAATATTTTTCTTCCTATTCATATAATAATTTTATATTTTTCTACCAAAATTACGGGGATTGTTAATAAAATTAGCAGGAATGTTAGGGAAATGGAAGGTAGCAGACCAAAAAAACTCGTAGCAAATAAAGAATGCCTAACAGCAACGGGAGAAGAACGGGTAGCAGTTAAAGAACATCCTGTAGCAACAGGTAAACATCGCATAGCAACAGACAAATGCCCTGTAGCATCGCCTAAACGTCCAGTAGCAACAGACAAATGCCCTGTAGCAGCCCATTATTTTCAGTAGCAGGCGCAAACCTCCGGTAGCGCGCTAAATATTGTTGAATTATTCCATTAACAAACCATAAATAAAAGGAGTAAACACAATGTCAAGACCACAAGCATCCGAAGCCGCAATACTCGAACGAAACGGCATAGCCCTCGAAAACGCAGGAAAACAACCAGAAATAGCTTCCCTTATGGAAGAACACGGTTACGATTCAGCCGAAATTGCAAATGGCAAAGCATTACACGAAGAAGCCCTGCGCGTATCCAGAAAAAATAAAGTTGAAGGAGATGAAGCAAGCGAAGCATATAAAATATATGCAGACATTTACGGCAGACTTGATGAAATGTACAGCCGCGACCGAAAAAAAGCAAAAATCGTTTTCAGGGAAGATCCTGTAACTTTGAAAAAACTTGAACTTACCGGAACCGTACCTCAGGCTTATGTAGCTTGGCAAAAAACTGTAGCTAATTTCTATTCTACTTTAAATGCAGAATCTGAGTTAATTGAGAAACTGAAACGGCTTAAAATTACCGCCGAAAGTGTTGCAGCTGCAATAACATTGGTTGAACAGATTAAAACAGCAAGAGCGGCATATCTTAAAGAAAAGGGAGAATCGGAAGATGCGACAAAAGAAAAAGATGCAGCCTTTGCCAAAATGGATAAATGGATGAGCGACTTTTACGCTGTTGCCCGCATTGCGTTGGAAGACAAACCGCAGCTCCTCGAAGCCCTCGGTAAAATAGTAAAAAGCTGATAAAACTCTGTGCAACACCGTGGAAAACTCTGAGAAACTCTGTGGTTAAACCCAAGCCGCTTTAAACCACAGAGTAACACGGAGTAAGGCACAGAGTTTCGCAGAGAAGAAAATAAATGCTTTTGTTAATCAACTAAGGAAAAGAACGCAGTTAATAGTAAACAAACATTCTAAATTGCAATAAAAAAACAAAAACTCAGTGCAACTCCGTGAAAAACTCTGAGAAACTCTGTGGTTAAACAAGCGCGATTAAACCACAGAGGGACACGTAGTTTCACAGGCAATATCACTGACTTTCGTCCTTGCCAGCCTTTTTACGCGCGATACTTTCTACTAAATCTATCAGGAGAAAACTCCATACAGGACGAAAAGAGGTTAGGTAACTACTTTATTACCACACCCCACTCAACTACAGCAAAACCATTTCTTTCAAATTTCGGAATAACAGGCTTTTGTAAAAGTGTATTTTTGTTTTCCGAGCCTTTTATTACATAAAAAAGACGTAATAAACTATCTGGTGTTTTGTTTATTTTTAATTTAACAATTTTGTCAATAACATTTATAAACTGTGGATAAATTATGTAATTAGGATATTCCCTCAATCTGGGGATCCAATAATCAATAAAATCATCTATTTCCCGACCTTTAAAACCACTTGAACTAAGGTTGTTTTTAAAAAATAATTCCAAACTATCTCTACTAACAGACCAACCAAAATCATATTGATAAGCATCAGGGGTTTGGCATTCATAAAAAAGATAATCATATTGATTATTTATTCTTCCAGTGGGTTCAACTTCTACAATCCATTCTCCTGAGTATTTTGGTATTGATTCAATTACTGACCCTCCCATTGGGAATTCTAATTTAATTGCAATTAAACTTTTTTCTTCAGGATAAATGTATATGTTGGGTTTTCGTACAACTGGACCCACATTTGTAGTATCCATATCGATAGGATCAGTTGGAGAGGATTTTTTACACCCTGTGGATGAAAGGAATAAAAGACCAGCCAGAATAAGGAAAACTGATATTTTCATTCTCTTTTTCATTTCATTTAACTCCTGATTATGTTGTTGCCTAACTAAATAATTATCCGTCAAAATTTAACGCAGGTAAAAAATACATAATCACATTTCTAAAGTCAAGAAGTAATTCTTCAAGTTAGTTAAATTTCTTAACTCAGTGCAACTCTGTGAAAAACTCTGAGAAACTCCGTGTTTAAACAAGCGCGAATAAAACAAGAGTAAGACGGAGTAAGATTATGATTAAGAGCAAGAACAAGAATAAACTCTATGCGCTTTGCGCTATGCGGGCTTTTAAAAATCAAAATTATCCGGGTCGGGTCCAAATCTTTTAAACCTGTCGAGCACCGAAATTCTCTTCACATCTTCATCCGCTAACTCGAAGCTGAAAATATCCAAGTTCGATTTTATCCTTTCCGTGTTTGAAGATTTTGGAATTGTTACAATATTCAACTGTACATCCCACCTTAAAACAATTTGCGCAGGAGTGCGGTTATATTTTTTTGCAAGCTCTGCAAGAAGGGGAACATCGGTTAAATTTCCCTGCATCAGCGGACTCCATGCTTCGGGCTGGATATTCTGTTCGCGGCAATAGTTTAATAATTCAGGCTGCACGAGATACGGATGAAACTCGAACTGGTTAACCATCGGCTTAATTTCGCAGTCAGGCAAAAGCTCCACGATATGGTGTTTCAGGAAATTTGATACGCCAATCGCACGGACTGCTCCGTCCTTATATAATTTTTCCAATGCTTTCCAGGTTTCTTTATTCAGCTCGTTTGGCCAGTGTACCAAATATAAATCGAGATAATCCGCTTTCAATTTTCTCATTGATGTATCGAAAGCCTTCAGCGCTTTTTCATATCCGTGATCGGGATTCCATAGTTTTGTTACGATAAACATTTCCTTCCTGTCAATCCCGCATTCGCGAACTGCTTCGCCCACAGCTTCTTCATTCTGATAAAATGCTGCTGTGTCTATATGCCTGTATCCGGCTTCAATTGCTGTTAATATAGTTTTTTTCGCTTCGATATGATCGAACATCTGCCAGGTGCCTAATCCCAAAACAGGCATTTCTACACCGTTTGATAATGTTACAGATTGTGTTGCCGCCATTTATTTCTCCAAGATTATTTTTCAAGTAAACTGTATGCAAACCAGAGCATCGGCGCTTGTCCGTGAAAATCGCCCGTAACCCGCGGTCTTTCAAGATAATAATTAACATCGTTAACCTGCCCGGTGCCTACACAGACTTCCCTTATTTTACCGTCTGCGTTTACATAATTACATAAGGAATTCCAGGCTTTTTCGTAAACAGGTTTGAACTGATTTTTATCGAGCAGACCTTTTTTAACTCCTACGCAAATTGCATAACCAAACATAGCCGAAGAGGAGGTTTCTTTCCAGGCCTCAGGATTATCTATCAATTGCCGCCACATTCCGTCTTCGCACTGGAAAGTTTTAAGCGAGTTCATCATTTTTATGTAACCGTCGCGGATAGATGAATAATAAGGATTTGTTTCAGGAAGTTCCGAAAGAAGCTCTGCAAGTCCGGCTGCAACCCATCCGTTTCCTCTTCCCCAAAAAAGTTTGCTCTCGTTTCCGTGAAAGAAAAGTCCGTTTGGCTGCTGAAGCTTTTTAATGTAGCTGTCTATCTCCAAAGCCGCTCTTTCAAGATAAATCATTTTCCCGGTTGCACGATAAGCCTGAACCTGAAGAGACGCAATCATATAAATATCATCAATCCAGTAACGTGTCTGGTTTGTCATTCCGTTCGGCAAAGGATTTTCCCATTGGATATCAGCAAGTTCAATCCCTTCACGGAAATAAGCAGAATCGCCTGTCTGTATAAAAAGCTCAAGCGGAAGAATTCCGTAAACATTTGCATCAACGTGATTTTTTGTATTGGCGGGTCCGTCTTCCGCCACCCGCTCGTAACGCTTAAATATTTTCTTTATAGAAGAAGTATCTCCCAATTTGCCGGCAACTTTTAACGCTCCGAAAGCTGCGCAGGCTTCGGCATAATGAATTGAAGAAAATTCAGCTACATTGTACATCATAAAATCCTTGCGGGAATGAAAATCTGCCAGCAGAAGTTTTCCGATTTCAGCAGGAGAATTTTTCCCTTCAAGGATTTGCAGCCCGGCTGAATTGCTGCATCCGAATAAAACAAATGCCGAAATGAATAATGTTATGAGGAATATTTTCAAGATAAATCCATTTAATTGTTTTCGGAGTTCAAATCTATTTTATGCTGAGTTTAATTTTAAACAATTCTTTAAAATATTCTAAATCAGTTAAGCTGTTATAAGTAATTGTCAATCCGCGTATTTTATTAAATCTTTTTCCGTTAACAAACTGATTTTTAAGTTCATCGGAAATGCCGGATTCAAGTATCATCTGCTCGGCTTTTTCTGTAAAATAAAAGGTTGTTAAAAACGAATTCTGCTGAATAGAAAGCCAGAACATAGTTTTGGTTTTTCTTTGAGATTTTAACAGCCAGCTTTTCCCGTCGTTATAATACCGCCATTCATTTACTATTTCGGGATAATCATTTTGAAGAAATTCGAACAACTTTATCCAAATATCTTTCGTGTTCCCGATGTGCGAAAAAATTATTTCATCGGATGGGAATTGTGTCGGGTCGTTCAATAATTGCGGTTCCATAATCCTCCATTTTAAACTATTTGCATAATCGTGCACAAAGATAATATAAATTATAAAATTTGTGAAAATGAATTGATTAGTAAAGTTTAAAAATAGATGATTGATTGCAAAATCACATCAAATAAATTTGTAGGAATAATATATCTCCAATTTGAATTTTTATCCTGGTTATTCTGTTTTGTGCTTTGTATTTAAAAGGTGAAATAATGATAAGCGAAGCAGTTTATATCAATTTTCTTGATAATCTGGTTGTAGGCAATAAAAAAAACTGCATAAGTATAATTCAAAATCTTCTGGAAATAGAAACGGACATAAAAGAAATTTATACCGAACTTATTCAGAAATCTATGTACAGAATCGGGCAAATGTGGGACCGTGATAAATTAACAATTACCGAAGAGCATGTAGCTTCGCAAATAATTACTAATATAATCGACTTGATTTATCCAAAAATTTGCGAAATACCAAAAAATGGAAAGAGGGCAGTAATATCGTGTCTTGATAAAGAGTTTCACGAAATCGGACCACGGCTAATATCGGATTATTTTGAGTTAAACGGTTGGGAAAGTGTCTTTTTGGGTGCAAATGTACCTGCAAAAGAATTGGTAAGTTATATTGAAAAGAACAACCCGGATGTGCTTGGAATTTCAATAAACTATTATGTGAATATGTGCCGGTTAACTCACTTGTTAGATGAAATTATGCAAAAATATCCACAGCTTAAAATAATAATCGGCGGGCAGGCTCTCGGTTGTTGTAATAACGGATTATTATCAAATTACAACAATATAAAGTACATCTCCAGCTTTAACGCGCTTGATGAGTTTATGAACAATTATATTATTAATTAATATGCATCTGCTAGATTTGTTAAATAAGTACCAACAACATTATTTTTATTAATATTCACGTCAATAGTATTTTTCCCTTGTTTAGAAGTTTCAAATAAATTGTTTTCATCATTAGGGATTAATTTTTTGTCAATTAGTTTAACCCTTTCAAAATCGATGTTTCTAATAGGGTTTGGTATTGAAAAATATTTCGAAAGACTATTCCAGTCATTATTTCTTATTGTAACAATGTCCTTCAAATAAAAACTTACCCAACTTTTTCCTAATCTAAAATTCGGGGAAGTATTTTCTATTTTTTTCTGCGAAATTTCAACATATTTTTCATCCAACTCAAAACCTATGAATTTCCGTCCTAACCGTTTTGCAGAAATCGCAGTTGTTCCGGTTCCAGAAAAAGGATCTAATATAATATCATTTTCGTCAGACGTCAGTAATAATAATCTATCCATTAAATGAACCGGCAATTGACATGGATGCGGGTCCCTTTTTGTGTTATGTTTTATTCTGTGAATATCCGTCCAAACATCAGAAACCAGAGGACCAAATGGATGAAGAAGGTCTTTTTTCCCACCGTAGTCCTTCCATAAATAACCTTGTTTTCTATCCCGTTTATGCGGATGTCTCAATTCATAGATTTTTGTACCCTTGATTTCCTTGGTATAAAACAATATTCCGTAATGAGCCGGTTGTAATGATTTTCCCATAGGCGCTGTCGGGGCATCCCACGAAATCCAATGCTTGAAATTGGCAAATTTATTCAAATAGGTTGCGTAATAAGTTAGCCATTTGGGAATATTGTGAAGAAAAATTGAACCAGTCGGTTTTGTAACTCTGACCATTTCTGAAATCCATTTTTCACACCAATTAAGGTACTCTTGAAATTCAAGTCTATCTCTATAACTTGTATAATTCTTATATATAAACTAAATGGAAAACAGTTCATTAATGCTTTTACTAATTAAATTCGGGGAGATATTTTTCCCATCCAGAAAAGAATCATCATTAAAGCTATCTGCAACCCATATAAAATGAGAATTACCATTAATAAATACTTCTAAAGGTCTGAGAAAAACCCCCTTAGAGTAAATTACAGGTTCATTTTCTGTAATTGTTTCTCCTATTATTCTTTGTTCAATTTTTAAATTCATACAATTATATTTCAATTGTTTCAAAACTCAACTTCAATTCTTTACAAAAATCATCAAGTATCTTAATACCTCTTTTTCTATCAACATGAGTTTCCATTGAATATTCCTTGTACTTAACTGGAATAAAAAAATCTCTTCCATTTGGATGAACTGGCACACTTTGGTTTGAAATAATATATCTACTATTTCCCGTCCCCCATGGCATTTGAATATTATTCAATTTATTACTATCAACAAGATATTTTAATACTTTTTGAAATAAATCATTAATGCTTTTCCCTTCAAATACTTTATTTTCTATTTTAACAACAATTTTCCCAATCTTTTTTCCCCTCTTAGGTATATCGGAAGTACTATAATCAATAGTATCAGCTTCTTGTAATGCATCAAAAATAGCATCAAAAACATCACAGTATTTTTCATATAGAGATATTGCAAGCCTCTTTTCTTCAGTTGTTATTGCCATTTTTATTCCTTTATATCTAAATTTTAAATTCTTTGTGTACTGAATTATGAAAGGTTTGACCTTTTCGTTTAAATTTGGATGGTCAAGAATTGGCAATATAATCTTATCATTTAATAATTGATAATTAATACAATACCACCTGTCATCCCCTACAGTTGCCTTGGAAGAAGATAATAAATTTGGTAAAATATAGATTAGAAAATTATCATCATTTGGATGATTATTATAAATCCAATCAGCATATTTCTTTGATTGGTTACTATTTACCTGACTATCAATTTTTAATTCAAAAATTATATTGATATTTTTACTAACATCAGTAAACTTATCAAAATAAGAACCTTTTAGAAAGATATCAAATCGTCCAACATTACCAACTGTCAATTCAGTAGATGTATATTCATTTGGAACAACTTCAATCTTTGAAAAATCTAAAATTGGCAAAACTTTAAATAATTGAAACTCATTATGTTTAATAGATTTTAGAGTATCCTCTTCTAGTAATGCAAATAAAAACCTTGTTAAAACATAATCTGCAAGCAAATGTGAACCATTTGCATCCAATAACCAACCTATAAATGCCGAATGCCAACGTTCATAATGTGTTCTTCCAACTATCTTAAATATATTAGGTTCTGAAAAAATATTTAAAAATTTTATAAAGTTAGGTTCTGATATTAATCCAAGTAATTTTGTTGTAAAATCAATTTCAATATTTTTCTTTTTCTTCATTTAAGCAACCATTTTTATTGTTTCTTCCAACCTTATGCCACCAGTTTGATTTGTATTAGAGCCAATAATTAAAACAAAATATTTCCCTTTTTTCAACACTATAGAAACTTGGCGACAAAAAGTATCCATATCGGCAAAATAGTTCTTAAGTTTTTGGTCTTTTGTTTTACCCTTTAGTCCGATTAGTTTATCTTTTAATGCTAGCGTATCATAACCCAAAAATTCCAATTGGTCTTTGTCATTTTCAACATAGTCAATTGCAAATGAATATGGTGGTGACGTAATAACACAATCAACAGAATCACAGTTGAGTTTAATGTTCAAAGCATCCGAATCATATAAAATATCTAGTCTGCCTATTTTGTTTTGTTCATAGTGTTTATTTGATAAAAATGCTTTTACAGTTTCAATATATCTTGGCAATACTTTATCAAATAGTTGTTCGTGATTTGATTTTATAACTCTTTTTGAATATCCGAGTGCATCAAGGAATGCTAAAAATGCAAGGTTATAAATTTTAATTTTACCTTTATCGCCGATTTTATCTATTCGATTTAAGACATTTCCTTGTTGAAAAAAATCAAAAATTTTCTTGTTTTCAATTTTTACTTGTTCGAATAATTTCAGATCAATAGTCAGTGCTTCATATTTTGTTTTAATCATAAATTGACAAAATGGACTAACCTCAATTGCAATGGAATCAATCCCCATTAATGCAGCTTCAATATTTGTTGTTCCACTTCCCGCCATCGGGTCTAAGATTGTTTCACCCTTTTGAATATTTAAAATGTTTATTAATCCTTTTATTAGTTGAGGATGAAATTTACCGCGATAAGGAAACAATCCATGTGTGGCATATCCTGTAGAATATTGCCCGTCTTCAAAATATGCTTTTGTGGCAAAAGATCTGTCAGCATGAATTTTTTCAGAATTAACTGAATACAAATGGAAATGCTTTGAAAATTCATTGTCAATTGATTTTATATAAGCCGATCTCTCTAATAGTTGTTCTCGTGATAAACATTTATATTCTAAATGAGCTAATTCTAATTCAAATAATTCATTAACACCTGGGAATAGTTCCACTTTATCCCCAAATACTTCATTAATAATTGATTCTGTATTAAAAATATCATTCATTGGCAGTAAAAATACTTAAAATATCTAATGTTTCATAAGCTAATCACTTTATCAAATAAATTTCTTCCTGCGGAGAAGAAATAAATTCGCAGCCATCCTTTTTAACAATAACTTCTTCTTCGATTGTGGCAATGCCGTATCCTTCAATAGTAAGGCGCGGTTCAATTGTAAAAACCTGATTTTCTTCAACCGGCAGGTACGGCAGATTTCCGTATCTTTCCCAGCGCGGACTGAGCAACCCGCCGCCATCGTGTGCAAATCTCCCAATTTGGTGTCCTAATGCGTGAGGATATTCGCCGTAACCTTTCGAAACGATATAATTTCGTGCAATGTCGTCAATTTCGCAGCCTTGCTTACCCGGTTTAAGTTCTTTTGCTGCAAGTCTAATCGACTCTTTTATTGTGTTAAACCCTTTCATCACTTCTTCGGGAGCGGAAGTTTCCCCTTCGCGGCAAATGTACCAGGTACGCTGCAAATCGGAGCAGTAGCCTTTATAATTTATTCCGAAATCGATATTTAAAACGTGTCCGAATTTAACTTCTCTATCGGTAGGGCCTGAATGCGCGCCTGCTGTATCGGGACCGGTAAAAACAGCGGGACAATGTTCAATATCCCAGGCAAAGCCGAATCCGCGGGCAATTACCATACTTTGAATAAATGAAGCAATTTCAGCTTCCGTAACACCCGGTTTAATAAATCCGGTTACCTCGTCAAAAATTTCCAAAGTGTGTTTTATTGCTTCCTTCATAAGCGCAATTTCAGCTTCGGATTTTCTTCCGCGTAAAGCAGAAATAATATCTTCCGATGAAATAAGGCAGCTTTTATAAGGAGTTCCTTCAAGATGTTCAATCAGTTCAAGATACATTCCGTGAGTCATTCCGTCGGCAAGTGTGGAATTGCGGGAAAAATTTATTGCAATTTTTTTAGGGTCGTATTTCCGCAACGTTTCTAGTAAATCATCTTTTACACTTTTCAAGTAACCTTTAACGATTTTGTATGTGGCGGTTGTTTCCATATTCGGCGCTTCCAGCGAGCCGACAATTGCAACGGTATCGCCGCTTTTTGTAATAATAAAAGCGCTTTGCCAGGTGCAGTTTGTTCCTACAATCATATCCATCATCGGGTCTTTTATGTTTCCGCTTTCGCGTGTAAACGTGAGCCACATATCAATATTTTTTTCTTTAAGAATTTCGACTGCCTGGGAAATTTTCTGCAAAACCATTTCATTTTTCATTCTTTCACCGGAAATATTTTTAATTAAAAGTGAACTTACAGATTTGCTGTTTATTATTCAATCTATAAATGATTTTTTAAGTATTTGCCAGCTTCCGAAGCTGCTATTTGTCCGCTGATAATTGCGGGCGGCACACCGGGACCCGGAACGGTGTGCTGTCCGGCATAAAAAAGATTTTCAACTTTTTTCGATTTCATTTTTGGTTTGAATATCGCGGTCTGACTAAGCGTATTTGCAAGTCCGTAAGCATTGCCTTTAAAAGAATTGTAATTGTTAGTAAAATCATCCAGACAAAAACTTCTTTTAAAAAGAATTTTACCGGAAATATCGTTCCCGGTAAGTTTATAAAACCTTTCGCAGATAATGCGGAAATATTTTTCGTGCAGTTCTGCCGAGTCTTTTAATCCCGAAGCCAGAGGAATAAGAAATGTTAGAATTTCCTTTCCGGCAGGCGCAATTGTGCTGTCGGTTTGTGTGGGAGCCGAAAGATAAAAAAGCGGGCGTTCCGGCCATTGAGGATTCCCGTAAATCTGCGATGCGTGATCGTCGAAACTTTCATCAAAAAAAAGCGAATGGTGCCGGATATTTTGTACTTTACCATCCAATGCAATATAAAAAAGCAGCGAAGATGGCGACATAATTCTGCTTTCCCAATATTTATCGGAATAGGAACGGTCAGCGCTGTTAAGCAGCTTTGTTTCGGTATGATGATAATCGCTGCCGGAAATTACAGCATCGGCAAAATATTCTTCACTTCCGGCAGAAACAGAAACAGCTTTGCCGTTTTTGGTGTTTATTGATTTAACCGGCATATTGAAATAAAACTGAACCCCGTTTTCGAGCGCAATTTTGTACATTGCTTCAACAACTTTATAAATTCCGCCTTCGGGATACCAGGTTCCCAAAACCAGATCAGCATAGTTCATCATACTGTAAAGCGCCGGCGATTGTGCCGGAGTTGAGCCTAAAAACAAAACAGGAAATTCCAGAATGCGAATAAGCTTGGGATGCGAGAAATATTTGCGGATATGATTTTTAAGCGATTGCAGCAGCTGAATCCGGAATGTTTCTTTCAGCAGGGAAAAATCAAAATATTCTGTTACCGAAAGAGAAGGTTTTATAACATATTCCTTCATACCGGTGTTGTATTTGTATTCGGCGAGCTTCAAAAACTCTTTGAGCTTTTTAGAACTTCCCGGTTCTATTGATTCAAAAAGAGATTCCAATTCAACTAAAGATGCGGGAATATCGATAAAATCATTTTCTGCAAAATAAATTCTGTATGAAGGATTGAGGCGTGAAAGTGAGTAATAATCCGAAACCTTTTTATTAAATTGCGCAAAAAATTCTTCAAAAACTTCCGGCATCCAGTACCAGCTCGGACCCATATCGAAAGTAAATCCGTCTATCTGCCAGATTGCCACTCTTCCGCCGGGAATATTATTTTTTTCGAAAAGATGAACTTCGTATCCATTTTTTGCCATCAGCGATGCAGCGGATAAACCTGCAAATCCTGCCCCGATTACAATAACTTTTTTATTTCTCAATCTGTCACCTCTTAAAATCTGAATTTAATAAAATCATCCGTTTCATTTTGTTTGATAGAGCTTCCACCAGGGAATTCCGGGATTTATATGATGCTTGGCATGATAACCAAAAAAGTAGCAAGTGAGCATTGCGTAAATGTGTCCTTTTCTTAAAGTTCGCGCATTGTGCGGAAGCATCTCGGAAGTATGTGGCTTTTTATGAGGCGCGTAAGTTCCAAAATAGAAAAGCTGAACCGAGCTTAATAATGCAGGAATTGCCCAGAATATAATGATTGATAAATCTTCCGCAAAAAGTTTAAGCAGGTTAAAAAATACAGCCATAATTATTATTTGCAGTACGCTTACGTATTTCATCATAAAAGAAAAATACCATTTTATAAAATTTCCTTCTGCATAATCCGGGTCTTCTGAAGCTGCCGGGAATTTATGGTGAAGCCTGTGATTTTTTAATAGTTTTTTAAACCAAAGTCCGGCATAAAGGAAAGTTGTAAAATAACCGATTGCCCTATTGATTTGCCTGTTTTTAGATACCGTACCGTGCATCGAATCGTGGGCGGTTATGAAAAGTCCGGTGAATAAATATGTTTGAATCAAAAAATGGAAAATCCCTCTTGCCAAACTCATTTTTTCAAACGGAACGGAAAGACTGAGATACAGATTCCCGACCCAAAAAAGTATTATTGTAGCGGCAACCATTATACCCATAAAAATATCCTTATCCCTGCAAAGAATAAAATCTGAGCCAGAAAAAAGTCAGCGAACAAAATGTTAGATTCTTTAACTTCCATTTTACGGAAAATGATTACGATAACGAGCGAAATTACATACCAGGCAGCATAATTCTGAAACGGAATTACGGAATTTTCCCATTGCCAATATTTTAAGAAAACAGCGGCTGGCTCAAGTATAAAATCAAATAAAACTGTAAAAAATGCTGGAAGAAAAGGATTTTTAATTTTCAAAAGGTCGGCAATTTTAATTGCTCCGGCAGTTACAAAAATCCAGTTTAAACCTATAATTAAAGGTACGCCGAACATTTTCACACCGAGGACATCAGAATATTCATATTGCCCGAAAACAAGTCCGGTTTTAACTCCTGCAATTTCTAAAACGAATGAAAAAATGAACGCAATTGCAAACCATCGTATCATCTGCCTATTTTTTATTTCGCGCGAAAAAACAAATATTTGTACCAACAGTAAAAAGACCGGAGTAATTGAAATCATTAAATTCCGGGTTGCGGTAAAAATGTGACCCGCAATTCCCACAGCAAAAATGATGTACAAAAGAATTCTCAAATACTGTTCAGTTCTCTTTCTTTCCATCTGTTTTTTTTCGTTTTGAATTGAATAAATGAATTTACTCCGACAACTATAAACATCAACATTTGAAGCGGGTGAAGAAGAATGTTGTAGAAAATATTCTGTTTTGTAATTGCCGAAATAGCAATCCGGTTAACTATTTGCGGTACAAGAAGAAAATAATTTGAAACGGCAAAAGATAGAATTGTAAACGCAGTTGTAGTCAGCTGAACAAAAATGTGGAATATAAAAAACGCAGTAGTTTTTTTATTGAAGCCTGCATAAAAATTTTTGGAAAACCCTTGCAGCGAATCCGAAAATCCTGAAAACATCCTGCAGGAAATATCGCTTCCGCCGGTAAAAACCGCAAATTTCATCCCCGATTTTTTTATGTTTTTTGCTAATTCCATATCTTCCACAACACAGTTTTTTACTTTTTCGTGCCCGCCGATTTTAAAATAAGCTTCTTTATGGAATAACATAAACTGTCCGTTTGCAGCAGTAAACGCGCTGGATTTAAAAAATCTAACAAAGTTAAGAGGCAAAAAACTCAGTAAAAACCATTGCATCAGCGGGACAATTAAAAACTCGCCAAACGTTTTCATTTTCTGCGAAGGGAAAACGGAAAGCGCATCGAGGTTTAGAGCCGCTAAATTGCCAAAAGCTTTTTCAACCGCATAAGGAGATAAAATTACATCGGCATCAATAAATAAAAAATAGTCGCCATCGGCAGATTCCACAAGCTGACTGCAGGCGAAATTTTTACCAACCCAGCCGGCAGGCAAATCTTTCCCTTGTAATATTTTAAATTGCTTGTCATTTTCTGTTAATTTAACTGCTTTTTCGTAAGTTCCATCGGTTGAATTATCGTCAAGAATAAACACTTCAAAATCAGAATACAAAATTTCTTTAAGTGAATTGATTAAATTTTCTATGTTTTTTGCTTCGTTTCGCGCAGGAATTAGTATAGATACTTTTTTGCGGATTTCACTGATTTTAGTCATTTCAAAGGATGAAAATGATTTCAGGTTTGTATTAAAAAACAAATTATATAAAGCAACAGTTGCGGGCGTAAAACCAATTACAAACAGAATAAGAAGTAAATTGTCGCCGCTCATTCATTTTCCTGTTTTAATGAATTTATTACTTCTTTTTCAAGTCCGGAAATGTTGCTGAGGAAATCATCATAATACGCATCCGGGTGAAGATTGAAACGGGTTAGCGGACAGAATTCGGAAAATTTATAAAACACGTCGGGTTTTCTTTTTGTGCCGTATTGAATCCGGAAAGCGCAATTTAACAGATTTGTTTCAGCCGGAGCTTTACGTAAAAAATATTTTAAGCCCGATTTAAGACTTAAAGGTTTTTTATCCTGCGGTTCAATTTCGCCTTGGATGTAAATTACAACGCAACTGTTTTTTCCGTTCAGAATTTCCGAAATGTAATCCGAAGCCTCGATTATGCTGCTGGGATTTTTAGGATTGATTCCGAAACAGCCGGTGTACTTGAAAAACCAGTATTTTTCAAGCTGGTCTTCCAACATTAAAATGTGTGGAACCCGTTTAAAATGTTTTTTAACGGCGTAATAAATAAAGAATCCGTCCCACCAGCTTATATGATTAGGGGTTATTACAAGAGGTCCAATTGTGTTTTGAATTTTTCCGGAAAAAATTAATTTGCCGAAATCCTTTTTCAGCAAAAAATTAAGATACATATCAATTATCCAATGGGCAAAAGAATTGTCTTCGGCGCGTATCATAAACTCTTTCCATTCAAATTTTTAATTATACTTTCTGATGCAATTTTTGCAGAAAGCAGCACAAGAGGAATTCCGCCTCCGGGATGAACCGTACCGCCGCAATAATAAAGATTTTTTAACTTTGCCGAAACCGAATTTTTCCGCCTGAAAGCGCTGAACATTGAATTTGAAGAATTTCCGTAAATACTGCCCAAACTGCTTCCAGTAAAACTTTCAATATCATTGGGTGTAAATATTTTTTCAAAAATAATTTTTGATTTTAAATTTATGCCTGTCCGTTCTTTTATTTTTGAAAGAATTTTTAATTTCAGACTTTCTATTTCATTTTTGTAGTCAAATTTCTGCGGATTTGCAAGCGACGGCGTATTAATCATTACAAACCAATTTTCGCATTTTTCGGGAGCGTCCTGCAGGTTAATTTTTGAAGAAATATAAATGTAAACGGACGGGTCGCCGGGAACTTTCCCTTTCCTTAAATCTTCGAATTCCTTTTTGTAATTTTCCGAAAAAAGTACGTTATGTAGATGCATTTTGGCGGAAGTATTTTTAACACCCCAGAAAAATATGACTGCCGATGTTGAAGGTTCCGAAATTTCAGAAGGCTTTATTCCGCTAATCATTTTTTCGGTTTTAAACACATCAATCGATGAAAGAACTGTATCGAAAACTTCTTCCTGCCTGGTTCCGTTTTTGAAATATTCCAGCATTACTTTACTGTTTTGCTTTTGAGATATCGAAATAACCGGTGCTTCATAAATAAATTCCGCTCCGCTTGCGGCAGCTTTGCTGTAAATTATTTCAGGAAGACGGCGCATTCCTCCGTTAATATAAAATCCGCCCAGTCCGTTTTCTACCCACGAAATAATATTCAGCGTTGCCGGCGCTCTGTATGGATCGGAACCGTTGTAGGTAGCATATCTTCCGAAAAATTGAATGAGTTTTTCATTTTTAAAGAAACGCTTCAACGAAGAATTTATTGTCCGGAACGGGTCAATTTGCAGAATTTTAAGGAAGAGTAATGGATTATTTATTAAAATCCGTTTGAGCGAAAACTTATTAAAAAGAAAAACATCCGCGGTAAGTTCGTAAATATTTTTTGCGTAAATAAAGTAAGCGCGTAAATTATTTTCCGGTTCGCCGAACATCAAAGAAACTTTTTCAATAAATGATTCGAGGTCGGAATTTGCATCGAAAACTGATTTATCCGAAAAAAAATAACGGCATAAAACTTCGGGACGGATAAATTCGATTTTATCTTCGCTGGAAAGTGATAAAAGTTCGTCTATAACAAATGGCATTGTTAAAAGCGAAGGACCTGTATCGAACCTGAATCCGGATTCCTTGATTTCGCCGGCTTTACCGCCAAAAGTTTTGTTTTGCTCGAAAACCGTAACTTTAAATCCGGCTTTTGAAAGTCTTAACGCAGCTGCCAGACCTGAAAGTCCCGCGCCGATAATTGCAACTTTTTTCATCTTGCAAATCTCTTTTTAAAAAAAGCGTATAACGAAACATACCACGAAATCAGTGCAAAAGAATAAACAAAATCTTCAACCGGAATTGTTGTAATTCTTATCCCGCTGAAAGCCGAAGGATTGTACTCTACAATTGGCAATGATGTTAGAAAATAATTGACTATAAAAAACGGAATATATGAAATTACAAGGGTTATTAAAAAATTAACCGATCCGGAAAGGACTTTAAAGTAAAAAAAATCTGCCGAAATTATTCCTGCCGAAAAAAGAAAAACTGTGCAGGTGTAGAATTTTCCGGCATTAAAAACAGCAACAATGAGTAAGGAGGCAAATAACAAAAAAAATGGGATTTTATGAATTTTATAATTTCTTTCGTCTATATAAAAATTTACAGTTTCGTATATGAAAATTATTGAATAGGGAACGGTAATGAAGAAAAGAATTTCCTCAAAAGGAAGTCCGGAAATATGAAATCCTTGAACAAACTCCTTGTTGAAACTCCAATCGCCGCGATTGGTTGCCGCTGCATCCCAGATAATAAACGGAAAGGCAGTAAAAAGGATTGATAAAAAAACATACTTGAATTTTGTGTGATATCTGAGATTTTTTTCGAAACTGAAAATCAGCGGGACGGCGACAATAAGTAAATTAATTAAAAGATATTCACTCATCGGTCTTCATTCCGGGAAACAAGGAAACCAGTTCGTTCTTGTTTTCATCCGAAATTCGTCCGCTCCGGTAAATAAATTCGGCAATTCCTATAACAATCTTATTATCGAGCAATCCGAATTTATGTTTTTTAATAAGTTCAAAAATAACCGCTGCATCTTCCTTTGTTTCGGATGAATAACCTAAAATTTTGGGCAGATGATGAAGAATTGAGAATCTGATAAATCTAATTTCGAGATCATCGGGATAAATCTTTATCACCGATTCAAGCGAATCCATTGCGCTGCGGAGATAACCGAGTTTGGTAATAGGCCAAAATGCGTGTTTCCCTTTTACAGCTTCTGCCGCTGCCAGATATGCCGTAATTATTCCCGGACGTTTTACGTTTTCGGGAAACATCCCGTTAAGCATATTTTCCAGCCTCTCTAAATCTTCTTCGTTTTCAACAGATGAATAATAAAGAGTTCTTATTTCCTGCAATTTTGTTTTGGAAATATCGGCAGCTGCCGTAAATACCGAAAAAAAAACCAACACCAGAAAAAATGACTTAATCAACTGACTTTCTCCAATTTAACTTCTACATACGATTTAACAAACAGTGCGGCTTTCAGCCAATTAGGGATTCTTATTCTTCGTGCAAACAATTCTTTTATACTTGTTTTTTTAATTTTTTTGAACAGCATCAAATAATAAATATATGCGGAATAAACACCGAGTTTTACTCCAGCAGGCAATTTCTTAATCCCTTCAAGGGCATCCTTGAATTCTTCTTCAACTTCGTTTTCAAGCAATTTTTTCCGTTCATCGGTTATAAAGGAAGAATCATCCGTATCCGGAAGATATATTCTGCCACGCTCTTTTAAATCAGAGTTTATATCACGCAGGAAATTTACTTTTTGGAAAGCCGAACCGAGTTTTTTAGCAGAATATTTAAGCTTGTTGTATTCGGTTTCGTTCCCGCTGCAAAAAACTTTCAGACACATCAATCCCACAGCTTCGGCACTTCCGTAAACATATTTATCGTAACTTAAACGTCCGTGGCTGCTAATTTCAATATCCATTTCCATACTGTCTAAAAAGCTGTCAATCAATTCAACTTCAATATTATATTTTCTTACAACTTCCTGAAAAGCATTTATTACCGGATTTGTAGAAATTCCTTCTTTAATTGCATTGTGAGTGTCTTCCCGGAAATTGTTTAAGAGTTTTCTTTTATCAAATCCGTGAAAAGTATCAACAATTTCATCAGCAATTCTTACAAATCCGTAAATTCCATAAATGGGATTACGGTATTCGGGTGCAAAAGCCAGAATTCCAAGACTGAAAGAAGTGCTGTACTTTTTTGTAATTGCTTTATTTATTTCAAAGGAAATATCAAAATACTCGGTTATCATAAATCCTCCTTAAGTTATAAGGCAATAAACAGAATAATAGGCATAAAATCAAATTTAGTTGAAATTCAGACTCCCCATAGTTTTAAGCAACCATAGTATGTTCAATTTTTAATTCTGTTTTCAAAGCGCATCTAAGCAAATTAAGTTGTTGATAATTG
>Ga0209723_1003497_pt1 | contig 18794 bp, 16 predicted proteins | sample BiotimSIPDNA_2_FD_185750 | JGI IMG/M metagenome (GOLD analysis project Ga0209723, IMG submission 185750) | Anaerobic biogas reactor microbial communites from Washington, USA - Biogas_R2 time_0 SIP DNA (SPAdes) (version 2) | ecosystem: Engineered > Bioreactor > Anaerobic > Unclassified | place... | reverse complement strand
CCCGGGTGCTTGACGCCGGACAGTGCAACGACTCCTATTCCCTTGCCGTGATCGCCCTCAAGCTGAAGGAGGCCTTCGGTCTTGACGATGTCAACAAGCTTCCCATCTCCTATGACATCGCCTGGTATGAGCAGAAGGCTGTTGCCGTACTGCTGGCACTTCTTTCACTGGGTGTGAAGGGCATCCGCCTCGGGCCCACCCTTCCCGGGTTCCTTTCCCCCAATGTGGCCGATGTCCTGGTGAAAAACTTCGATATCAAGCCCATCAGCACTGTTGAAGAAGACGTCGCCGCAATGATGGCGGGCAAATAGTTTTTGGACAGACTCTTGATCTGTCCGGAATTTTCCGGAATGAACTGAGAGTGATTCTTCAGAACTGCCAAAACGGGAGAAACGGCGTTTACTTCAATGCTGTTTCTCCCGTTTCTTGTACCCGGCAGACTGAAGGCTGCTGCGGGTCATCTTCCCTGCGCTTGTCAGGGATCCATGGTCCGTGATCTCGGAAGGAACCTGAGCCCTGCGGCGTACCGGAACCCTCATCTGTGTTATTTCTTTCAACGAGACAGACACCGCCCTGCCGGCAATAATGAATGTTCCGTGCCGCGGCGACACCAGGTTCGGTCGCAATTGCTGTAAATAGCCGTTGCCGAGGTCTTCAAAACGGACATCAATGGACTGCTCCTGTCCCTGATACTATTTATTTTACGTCTTCGCCGGGGAAAATATCCTTCTATTTTCGAGCAGGAGACTATTTACCTGAAAAGCAGCAGCAGGTGTTTCTTCCTTTCGATTTTGCGCTGTACATTGCAGCATCCGCTTTTTTCAAAAGCGATCTCATGTCCTTCCCGTCATCCGGAAAAATACTGACCCCTATGGAAGGGCTGACAGAGACTTCCGTGTTTTCGAAAACAAACGGGAGGTTGATGGAAATCCTGATCTTTTCTGCGATTATAGCTGCGAGACCTGAATCGGGAAGATCTCCCAGGACAATGACGAACTCGTCCCCCCCAATACGTGCGACCACGTCCGATTCCCGGACAGCAGAAGAAAGCCTCCGGGAAACTTCCACGAGGAGCCTATCGCCGGTCTCGTGCCCCATCTTGTCGTTCACTTCCTTGAAGTGGTCGAGATCGATGTACAGCATGGCCGAGTAAAAGCCCCTGTTCCCCGCCCTGGAAAGAAGAAAATCTGTCCTTGCTTCCATGGAACGCCTGTTCAGCAGGCCCGTGAGCGTATCTTTTTCGGCGATTGAACGAAGCTCGTCTTCGAGCTTTTTCCTCCGGTCAATATCCTCCTCGAGCAGTATTTTTGCGTGTTCAAGCTGTTCAGTCCGTATTTTCACAAGGGTCTCAAGGTTTTCGTTCTGTCTCAGCAGTTCGCCTCTGGCTTCCTTCAGACGGATGAAAAGTCGGTGCAGTGCCTCGTATATGCTGTTTATATCAGGGGGATTCTTTTTGTTCATCAGGGCTGAAAAGTTGGATAACTGCTCAGGTCTGTCGGAATCAAGGGAATCGGCGGCCGCGACCATTTCAGCAAGCGGGGCACCCACGAGATGCCAGAATATCCTGTTCTGCACCCAGAGAATAAGGATAAGAAGTATGAGCCCGCCCATGAGAAGAAAAACAAGCGAGCGGAACGTTTTGAAGAGGACGGCCTCACTCCGGATAAAGGCGACGGCATATCCGGCGGTGGTACCGTCAGGCATTTTGACCGGCCGGACTGCAAACCAGGCGGAAGATGTTTTATGGATACGGTCGGAGAGAAATTTCTCCCCTGCCTTGCGCGGAACTGAAATTTTCACAGTTTCCGGAGTCCCGTACATAAGTTCCCAGCGGTTGGTGAATACTGCGGCACCTGCAAGAAGGGGGTCGTTTTCAACGACCTCTGCGCATTGTTCATTAAAATCGAGGAAATCTCCCAGGCCAAGCTCCAGGCGGAGAAGTTTCTCCACCTTTTGCGAAAGCGCACCGGCGGCCAGAGCTGCCCTTGATCCCGCGCTGTCACTCTGCTGGGAGTAAAGGGCAATCCCTCCTCCCGCAAGCAGAATAATCGCCGCAAGAGAAAAAAACAGTGATGAAATCAGGTTGACTCGCTGGTGTATTCTGCCTCTCCCGAACATAATCCCTTCCGCTTTCTTTTCAGGGTGAAAAAACGGCTGTTTCACTTATCCCAGATGAACCGCGGGAACACGGTCGATTCGAGCAGAATTCCCGACCGAATGCCGATTCCCAGTTTTTTTGCCCTTGCAAGTGAGATCACTGGGTGTCCTGTCGTCGTTTGTTCTGCTGCCATGGCTGATGGAGGCACTTTTTCAACGAGGATCCTTCCGGCAATTTTCCCTGCCAGCCGCCCCTGCTCCGTCCCCGACACCATGAGGGCGCACAGGGTTCCCCGTTCAACCCTGGAGCTCCAGAATGAGAAATCCGGCAGACTGCTGTTTTCGGCGGTCCATCGCAGGACCTCGCCGTAGTCGGCGAAGGTGCCTCCGTCGGAGAAATTGAAGATTCCGAGAACCCCGATCGCGTCCACCGTGTTTTGTATCCGCAACATGGAGGTCTTGAACTCGTCGAAAGTCTCCGGCCGGATCCACTCGGCTATCTCGATTATTCCGCACCGTGCGGTCTCCTTTTCCATCCGTTCCCTCACCCGGTCCCAGGTTGGGGAACTGTCGAGGATAACGGCGATTCGCCGTATCTCCCCGGGCCATATGCTTTTCAGGAGCCTGATGGTTCCGGTAAAGTGTTCACGTTCCACTGCTCCGGTCATATTCCGGACTTCACCCAGCCCGTAATCCGAGGGTTCACCGTCAATGCCGGAAAACACCACGGGGACAGGTGAATCTGCATAGAGCGTCCCGATTTTTTCCAGGGCTGTATCATCGGTCAGAAATATCAGGTGAGGTTTCCATGTCTCTGCGATTTCAGCGGCAAGGCGTATTCTATCCGGCCTGCCTCCGGACATGTTTTTCGCGTCAAGGTCAACTGTACGCAGCTCCAGGCCCGGATTGCCGATCCCTTCAATGAATCCGTCGATCTGTTCCCGTGTCCATGACCATTCTTCAGTATAGCTGTTGACGTTCAGGATCCGGAATGTTTCAGCTGCAGCGTTGGCTGAAAAAGAAACCTGCAGAAGAACGAGGAAAACAAATATTCCCCTGGAAAGCACAAAATCCCCTCCCTGGAAAACCCGGTTTTATTCTGGTATCTGCGGCAGAGATTGCGGCAAAATGCCAATATAAACTATTGTTTGAATCCTCATAATATCACATGTCCCTTTGAAAAAAACAGGGAAGAGCGTTCGGCTCTTCCCTCCAGTTTTTGCCGAAAAATGGAATACGGCATCTCAATTGTATGCCGTGCGTGCCCCGAAGCGTAGGATACGTGTGAAATGAGCTCCTGCTCCATGGGAGATCCCCATGTTTTCAGGGTGCCGCTTGGAACGGATCCGGAATAAACTTACAGCTTTGCGATCTCCTCGTCCGCGATCTCCTTGTAGGTCTTCAGGCCCGTAACCTGGGCGGCAAGCTCTGTGAGCGGGACGATATCGTTTCTCTCGATATGCTTCAGGGTAAATTTTCTGTTCAGGGCCATCAACTGGCGCAGCCCCGCGGAAATTCTGCGAAGGTAGGAGTATACGCCGATCGCCCCCGTTGATATGTCCTTTACATCATTCCCGTAGAACTCCTTCAGCTCCCGGACTCCCTCGAAAATTTCATCTCGGGTGGAGCCGAATCTCTGGAGATTCTTGGGGATGTTCCCCTCTTCTATCATTTTGCCTATCTGGCTGCCCGTCATGGCAGCAGCCATGGCACCCCGGCCGACGCCTACGAGCCCGATATAGGGCGCACCGAGGGCCAGTCCCTTGTAGATCTGGTCTTCCAGGGCGAAACCTCCCGCTATGACGACCTGGGGCAGGGAATAGTTTTTCTCGTCCATTTTCTTCAGCATGTCGTAAAGCAGGCTCTCCATGTAGACGGTGGGGATCCCCCATTCATTCATCATCTTGGCGGGGCTGCTGCCCGACCCACCCCCGCCTCCGTCGAAGGTGACCATGTCGACGCCGGCTTTTGACGCAGCCTTGAGAATCCTGAGGAGATCCCGGGGATCGAAGGGGCCGACTTTGAAGCATACCCGCTCCGCTCCGAGCTTTCTGAGTTCTGCAACTCTCCGGACCAGGAAATCCTCGTCCCAGAAGGGGAGCTTCCCCAGTCGCTCGAAGACCTGGCCGATTCCCTTTTCATGGTTTTCCGCCACCCGGGGGTCAGTGGGGTCGGGATAGACCATATACCCTCTTTTCTTGAACTTCAGGGCCTCCTCAAAATCCGTAATGCGATTCATTCCCTGGATACCCTTTGCGCCCTGGCCGAATTTCAGCTCCACGGATTTTACGCCGAGCCTGGTGATCCCGTGCTCGAGGACTTGATGCCTCTCGTCATCGTAATTGGCCTGGAGGATGATGTCTCCGTATCCTCTGTGGTATCTGCGGAAAGCAGACAGCATTGCCTCCATTAAAGGAGAGGACTGGACGAGCCCGTTTTCAACGACGAGGTCCCCGTCCTTGGTTATAACGTCTTCGCCGATAACAACGGCGACGCCTGCCAGGGCCGCTCCTGCGTAGTAGTCCTGCCAGTTGAGTTTTGCCATGGCGGGAAAGACGATGGGAGCGGTCAGGTTCACCTTGTTCTTCATTCCGAAGGCGGCATCGAGATTAGCCTTTGCCCAGGTCGCACTGTCGGCATTTTCATCCGTTCCGAAGGCGCCGAAGACACGGCCGTTGATGTTGAAGTGGGAAAAATCCAGTGGGTAATTCTTTTCCGAGGCGAACTGGTTGATATTCGTCTTGTAGGGGTAGATCGCCTCAGTTCCCCTCACTGCGGACAATCCGATCTCGCAGGGACCGATGCAGTCTGCGGCACAGACAGTGCACATTCCGGAGAAGGGGGAGATATTCTCCGGTGTTCTCATTCTGGTGTTCGTCATGGAACTTCCTGCAGGGGGGCTATACGTCACGATGAAAACCTCCTTCAAAAGTTTTACCTGACCAGGTACACTGTAGAACGAAAAAATTCCAGTTCACAGGCAGTCGGTGGATTTTTTATAAATCTTGTTCCGCTTATTTCTCCTTCTCACCTTTTTCGCGAAACGGAAGATACGGGATTTTCTGATTTCTTTCCCCAGTATATACCCGGCAGGATATTTTTCAATTCCGGTCAGATGTGCATTTAGGAAACCAGGCTTTCGTCGCGGATGCGCCGGATAGTCTCCCATTCCCATGGGAGGCGCCTCCAGTGAGATGAATCTCATTTTCGGGCCTTCAAGTGTCCGTTAATTGGAGAGAAGGTCACCTTGACGCTCCCCAATTCCCGAAACAGCAGATCCTCTCCCCTTCCGGAGAGGATGAAAAAAACCCCGCAGAAGAACTGAACGGCCTGTCATGGAAAAGATTCTCCAGAACAGGCCGCGTATATTTCCTGAACAAAAAAACGGGAGGGGCTGTTGTTTGAGGGGAAGGAACTCTTCCGGACAACTTTTCCAAACCTCAGTTTATTGTTATAATTCTCATGCCGAAAAATTTTATTTCCGGAGGTGAGATCATGGTGCAGTTCTTTCTATGACAGGCTTTTTTGTGCACGGGATGCATTCCGGAGAATATTGTAGGAGGGGAAAGATATGAACGATTCGAACTGCACCGGGTCCGCCGGTCGTTTTTTTGCCTTCAGGCTCTCCCCGGGGGAGGACCTTATTGATGGAATCCGGGACGCAGTCAGGTCCGAAGGCATTCGTGCCGGTTTCGTGGCCGCCGCAGTGGGAAGTCTTTCAAGGGCCTCCCTCCGTTTTGCGGGCAAGCCGGAAGGGACGGTCCTCGATGATTGTTTCGAAATCGTCTCTCTCTCGGGAACAGCAGAAGAGGGAGGGGAGCATCTCCACGTTTCCCTGTCCGACCCTGAAGGCAACGTGGTCGGAGGGCATGTCCTCCAGGGGTGCCTTGTGCGCACCACCATGGAGATCATCCTCGGGGATCTCCCGAAGCTGCAGTTCTCCAGGGAGTACTGCCCGTCGTCAACGTACATGGAACTGGCGGTCCACCGCCGGATAACCAAAAAAGGAGAGAAAACGGAATGAAAAACAGGACACTGGTACTTATCGCGCTTTGCATCGCGCTGAACATTGGGCTCGGACAGGCGGCTTCAACCCTGAAGCTGCCCGTTTTCCTCGATTCCATCGGAACTGTCCTGGCGGCCCTTCTCATGGGCCCCTGGGTGGGAATGGGCACGGGACTCTTCACCAACCTGCTGTGGGGCGTCATTTCCGGCCCTGTAGCCGCTGCCTTCGCTCCTGTGGCCATGGTCATCGGCCTCGTGGCGGGATTCGCGGCCCGGAAGGGGCTGTTCCGCACTCTCGCGGGTGCCGTGATCGCCGGCGTGGTGATCACCCTTTTCGTGACCCTCGTGGCCACGCCCATCAGGACCTACCTGTTCGGAGGGGTGACGGGATCGGGGGCGGATTTCTTCGTGGCCTACCTGACCGCCGTGGGGCAGAAACTCCTCCAGTCCGTCGCCTTAACGGTGATTTGGACCAACCTGGTGGACAAGATCGTGGCCTGCCTCGTAGCCCAGGCCGTGGTACGGCAGCTTCCCGGGCGAATCCGGAGCCTTTTCCCCGGCGCGGGAAACGTGGCCTGAGCTGGCGTGAGGAAGATAGGCCCCTTCAGGTCTTTTCTCCTTTGGGCATTGTGGGTCGGGGGCTCCATGGGGCTCCCGGCCTTTCCCTTTATTGCTGCCATGGCGGGGCTCTCCTCCGGGGCGGTCCTTCTCTGGCCGAGGTCGAGGCACCGGGCGAAAGGAGTCATCTTCTTCATGCTCCCCCTGGCCCTCGGTTTCTGGCTGATCCACGGCGGTGTCCTGCAGCTTTTTCTTGGGGGACCGGTCGAGCCGTCCCGGGCCGTGTGGGCGTTTGGACTGTGGCTCCGCATTCTCTCAGTGATCTCTGCGAGCCAGCTATGGCTCGAATACGTACCTCCCCCGGTCCTGATCCGCTCCCTCTTCGCCGGCAGGCTTCCCGCCTCCTGGGCCTTTCTCCTCGCCAGCCCGCTGCTGCTGGCCGGGCAGATACGGCTCCGGGCTGTCCAGGTCCGGGAGGCCCAGCTCTCCCGGGGGGTCCCGGTCCACGGAACCTTCTTTGAACGGGCGTCCTCCCTGACTGCGCTGGTCTTTCCCCTGGTGCTCGGCCTGTTGAACGAACTGCCCGCAAGGAGCGCGGCTCTTGACATGAAGGGCTTCGGGCTCTTCCCCCGCAGGTCGTCCCTCACCGGGAAGGATGAAACGACGCTCCGCCACGCCTGCGAACCGGCTTCTCAGAAATTCCCTGGGAATACGGCCGCGTTGAGGGAGGCAGCTTTCTTCGCCCCCGGAGAATCGGCCCCCCTCCTGGAGATCCCGGAGTTTTCCGTTCCGCCGGGATACACCGCATTCCTTGAAGGAGGCAACGGGAGCGGAAAATCCACCCTGTCGTCCATGCTCTCGGGGGCCGTTCCGGAGCACAGGGGCGGCTCCATCGCCGGAGACGTGCGGGTGCTCGGGGAGGACGTGGCATCGAGGAGCTGTCTCGCATGGTCGCCGGACGTGCAGGCCGTGCAGCAGAATCCTGTCCTGTCCCTCTCCGGATGCACCTTCACGGTCCGGGAGGAAGTGGCCTTCGGTCCGGAGAACCTGGCGCTCCCTCAGGGTGAAATCCGGGCCCGGGTGGAACGGGCTCTCGACCTCGCTGGCATCGCCCACCTCGGGGACCGGAATCCGGCGTGCCTCTCGGGCGGGGAAGCCCAGAAGCTGGCCCTCGCCTCGGCCCTGGCCATGAATCCCCGGCTGCTGATTCTCGACGAGGCCTTTTCCCGGATACATCCCGCCGACCGGCACTCCCTCGCCTCCGTTCTTCGCCGGCAGGCCCTGGAAGCGGGTTCGGCCCTGGTGGTCCTCGAAAAGCCGGGGAACGCTTCTTCACCATGGTCCGCCCCGGCGGGGCATTTCCGGGACGGCCGCCTTCTCCGCGGCCCTTCCCCCGTTCAGGTGAGGCGTCCGGCGTCAGGTCCTTCTCTTTCTTGCGGAAAAAATGATGACCAACCGGTGCTGGTCATCGACGATCTCTCCTTTCGGTGGAAGGGGGAAACCTCTCCCCTTCTCCGGTCGGTGAACGCAGTACTCTGCCCCGGAGATCGTGCTGCCCTCACTGGCCCCAACGGTGCCGGAAAATCCACCCTTATGCGCCTGTGCGCGGGGCTGCTTGAACCCGAAAAGGGAGCGGTGATGCTGGGGGGCGTTCCCGTGGGCTCCATGGCTCCCGGTGAACGGGCCGCCAGGATAGGCTTTCTCTTCCAGGACGCCGAACGGCAGATCTTCCACTCCACGGTGGCCGGGGAAGTCCTCTTCTCCCTCAGGAAGTCGCCTCTCTCACAGGAGGAGCGCATGGAGCGCATGCGGCAGGCCCTCTCCGCCACGGGACTGTCGGGGAAGGAGGAAAAGCACCCTCTCGACCTGAACGCCGCCGAGCGGAGGATGGTGGCGGTGGCCTCCCTTTCCGTCCGGGAGGGGGATCTCATGCTGCTGGACGAACCCACCAGGGATTTCGATCCCGAATGGCAGACCAGGTTCGAGGAGTGGATGGTTTCCCGCAGGGAGACCATTGTGGCGGTCAGCCACGATCCGGAATTTACCGAACGGCTCTTTCCGGCGGTGTGGAGCCTGGACAGGGGACACCTCACGGCCTGATTTCCTCATGCTACACTGCTTTTTCCTGCATAGATTACTGATTTTGTAGGAATTCTCCTTTGTCCTCTGGCATTCTATACCCATCATGGTATATAATTTCCTTTGGGAAAGTTTATGTTATCGAACATCATTGCCGAGGAGGGACCACCAATGAGTAAATTTGTGTTTTCCGTACCCGATATGTCCTGCGGCCACTGCAAAATGAGAATCACTAAGGCTCTCGAGGAGGCAGGTTTTTCCGGTTTCGACGTTTCGCTGGAGTCAAAGACCGTCACCGTCGAGGCCGGCGACAGCGAGGCCGTTCGGGCTGCCATCGACGAAGCGGGCTATGACGCCGTCCTGAAGCAGTAGACGGACCGGTCAGACAGTTCAAGACGCCCCCTTTCTTCGCGGAAAGGGGCTTTTTTTCCGGAGGTTGCCATGAACGAAACGAAAGAGCAGCAGTTCAAGACGAGCCTCACCGTCACGGGTATGACCTGCGCCACGTGTTCCCGAATGGTGGAGCGTTCGCTGAAGAAAGTTGACGGAGTAGTGTTCGCGGCGGTGAACCTGGCCACAGAGACGGCCTTTGTTGTCTCTGAACGGGAAATTCCCCGGGAGGATCTGGAGGCGGCGGTGAAGAACGCCGGCTATGGAGTTTCGTACGAAAGGTCCGAAGATCTGGAGAAGACCAGGTACAGGAGAATAAAAAAGAACGTCGCCGTCTCGTGGCTGGTGACAGCGCCTCTCATGGCCCTCATGGTGCTCCACATGCTGGGCCGCCATGTTCCCTTCTACCACCCCCTGGAGTTTCTGGGCGGTGCTGTAGTGATCTTCTGGGCTGGAAGGGATTCTCTGAAGGGGGCATGGATCGCCCTCACCCATTTCCACGCCAACATGGATGTGCTTGTGGTGGCCGGATCGGCCGCGGCATGGGCCACGAGCGGCCTTGCATATTTCGGTCTTCCCGTGGCCTCCTTCGGGGCCGTGGGAGCCATGATCATGGCTCTCCACCTTACGGGAAGGTATATAGAATCCCACCTTAGGGACAAGGCATCAAAGGAGATACGGGCCCTTCTTTCCGTGCAGGCAAGGGAGGCCAGGGTGCTCGAAGCGGACGGGGGGGAGATCATGGTCCCCATCGAAGCGGTAAAGGAGGACATGGTGATCCTCGTGAAGCCCGGGGAGCGTATTCCCGCCGACGGTGCCGTGACGGAGGGGGCCACGTCGGTGGACGAGTCCATGATCACGGGAGAATCTCTTCCCGTGGCCAAGGGCAGCGGGGACGAAGTGACCGGAGGGGCCCTCAATCTTACCGGAGTTGTGCGCATACGGACGATCCGGGTTGGGGAAGACAGCTTTCTCTCTCAAATGGTGTCCCTCATCCAGGAAGCCCAGGGGGCCAAGGTTCCCATACAGGCTTTTGCCGACCGGGTCACCAACTACTTCGTTCCGGGTGTGGCGGCCCTCGCCCTGGCAGGTGCTTTTTTCTGGTACCGCGGGGCGGAACGGTTCGGGTCATTTCTCGATGCGGCGGGAGAGTGGATCCCATGGGTCACCTCAGTCCGGGACCCTCTGTCACTTTCCATTTTCGCATTCATCACCACCATAGTGATAGCCTGCCCCTGCGCTCTTGGACTTGCAACTCCCATGGCCCTCATCACAGGCACGGGAGCGGCGTCCCGTAAGGGGCTCATCATTCGTAACGCCGAAGCCATCCAGACGGCCCGAGACGTATCAGTGGTGGTGCTCGACAAGACCGGGACCATTACAGAGGGAAAGCCGACAGTTGCCGCAACGGACCTGTCTGCTGAAGACCTGGCGGCTGCAGCGTCCCTCGAGTCGTTCTCCAACCATCCCCTGGCGAAGGCCATCTCATCGGCATCTGAGGAGCGGCGGAATGTCTCCGGAGTGGAGGAAATCACCGGAGAAGGTGTCAGGGGCCTTGTGGACAGCGTCGAGTATTTTGTTGGAAGGCCGGAGGACTCGGCGAAGTACGACGCCCATCTGGCTCAGGGCAGGACGGTGGTGGAAGTACGGGCACGCGGAATCCTCGCCGGTTTTATCGCCGTGGAAGACCCGCTCAGGGAGGACGCAGTAGAGGGTGTCAAGCGCCTTTCCGAAATGGGGATCACCTGCGTCATGGCCACGGGTGATAACGAGAAGACTGCCCGTGCCGTGGCTGCCCGGGCCGGAATTTCAGAGATATACGCCGGAGTCCGACCCGAGGGAAAGCTTGACCTGGTCCGCCGGCTGCAGTCACGGGGAGGCAAGGTCCTCATGACCGGAGACGGAATGAACGATGCCGCAGCCCTGAAGGGAGCGGATATCGGGGTGGCCATAGGGTCAGGGACGGATCTTGCCATTGACAGCGCGGACATCGTGATCGTGAAGGGAGGCATATCGCGCCTCGCTGACGCCGTCTCAATTTCGCGCAAGACCTACTCGGTGATCCGCCAGAACCTCTTCTGGGCTTTCGCATACAACGTGGTAACCATACCCCTCGCAATGGCTGCGCTGCTCCACCCCGTGATCGCGGAAGGGGCCATGGCCTTCAGCTCCATTTCGGTGATCCTGAACTCCATGCGGGTGAAGTAAACCGGGAAATGAAAAAGTAAAGCCCGGAGGTCCTCTGAAGAGGATTTTCCGGGCTTCTTTATTTGCGGTCCTGGTTTACTTCATGACCGACATAGGAACGTGGTCCATGTCGGTGAACTCCTGGTTTTCCCCCACCATGCTCCAGATGAAGCTGTAGCTGGATGTACCGGCTGCACTGTGGATGGACCAGCTAGGGTTGATGACCGCCTCCTCGTTTCTGACAACGATATGACGGGTTTCCTCGGGTTGGCCGAAGATATGGAACGTAACCCCGTCCTGGGGGATGTCAAAGTAAAAATACACCTCCATCCGCCTTTCATGGGTGTGGCAGGGCATTGTGTTCCAGACACTGCCGTTTTCCAGCTGCGTGAGTCCCATCATGAGCTGGCACGTGCTGCAGACTTCGGGGTGGACGTACTGGTTGATGGTGCGGACGTTGGCCTTTTCCGGTTCACCCATTTTGACCTTTTTCGCCTTCTCAATGTCGATGTAGCAGTTCGGGTGAGACGTATGGGCCGGGGCGCTGCTGAAGTAGAAGTGTGCGTGGTCGTCGTTGTTTTCGCTTTCGAAGACGATGTTTTTGTTACCTGCGCCGAGGTAGAGCCCATCCATTTTTTTGAGGACAAAGCGCTCCCCGTCTGCGATCACCGTGCCGGTAGCCCCAACATTGATAATCCCCATCTCCCGTCTCTGGAGAAAAAACTCTGTTCCTATTTCCCTTCCGCACTCCAGCGGCAGGGGGATGGTAGGGCAGGCGCCGCCGGTGATAATGCGGTCGATGTGACTGTAAGTCATCCTGATTTCTCCGGGAACGAAAAGACGGGTAATGAGGAAGTCATTCCGCAGCCGGCCGGTATCATAGCTCCTGAAATCGAAAGGGTTCACACCGTGCCTGATGTCCAGTTTCACAAGAAATCCCTCCCTGGAATTGTCAGAGACCTCAGGGGTCTCCTTTTATGCTGCGGCAGAGCCTGCAGGAAAGAAATGCATGCCGTGCCGAAGGCCTGTTCTTCCCGGGCTTCCTGCCGGTTTTGTGCTCCGCAGGCAGCCAAATCGGGCGTTTCCCTCATACCAACGGAATCATTTCGATCTGCGGGGAAGAATGTATATCGAAAAAAATCGGAGAGATTTTATCTCTCTCATACCCGCGGAACATATTTATATTCCGTCAGATGAACTTATGTTTCATATAAATGAATTATAAGCTTGTTTTCAATTTTTAGCAAATAAAATACCAGTGATATTTTTGGGAATAGCGCAACTGGATGGCATGCGGTTTTCCGCCATTCCGTAAAAGTGATGGGAGGAAGCTTTCGTTGACCGGAAGAAGGAGCGGGCAGAGATTCAAAAGGGTGATAATTGCAAAGAGATATTATTCGGTGTGGGATTTTCAGTCAGTAGAAGACAAAAAACCCGGAATCCCTGCAGGGATCCCGGGTTTTTTTCTGTCTTCGATCAGCAGCTAACAGCTGCCGGAGCAGCCGGCTCACCCGCCGCCGCAGCTTCCGCTCCGGAGGCGTTCGATGGCCGGAAGAAAGACGTCGAGAATGGGCTGCAGGTGTTCCGTTCCCGCTTCGCCTTCCTCGAGACCGAGGTGCTCCATCAGTCCTTCAGGGGTATCCACACCGTCAGCTGCGGCCTGGACAACTTCTCTCAGGGTGATGTTCTTGCTCTCCACCACCATGGTGTCTGCAGGTAATCTTCCCCAATCCATGCGTTTTTCCTCCTTCCTCTTTTGGATTAGCCCTTTTTCCGAAAAAGGACACTCCGGAAGAAAAAGCCGGAGGTATTATACCCTATTTCGGTATTTCCGCCATCGGTTCTTTTTCTTCCCCGGAATTCTCTTTTCCCTCTGTAGAGTCGAGGTTAGGCGTTGCATTTGCTGCCGGCGGTATTTCCAGAAAAAGAAGATCCTTTGAGCGGAAAAAAAGCGACAGCTCTGAAATGATGTGTTCTTTGGAGTCCTGCCCGTGCTTTCTGAAGGCACATTCCCATACGACGGCCACGCGCCATCCCATTTCGTTCAGCAGGAGGAAGTTCTTCCGATCCCGCTCCCTGTTTTTCTCCAGTTTGCTTTTCCACCATTCCCGCCGTGTTTCCGGAAGGGTTCCCCTTTTACAGTCATGAAGATGCCAAAAGCAGCCATGAACAAAAATGGCTGTCCGGAATTTCGGCAGAACGATGTCGGGGGTTCCCGGAAGTTTTTTCCCGTGCAGGCGGAACCGGAATCCTTTACTGAAGAGGAGCTTTCTGAGCAAAACTTCCGGCTTCGTGTCCTTGGAGCGGACACGGCTCATATTCCGTCTTCGGTCCTCTTCCGAAAGGGTGTCCACGGCAGTTCAGACTGCCAGGTCCAGGGGCAGGTCGCTGATGTCTTTCAGCCTGTTCCCTTCGATCATGGTGCGGATGAGCTCCGAAGAATCTTCCGAGCCGATGCGCTCTATCGCTTCTTTCAGTTCCCTGAGCGCAAAATGATAGACGCAGTCCATGTCCCCGGTCCCAAGGGCGATGGAGGCGATGCGGCTCGGCATGGGTTCTGCCGTAACCGCCACAATATGGGGAAGATGTCCCTTCCTGTTACGGATGAGGTTCAAAGCTTCCGTCCTCGAATTCTGGCTCCGGTCGCTCCTGAGGGTCCATTTGCACGAAACGCTGGCGTGAAGAATGGAGCCTCCACCGTTGACCTTCCTGAGAACCGTTCTGCCGGCAGATTCGCCGTCAACGATAGGGGCTTCCCGGTTGATCTCGTCATCCTCCTCCGGTTCCCGGAATATAACAATGTCGGGCTTGATGATGTAGTTACCCCCCAAGGCGGTGGCAAGCTCCGGATGCAGTGCCGCCAGGTGTTCCAGCTCGAGAAGGTGTTTATATTGTTCAAATCCCGCTATGGAAAGATTCCTGGAAAAAACCCATTTTCCCGGGCGGAGATGGGTTATTTTCACAAAACAGTCCCTGAGAAACGAAAGACATAAATCCTCGAAAACCAGCCCGGCCGTTTGAGCCGTCAGGGGGCCGGTACCTGCCTTTCCTTTCAGAAGAAGGAGCATTTCCCTGGCTATGGACGAACTGAGAACGCTTGAACCGTCCGCAAAATTGGGAACGCCTCTTTCGTTTACCCGGATGAGTCCGGCCAACATATGAAGATGGAGTTGTTTCCTCGCCTGTGTGAAAAAGCCTTCCATCAGGAAGCTCTCCGTTTCTTTCCGGTTTCTTCGAAAGATTTCCGAAGAGCGGCCCTGACTTGCATCGCTACGGCGGAAGCCAGGCGGGGAGGGACGGCGTTGCCGATCTGACGGGCGATTTCCGTCTTGCTTCCCCGGAAAATGAAATCATCGGGGAATCCCATGAGGCGGGCCGCTTCCCTGTGGGTTATGGGACGATGGTCTTCCGGATGGAGGTAGCGCCCCTTTTCCGGCTTGAAAAATTCAGTCCGGATAGTGACCGAAGGTCTGTCCCACCACAGGCGGCCGAAAAGGTCCGTGCCTCCGGACGTTTTCTTCCGCCAGCATTCAGGAAGTAGGTGGGGTGCGTTGTTTTGAAGGTCGAACCTGTTTCCGCCCGGAGGGACGGCCCTGTACCGCTCGAGGCTCATGGCGGTAGGGTTTCTTCCGAAATGCAGATCGAGAGGAGGCGGTTCATCCCGGATTTCTGTTCCGACGGGCTCGGGGAGGTCCCCTATTGCCTCACGGACTGTCCGCCATCTGCCCGAGTGAGTCGGATCCGGCAAAGGAATCCCGAAGGGAAAGAGGTCCGCTTTCGCACCTATGGAGACCGTTCTCTTCCTGACTTGCGGGGCCCCGTAATCAGCGGCGTTCAGCACGGCCGCATGGAGAAGGAAGCCGTTTTGTTCAGCCCGGCTGTTTATTTCCGCCATCTCCGGAGATCGAAGCAGTTCAGCCACATTTTCCATGACGAAGACCGACGCGCCGCTCCGGAATACAACCTCGAGAAAGGGCTCCCACAACGCTCTTCTCGGGTCTCCGCTGCGGTCTTTGTTCAGAAGGCTGAAGCCCTGGCAGGGAGGGCCTCCTATCACCACGTCGGCCGCCGGGAGAGGTGAACCTGAAAGAAGAAACTGTTCAATATCCATGACCACATGGGTTCCGCCGAAATTGGCGGAGTGGGTCAGCATGGCCGCATGATCAAAATCAAGAGAGAAAACGCAAGAGAAATCTCCGCAGAAACGGGAATCGGTAAACCCGAGGGTCATTCCTCCTGCCCCCGCGAAAAGGTCAATAAGCCGGAAAATGGGCTTCCCCTCCTTTTCATGAGTTTTTCTCTTTCTATTTTAAACGTTCCCGTTTTTTTTGCACGCCCTTTTCTTTTTTTTCTTCACAAATTTCCTGGAGTAGTGAAAAATTGGATGCCAACATCCGAAGTCGGCCCCAGCAAGTCTTACTACAGCAAAAAACTCAAAACCCAAAAGCAGATGGTAGAGAACGGTGAATACTTTTACTCATTGTGGTTGGGCAGATTCGGAACCTAAAAACTTCTTTTGATATTTTCCTCAAAGATTATTTGGATCAGAAGATGATTCCCCACCAAGTATTTTCAGCAAATAATTAATTAAAACCATCAATCTCTGTTTTTCACCAGTATGGTTTTCGAGATTATAAAATTTTGGTTTCTTGTGATTTTCGCTTAGGATAGAATCTGTGTTGAACACTGGATCCTATTTTAAAAAACACCTGCAGGCTTTTCAGCGTTTTGCAGCCTTCCCGAGGACGGAACGTATGGCATCCGCCGACCGGGTGATATCGTCGTCGGAGGTTGCCCAGTTCGACACCGAGATGCGCATGGCGGCCATTCCCTTCCATACGCTTCCCCCGGCCCAGCAGGTGCCTTCTTCCTGGACTGCCGCCGTGACCATGCGTGTGAAGGCATCACTGTCGGATCCGGGGCAGGAAAACCGTACGAGGACCTGGTTGAGCACAACATCGTTGAGAATTGTGACCATGGGGTCATCTGACAGGAGCGAAGCCATGAGACGGGCCTGCCGGCAGTTCTGCTCCACCATCTCCAGCACCCCTTTCCTTCCCAGGCTTTTCAGCCCGCAGTACAGCGGAAAGGCCCGTGCCCTCCTTGAGGATTCAGGGACCCACTGGGAGGGATCGCGCACCTCTCCCTCTCCCGCGATGTAGTAGGGGGCGTTGAGGGCCATGGAAGCCCTGTGGGCGGCCCCGTTTCTCACTATGGCGATCCCCGAGTCGTAGGGGACGTTCAGCCACTTGTGGGCGTCGGTGGCCCAGGAATCAGCGAGCTCTATGCCGCGTGTATGGTGATCGAGGGACGGCAGTACCCTCCCCCAGAGCCCGAAGGCACCGTCCACGTGGACCCAGGCTCCCTTCTCTCTGGCTGCGGGTATTATTTCGGCGCAGGGATCGAAGGACCCCGTGTTCACATTGCCGGCCTGAAGGCAGAGGATCACCGGGCCGGAAGCTGTCTTGAGGGCTTCCTCAGCTTTTTCCGGTACCATCCTGCCCTGTCCGTCGACAGGGACGGAGATCACGTTTCCTGTCCCGAGACCCAGCATCCTCAGTGCGACCAGGAGAGTCGCATGGGCCTCTTCTCCGGCGATGACCGTCACCCGGGGAGCACCCTGCAGACCGTCTTTTTCCACGTCCCACCCGGAGCGCCTGAGGACCTCGTGCCGTGCGGCGGCGAGGCAGGTGAAGTTGGCCATCTGGCACCCGGTGACGAAGCCAACCGAGGATTCCGGCGGCAGACCGAGGAGGTCGAGGACCCATTCCGAGACGATATCCTCCGCCGCGCTTGCTGCGGGAGAGGAGACAGCGAGAACGGCGTTCTGGTCCCAGGCGGAGGAGAGCCAGTCTGCGGCGAGGCTCGCCGGAAGGGCGCCTCCCATTACGAAGCCGAAATACCGCGGCCCGGGAGAACCGGTGAGTCCGGGTTCAGCTTCCTGCGAAAAGAAGGAGAGAACTTCGGAAGGGTTCATCCCCTCTTCGTTCAGGCTTCCCCCGAGGCTTTTCCTGAGCTCCTCCGCAGAGGCCCATGGCCCGACTCTCCGGAACGGAAGGGCTTCAAGCCAGCGGATGGACTTCTCCGCCGTTTCCCGAAGCAGTCCGCCGTCGCAGAAGGGGGTCCCGTGACGGTCCTTCATTCGGGCTGTTCCTCTTCGGAAAAGGCAAGCGGACCGGAATAATCGATTCCTCTCATAGGCTCTCCGTTCACCAGCAGGGTAAACACGTCAGGCCGGGCATAGTGCCCCATGACGTCGAAGTCGTAGCGGGCTTCCACGACGGCAGCGAGGTCCAGGTCGGCACATAGGATCTCCTCCCGGTCCCACGAGGGGCCTGCGAGGTAGTTCCCGAGAGGGTCGATGATGGCGCTGCCGCCCCGGCACATGATGTCGGGCTGGGATTCGATGTCCCTGAAGCACTGAAGGTCTCGCGGGTACATGTCCTTCGTGACGAACTGGTTGCACGAGAGAACAAAGCACCTGCCCTCGAGGGCGATGTGGCGCATGGAGCACTGCCACCCGTCCCGCTGGTCTGCGGTAGGGGCAAGGTAGATGGAGGGATTCCGCCCGTAGACAGCCGCCCGGGCCAGGGGCATGTAATTCTCCCAGCAGATGAGCCCGCTCATGACGCCGTAGGGTGTGTTTATCGCCGCAAGAGTGCTGCCGTCCCCCTCTCCCCAGATGAGTCGCTCGCTTCCCGTGGGTTTCAGCTTTCTGTGCTTCGCAAGAAGAGAACCGTCAGGTCCGAAATAGAGCAGGGTGCAGAAGAGGGTCCCTCCTTCCCGCTCCATGACTCCGATGGAAAGATAGACACCGTGCCCTGCGGCCAGCTCTCCCAGCTGCCCGGTCTCCGGGCCGGGGACGTCGATGGAGTTTTCGTAGTACCGGCTCCAGTCCTTTCGGCCCTCCATGGTGCGGTTCCCCACCACCGACCCGAAAGAGAGCCCCCTTGGGTAGCAGGGAATGAAGGCCTCCGGGAACAGGATGATCCTGGCTCCCTGTTCCGCTGCTTCTCCCGTCAGCTTCCGGATCCGTTCCATGGTTCCCTGTCTGTCCATGATCACCGGTGCGGCCTGGACCACTGCCGCCCGGACAATGCCCCTCTTTAGACCCATGTTCTTTTCCTCCCCGTGGAAAATATAAAAAAAGGGGGAGGAGATCCACTCCTCCCCCGCAGTTCAGTCCTACAGTGCCCTGTGTTTCTCCGCGATTGCATCGGCAAGGGCATCCAGTTCCGCCAGGTCTTTCGCCCGGGGCTTTCCCTTGCACATCACCGTTCCGAGCACTTCCGCCTTCAGGTTGGGGATCAGGCCGGAGATCTGCTCGACCGCCTTGGTTCCCCATCCGTAGGATCCGATGATGGCTGCGTACTTCAGCTTCGGCCGGAGCGCGTTTGCGAGATGGGTCGCCGAGTAGACCGCCGGGTGGGGGCCGAAGTGGACCGTGGGGGTGCCGATGACGATGGTTGCGGCATCCA
>Ga0209723_1003494_pt1 | contig 18814 bp, 15 predicted proteins | sample BiotimSIPDNA_2_FD_185750 | JGI IMG/M metagenome (GOLD analysis project Ga0209723, IMG submission 185750) | Anaerobic biogas reactor microbial communites from Washington, USA - Biogas_R2 time_0 SIP DNA (SPAdes) (version 2) | ecosystem: Engineered > Bioreactor > Anaerobic > Unclassified | place... | reverse complement strand
TTTCAAACCCGATTCTTCCAATACGCTCAATTTCAAATTCGCTGTATTTCAATACATCGACGGCGGTGTCGCCTTCGGTTTTATGTTCGCCGAAGTAAATACCACCGATCAATTCACGAACGATAATAAAGTCAATGCCCTGTTCCACGATGGATCTCTTCAAAGGAGATGCATCGGCAAGCTGCGGCCAGATTTTCGCAGGACGGTTATTTGAGTAAACCTCCATTCCTGCCCGAAGTCTGAGCAATCCTTTTTCAGGGCGCATATTACCCGGAACGTCATTCCACTTGTTTCCTCCGACAGCTCCGAGCAGAACACTGTCTGAATCCATACATTTTTTCAGTTCGCTTTCGGGTAAAGGATCACCGTACTGATCGATGGCACATCCTCCCATATCTGTTTCGGTGCGGATAAATGTATGTCCGTAGAGTTCGGCAACTCTGTCCAGCACTTTCAGTGCCTGGCTTACGATTTCCGGGCCGATTCCGTCTCCGCGGATAACCGCTATATTCTTAACCACTGTTTTGACCTTCTTTCAAAGATCTCAAGAGTCCGCCGCTTTTGATGATGTTTTGAATAAAAGGAGGGAAGGGCTGTGCTTTATAAGTCTTTCCGGTGGTTATATCGATGATAACGCCGGTATCAAAGTCGACCTTGACTTCGTCGTTTGCCTTGATTTCTTCTGCCGCTTTTTCGCACTCCAGGATCGGAAGGCCGATATTGATAGAATTGCGGTAGAAAATTCTTGCAAAGCTTTTGGCTATCACACATCCGATGCCACAGGTTTTTATAACAAGCGGGGCGTGTTCGCGGGAAGAACCGCATCCGAAGTTCCATCCCGCGACGATAACATCATGGGGCTGTACCTTTTTTACGAAATCGGCATCGATATCCTCCATACAGTGAAGGGCAAGCTCCTTTGCATCGGACGTATTCAGATAACGGGCAGGGATGATGACATCGGTATCCACATTATCGGGATATTTGAAGACTCTTCCTTGTATGTTCATATATCACACCTCCTTATATTCGGAAATATAACCGGTCAGCGCACTTGCGGCGGCAGTATGCGGGGATGCAAGGTATACCTCACTGTCTGCATGCCCCATACGACCGACAAAGTTGCGATTGGTGGTAGCAACACATCTTTCGCCTGCGGCAAGAATACCCATATATCCGCCGAGGCAGGGACCGCAAGTCGGCGTGGAAACAACAGCGCCCGCATCGATAAAGGCGGTGAACCATCCGCGTTCTACGCATTCGCGCAGAATCTGCATTGTGCCCGGAATGATGATACAGCGGATGCCGTCGGCAACCTTATTGCCCTTCAGAATGTTATAAGCGGTCTCCATATCTTCCATCCTGCCGTTGGTGCAGGACCCGATTACGACCTGGTCGATTTTAATATCATGGAGTTCGCTTGCCGGACATGTATTTTCGGGCAGGTGCGGACAGGCAACGGTAGGAACGATTTTTGTAAGGTCGATATCAATGACTTTTTCATACTCCGCATCGGCATCGGCTTCATAAATCACGGGTGTTCTTTTGCTTCTTCCGTTCAGATATCGCATTGTCACTTCATCTACGGGGAATATACCGTTTTTTGCTCCGGCTTCAACCGCCATATTGCAGATGCAAAGACGGTCATCCATGGAAAGGCTGTGCGCGCCGTCACCTGCAAATTCCATGCTCTTATAGAGTGCTCCGTCAACTCCGATCATACCGATGATGGTAAGGATCACATCTTTGCCGCTGCAGTTCGGCGGTAATTTCCCTGTAAAATTGAATTGAACGGCAGACGGCACCTTAAACCAGGCGATTCCCGTTGCCATGCCGGCTGCCATATCGGTTGAGCCGACACCGGTAGAGAAGGCACCGAGCGCTCCGTATGTGCAGGTGTGGCTGTCAGCACCGATGATACAGTCACCTGCGGTTACAATGCCCTGTTCGGGAAGAAGTGCGTGCTCAATTCCCATTTTACCCACATCATAAAAGTGGCTTACACAATGCGAGCAGGCAAATTCACGGCAGGTCTTTGATTGTTCCGCCGCTTTGATATCCTTGTTTGGTACAAAGTGGTCAAGCACGATCACCACTTTATCTTTGTCAAAAACCTTGTCAAATCCTGCTTTTTTAAACTCATTTACCGCAACGGGTGTCGTAATATCGTTGCCGAGCACAATGTCGATTTTCGCATGGATGAGCTGATCGGCAACCACCTTGTCAAGTCCTGCATGGGCGGCAAGGATTTTTTGTGTCATAGTCATTCCCATTTTTATTCACTCACTTTGTCATATTATGGAATGCACTCAGCAGAGCTTTTGTGTTTGCATTAATGACGTCCGTATCGGTCCCGGCGCCCCAGTACATCGTGCCGTCTTCACGTTCAAGACCTATATACGATGCAGCAACGCTGCGAGAGCCATCACCCTGCATACTGTGCTGCGTATATACCTGTAAGGTATACTGTTCTCCGGTGAATTTACAAAGAGCATTGTTTATTGCGCTCAAAGTACCGTTGCCTTCGGCTTCAAGCTCGGTTTCCTCACCGTTTTGCTTGAATGTTATATTGATTTTGACCACATCGTTCTCACGCTCAAAGTCAAAATCCGTAACCGCAATGCCGCTGTCAAGATTGAGATACTGCTCGGTAAAGATTGCCAAAACATGCTCAGGCTTGAGTTCTTTCTGCTCACAATCAGAAATATCTTTGCATATATAGCTGAAATGTTCGCGCATCTTTGCGGGAAGATTGTATCCATAGGTCTGCTCCAAGATATAACCGATGCCGCCCTTGCCCGATTGTGAATTGACACGAATGATATCTGCATCATAGGTCCTGCCGATATCCTTCGGATCGATCGGAATATACGGCACGTTCCATTCATGCAGCTTGTTCTTTGTTCTGTATTTCATGCCCTTTGCAATGGCGTCCTGATGAGAGCCTGAGAAGGCAGCAAACACGAGTGCTCCCGTATAAGGAGCTCTTTCATAAACACGCATACGAGTACAGCGCTCATATTTCTCAATGAGTTCATTCATGTTTGAAAAGTTGAGCTTCGGATCAACACCGTGCGAATACATATTCATAGCCAGGGTGATGATGTCTACGTTTCCGGTACGCTCACCGTTGCCGAACAATGTGCCCTCCACACGTTCCGCACCCGCAAGAAGTGCAAGTTCGGTATCAGCAACGCCGGTACCCCTGTCATTATGAGGATGCAGCGAAAGGGTAACAAATTCGCGGTATTTGAGGTTTTCGCTCATGTACTCCACTTGACTTGCATAAACGTGGGGCAAACTCATTTCCACGGTTACCGGCAGATTGATGATCACATTGTTGTCAGCACTCGGCTCCAATACATCAAGAACCGCATTGCATACCTCAAGCGCATATTCAGGTTCGGTTCCGGTAAAGGATTCGGGAGAATATTCAAAACGGAAATTACCTTCGTATTCACCCGCGTATTTCTTTACGAGTTTTGCTCCGTCGACGGCGATCTGCTTGATTTCTTCTTTGCTCTTTTTGAATACCTGCTCACGCTGTGCCACGCTTACGGAATTGTAGAAATGAATGATGGCACTGTGGGCACCTTTGCAGGCATCAAAGGTCTTCTTGATGATATGTTCACGGCACTGAGTAAGCACTTGCACCGTTACATCTTCGGGTATCAGATTGCCGTCAATCAGGGCGCGCAGGAATTCGTATTCGGTTCTGCTTGCCGCAGGGAAACCGACTTCTATTTCTTTAAAGCCAACTTCAAGCAGCATCTCAAAATATTCCAGTTTTTCTTCAAGATTCATCGGAATCACGAGACTCTGATTTCCGTCACGCATATCCACGCTGCACCATATGGGGGCTTTTTCGATATAATCCTTTTCCACCCACTTGTTGTATTTGTTATCGACGGGAAAGTATCCCACCCGGTATTTGGTTGAATCCATCATTGCTGCTCACCTCTTTCTGCAATTGCTTCAATTTCGACAAATACGCTTTTTGAAAGCTCTTTCACCGCAGCACCGCTTCTTGCCGGCTTTCCGGTAAAATATCTTTCGTTAAATGCGGCAAAATCCGCCGTATTGACTTTGCTGTTCATCTCTTTTGCTCCTTTTAAATTTATACGATCTTGAATCCTTCACTCCGCAGAGATTGCGTTATCATGTTGACATGTTCAAAATCTCTCGTTTCCATTCCGATGCGAAGGAAACAACCGTTGACGCTTTCGGTATTGCCTTTCTCATAGTGAACACCGGTTACATTGGCACCGCAATCGGCAATGATACTGGAAATGATTTTCAATTGTCCCGGTTTGTCGATCAGTTCAATCAGAAGGCTTGAAGAACGGCCTGATTTCAAAAGTCCGCGGTCGATAACACGGGAAAGACTTGTAACATCGATGTTGCCGCCCGATACAACAGCAACCACCCGTTTTCCCTTCAGGTTGAATTTGTCAAACATCACCGCCGCAACCGCTGCGGCACCCGCACCTTCCGCTATCATTTTTTGATTTTCAATCAAGGCGAGAATCGCGGAGGAAATCTCGTCATCGGAAACAAGAGCGATCTCGTCCACATATTTTTTGACGATGGCATATGTGTTTTCTCCCGGTTTCTTTACTGCGATACCGTCTGCGATCGTGGAAACGGAGGACAGAGACTCGATCTTGCCATTCTTTACGGAATTGTACATACTGGGTGCGCCTGCAACTTGTATCCCGTAAACCTTGACAGAAGGTCTGATTTGCTTCACGGTATAGGCGATGCCGGAAATAAGACCGCCTCCGCCGACAGGAACTACGATGGCATCGATGTTATCTATATCGTTCAGAATTTCAAGTGCAATCGTTCCCTGACCGGCAATTACATTCTCATCATCAAAGGGATGTATAAAGGTGTATCCCGCGCTTTCTTTCAGCTCCAGGGCTTTTTGAGATGCGTCATCGTAGCAGCCCTCCACCAGACAGACATCGGCTCCAAAGCCTTTCGTGGCTTCAACTTTTGAAATCGGAGCACTGTCCGGCAGGCAGATCAGGGATTTGATTCCGTTTTTTGTTGCGGCGAGTGCTACGCCCTGCGCATGATTGCCGGCTGAACAAGCGATCACGCCATTCTTTTTTTCATCTTCCGTCAGCATTGCAATCCTGTATGCCGAACCCCTTACTTTAAAAGAACCTGTAATCTGCAAATTTTCCGGTTTTAAGTATAATTCACAATTATGGGCTATACCGTGAGCTCTGACAAGTTGGGTTTCGCGAATAATGCTTTTTAACACCGTCTGTGCGTTGAATACTTTGTCAAGAGACAGCATCATAGTTTCCGCCTTTCCATTTTAATTGCTTTTCTGCTGCGGCTTTGCGGCGAATGAAAAACCCGTCTCAAAGCCTTATAACTGCTTTGAGACGGGTGCAGATAAATCCAGCACTCGCGGTACCACTCAAATTGCGGAAATAAAAATTCCGCCGCCTCTTCGAAGTCATACAACTTCTATGCACTGACGCAGCATACGCGGGAAGCGCCTACTAGGTGTTAAGCCTTTGGGACTCCCGGCTCGGAAGGGATAAGAATTCTACTGTATTCTATCGGGATCGCACCGTCCCCCGACTCTCTGGGAAAACAACTTAGTAGATTCCGTCTTCGTCACAGCCTGTAATTTGATCGAAGTCTGACAACCTCTATGCACTGACGTAGCATGCACGGAACACCCTATACACCGTACAACGGGGTTCAGGTGAACAACTCAGAAGGGAGAGGACATAGCTTTTACATACCGACTTGCACCAACCATCGGCTCTCTGAATGCTTATGGCTATGCCATTCTTCATCATAGTTTTTGAAATATTCAATTTGGCAAAATCATATCACATGAAAGCATCAATGTCAATAATCCCGGGTTGATTTTTACAAAATATTCATAATGTCGGATCTGATTTTGGAGTCAACTAAAAAATGAAATAAGGCAGCAGATCCCCTGAATGCGTATAAAAGTGCTTGTAAAAACGTTTTCCGTGTTCTGTGTATGATCCATCATGCTTTTAAATGTAAGCGAATATAATCACTCCATATATTGACACCGGGCGACGGCAGTGGTATAATAAATCGGCAGCGTTATCCAAAGTTTAAAAGCAGTATCATACAGCAGACAAAGGATTTGAATAAGCCAACTCATGAAGTCAAGAAGATGCGGTACAGCATTTATACTTTCATAAATCAGCTAATATGACGGGCATGTTCCGAAACTCTGACAGAATAATACCGCCGTGCAAGCATTCGAAAGGAGTTTTGGTTCATGTCTAAAAATTTATCAGAATTAAAATGCCAAAAATGGCAGAAAGCGAAAAAGAGGAACCATTATGATAGCGGTAATAAAAAAGAATACTTCCAAAGAACAGCTGGACAGCTTATGCGAATGGCTTAAAGGGCAGGGCATAACCATACATATCTCCGAGGGTGAATTCTATACGATCTTGGGCCTGGTCGGAGATACTTCCAAGATCGACATGGAGATGCTGGGAAGCCTCAGCATGGTCGAATCGGTAAAACGTATAACCGAGCCGTATAAGGGTGTAAACAGACAGTTTCACCCTTCGGATACCGTTGTCGATGTTTCCGGTGTCAAAATAGGCGGCGGCAATTTTGCCCTCATCGCAGGTCCATGCTCTGTTGAGTCTTCGGAGCAGATCATGGAGATCGCAAGGAGCATTAAGGCTTCCGGTGCCGACTTGCTGAGAGGAGGTGCTTTTAAGCCCCGGACATCCCCCTATGATTTTCAGGGCTTAAAGGCAGAGGGGATAGAGCTGCTCTCGCAGGCAAAAGCTGACACAGGGCTTCCGATCGTCAGCGAGATCATGAATGTCAACCACATAGAGTTGTTCGACTGTGTGGACATGATACAGGTCGGAGCGAGGAATATGCAGAATTTTGACCTTCTGAAAGAGCTTGGCAAGCAGAAAAAACCTGTGCTCCTTAAAAGAGGACTCGCCAATACCCTCAAGGAACTTCTTATGAGCGCAGAATACATCATGTCAGAAGGAAATTCCAATATTGTTCTGTGTGAGAGAGGCATAAGGACATTTGAAACTGCGACCAGAAACACCCTGGATCTGGCTGCTGTTCCGATGCTGAAAAGGATGACTCATCTTCCGATTATCGTAGATCCCAGTCATGCGACCGGCCTTTCATACTTGGTAGAACCGATGGCTATGGCGGCTGCCGCCAGCGGAGCGGACGGAGTCATGATTGAAGTCCACAACAATCCGGCGAAGGCACTTTCCGACGGCGCTCAATCGGTAACGCCCGATGCTTTCGATATCATTGCAAAGAAGCTCAAGAGAATCGTCGATGTTTTGAGGTGAACAGGCTGAGGACCGAGGCAATACACGAAAGGTGCCTCAATACCGATCCGAATTGCAAAAACTTCGGTGAAATCCATATCCATAAAGTCTGAATAATTTCAGAGATTGCGGAGGCGGTGATATGAATATAGGAATAGTGGGGTTGGGGCTTATAGGCGGGTCGGCTGCAAAGGCTTACAAAGAGCAAGAAGGAAACAAAGTCTATGCATTCGATACGGACAAAACCGTGTTCGGCTATGCAAAGATATCGGGAGCCGTAGACGGCATTCTTGACAAAGAAAGCCTTAAGCTTTGCGACTGTGTGTTGATAGCGCTTTATCCGAAAGATGCGATTGAATATCTGAAAAAGACAGCTCCCGATATCAAAAAAGAGACAATCGTGATCGATCTTTGCGGGGTTAAGCGCAGTGTCTGCGAAGAATGCTTTCCGTTGGCGGATCAATACGGTTTTACCTTTGTGGGCGGACACCCGATGGCAGGAACGCAGAACAGCGGATTCAAAGCATCACGTGCGTCTCTCTTTGCGGGAGCGTCGATGCTTCTCGTACCCCCGAGGCGGGACGATATAAGGCTTCTCGATCGCATAAAAAAGATTCTTGCTCCGCTTGGATTCGGCAAGTTTGTCGTTACCACCCCTGAGCTTCACGACGAAATGATCGCCTACACGTCCCAACTTGCACATGTAGTTTCCAGCGCTTATGCAATGAACCCCGCCGCACAAAATCATAAGGGATATTCCGCCGGAAGCTATAAAGATTTAACCAGGGTGGCAAAGCTGAATGTTGCGATGTGGACTGAGCTGTTTATGGCAAACAGGGACAATCTTGCCATGCATTTAGAGCAGCTGATTGCCGCTCTTGAAGAATATAAGACAGCGTTGAGCGAGGGTAACGAGGCAAAGATTGCGGAACTGCTCGAAAAGGGAAGAGCCGCAAAGCAGGAGGCTGAAAGCTGATGAACGAGGTCCGGGAAATAAAACTCCATGCTTCCCGCAGCTCCACGATAATGATCGGATACGGACTAAAAGAAGAAGCAGGACGTATCATCAGGAAAAATGTCGGCGGCGCAAAAGCGGTTCTCGTATGCGATGAGACTGTAGGCGGGCTGTATGGCAATGACATGGCAGCATCTCTTGCTGCCGACGGATATGATGTCTCTGTTTTCAGCTTTCCGGCGGGTGAGCAATCGAAGAATTTGCAGACTTATTCAGAGCTGCTTGGTTTTGCGGCTAAACACGAATTGTCGCGCAGCGATGTGCTGATTGCGTTCGGAGGCGGAGTTGCGGGAGACCTGGGCGGTTTTGCAGCTGCTACCTATATGAGGGGAATAAATCTGGTACAGATTCCGACAAGCCTTCTCGCTATGGTTGATTCTTCGGTCGGGGGAAAGACCGCCGTAGACTTACCCCAGGGAAAAAACCTTGCAGGAGCTTTTTATCAGCCGGATCTGGTCATCTGCGATCCGTCCTTTTTAAACACTCTGCCTTCCCGTATCTATCAAGACGGATTTGCGGAAATAATCAAATACGGAATTCTGAGCGGCAGAGATCTTTTTGACAGGATCAAGACTCCGGAAGCCGTTGCAAGGGAAGACATAAGGGATATAATAGCCGATTGTATTGAGCTGAAAGCTAAGATTACGGAGAGTGACGAAAAAGACAGAGATACGCGTCAGATGCTCAATTTGGGACATACCGCAGGGCATGCCATAGAGGTTCTTTCGGGCTACGAGGTCAGCCACGGACGCTCGGTAGCGGCAGGACTTTTGGTGATGGCCGCTGCGTCTCATGCAGCTGGGATTTGCTCTGGGGACTGCATGCGCGAGGTGAGAGAAGCGATAGAAGCGTGGAAACTTTGCGATGCCTCGCTGCCGGGTGCCGGAGAGATATCGCATGCCGCTTTTTCCGACAAAAAACGCAGGGGCGAAAAGATAACTGCGGTTTTCATAAAGGATATAGGCGATTGCTTCCTCAAGTCGATGAGTTTTGCGGATTTCTCGGCTTTGATCGAGGCCGGAATGCAAAACCCGGAAATAAATATGAAGAGCATCCATGGTCATTCTTGCGGAGCATAAACGGAGAGTGCTAAAAGACGGTGCTGCACGGACAAGCCAAGTGTCGGAGGAGCAGAATGATTGTAACGATAAAACCCCGTCCCCTGAAAGGATGCATAAAAGCAATACCGTCCAAATCCTTCGCCCACAGAGCCCTTATATCCGCAGCCATCAGCGGCAGGCCGACAAGGGTATTCTGCCCGGAAACATCGGATGATATAGATTCCACGGTGAATTGCTTAAATGCGCTCGGTGCAAGGATAAGAAAGACAAAAGACGGTTTTGAGGTGTTTCATTCAGATTTTACAGGTATCCGGGACCGAACGGAAGAAGCTTCAAAAGGCAGAGTTACAGCGCATTGCGGGGAGAGCGGCTCGACTCTGCGCTTTCTCCTTCCCGTTGCGTGTGCCCTCGGGATTCCCGCCGAATTCCGCATGGAGGGAAGATTGCCGCACAGACCCATGAATGAGCTTATAGACAATCTTGTCCGCGGCGGCTGTCGTATATCGAAAGAAGAGAACTCGATATTTTGCAGCGGGAAGCTCGCAGGCAGGGAGTTTACCCTTCCCGGAAATGTATCTTCGCAATATTTCAGCGGACTTTTGTTTGCTGTCGCAGCCTCGGGCGACGGCGGGAGAATTGAAATCCTGGGAGACCTGGAGTCAGAAGGTTATATAGACATGACACGCAGCGTGTTAAATAATTTCGGCGTTCCGGCAGTCAAAAAAGAGAATGCATATGAAGTGCTTCCCGGCAGTTTTGCCGCTGCCCGGGAAAGCAAAGGCTCTTTGCAGACCGAAGATTTTTTTGATTTTCAGGTCGAGGGAGACTGGTCAAATGCGGCTTTCTGGCTTGTCGCGGGAGCCATTTCCGGAAATGACGCGGGAGACGGCGTTGCTTGTACCGGTCTGAATGCGGAGTCCCTGCAGGATGATCGCAGCATTGTTGATATACTGAGAAGATTCGGAGCGCGAGTCGATATTTCGGATGAATTCAAACTTTGTCCGGATGTCAAAGAAGAAAGCGGCAAGTTCGGAGAATTTCCCCCGAGATATGCTTATACGATTTCGGTCAGCGGCGGTAATCTCTCCGGAGGCGAAATAGACGGAAAGCAGAATCCCGATATCATCCCTGTTGCAGCCGCTCTCGCCTGCTCGGCAAAAGGCAGAAGTACGATTGTGAATTCCGCGAGGCTTCGCCTTAAGGAAAGCGACCGACTGACCGCAACGAGCAGGACGTTGAACGCTTTGGGAGCGAGCATCGAAGAGACGAAAGACGGTCTGGTCATAGAGGGAACAGGAACCCTCAAAGGCGGAAGAGTCAGCTCGTTCGGAGACCACAGGATTGCGATGACTGCCGCAATCGCTTCTTGCATCTGTGAGGAAGAAGTGATCATCGAGGGTGCGGAAGCCGTAGCAAAGTCTTATCCGAAGTTTTTTGAAGACTTCGCCAAACTCGGCGGCGAAGTATACATAGAGCATTAAGAGCAGAAGCAGAGAGGGCAGAAGATATGGCTTCTTATTTCGGGAGGAATATAAGGATATCCATATTCGGGCAGTCTCATTCTCCCGCTATAGGTGTCACTATAGACGGGCTTCCTGCAGGTACGCAGATAGACTTGCAGGCTCTGGAGGCTTTTATGGAGAGACGCGCTCCGGGCCGCAGCAAACTCGCAACCCGGCGGCGTGAGGCGGACAGTCTCGAAATCATCAGCGGCCTTGCGCCAGCCGCAGGCGAAGATGAGGCAGACGGCGGCAGATATGTTTATACATGCGGCGCGCCGTTGTGCATCATAATCCGCAATGTGGACGCGCAGTCGCGTCATTACGAAGAGATGCAGAGGATTCCCCGTCCGTCTCATTCGGATTTCACTGCTTTTTCCAAATACGGAAAATGGCACGATGTGAACGGAGGAGGGCATTTTTCGGGAAGGCTTACGGCTCCCTTATGTGCAGCGGGAGGGATCGCTCTGCAGCTGCTCGGGAACATGGGAATCAAAACGGCTGCCTATCTGTCTTCCGTGGGTCCTGTAAACGGCAGGAGAACAGACCCTCTGAATCCGGACATGGACGCACTGATTGCCCTTTCTTCCGCTTCTTTCCCCGCACTTGCAGGCGCGGAAGCCGAGGCTATGGCAGCCGAGATAGAAAATGCGGCAAAGGACGGCGATTCGGTAGGAGGGATTATAGAATTGATTGCAACCGGCATACCCGTGGGGATCGGTGAGATGATGTTTGCAGGTCTGGAAAGTCATATATCATCGGCTGTCTTTGCGGTGCCCGGAGTAAAAGGGATCGAGTTTGGCAGCGGATTTGCCGGATCTTCGACCAGAGGCTCTGTCAACAACGACCCGTTTTATCCGGACGGTGATGCGATAAAAACCTCAAGCAACAATCACGGCGGAATATTGGGCGGTATATCCTCCGGTATGCCGTTGGTCTTCCGGGTGGCAATGAAGCCTACACCCTCCATAGCAATTGAACAAAACAGCGTGGATATGGGCACAATGGAAGCTGCCCGCATAGCCATTCAGGGCAGGCATGATCCCTGCATAGCTTTGAGGGCCGTGCCTTGCATCGAGGCGGCGGCAGCTCTTGCGATATACGATCTTTATCTGGAAAATTTAAAACAGACGCGCGAAAGTATTTAAAACTTGACAGAACAGCGAAAAAATAAAGAGAGAAAACGTTGCTTCGGCAAAGGAGGCTAAAGAGATGAAAAAAGAGAATAAAGAAGAACTGCAAAAGCCGGTGAATACACCGGAAGATAGCTGCGAAACCGGCAGGCAAGGCAAGGGAACACAGATGGATGTTTTAAGGAAGAGAATAGATGCGATAGATGATCGGATTATATCCGATTTTACGGAGCGGATGAAAACGGTTGTCGAAATAGCAAAGTATAAAAGTGATACAGGACTATCCATCTATGACGGAGCCAGAGAAAGGAACAAACTGAACTACGTTGCCGAGAATACACCGGAGGACCTTCAATCCTACACACGTGTTCTGTTTTCGCTTCTGTTTGAGCTGAGCCGCTCTTATCAGCACAGGATACTCAATCCGTCGTCTAAGCTTAAAGAGCGGATAGAAGAAACGCTTCGTTCCACGCATCCGATGTTTCCGCAGAAAGCAACGGTGGCTTGTCAGGGGTTGGAGGGAGCATACTCTCAGCTCGCTGCCGAGAAGCTCTTTAAATACCCGTCGATCATATATTTTAACAATTTCGAGGGAGTCTTTTCCGCGATAGAAAAAGGGTTCTGTACTTACGGAGTGCTTCCGATTGAAAACAGCACGGCAGGATCGGTATACAGTGTCTACGACCTTATGGCGAAACATAATTTCAATATCGTGCGCAGCGTGCGCCTGAAGGTTGATCACAGCCTTCTTGTAAAACCGGGCACGGAGTTGGAGGACATAAAAGAAATCTATTCACATGAACAAGCCATAAATCAGTGTGAAGGTTTTCTGAAAAGCTTGGCTTCCGTAAAGGTAAATGTTTGCGAAAATACTGCTGCAGCGGCAAAGCTGGTTGCTGAAAGTAACAGAAAAGATGTCGCGGCTCTGTCGTCCGGTTCATGTGCACCGATATATGGTTTGAAATCTCTGAGATCTTCGGTTCAAGACAAGGGGAACAATTATACCCGTTTCATCTGTATTTCGAAGGAACCTCAGATATACGCTGGGGCAGATCGTACGAGTCTTATGATATCCATTGCACACAAGCCGGGTTCTTTATATAAGGTGCTCTCACGCTTCTTTGCTCTGGGGATTAACCTTACAAAATTGGAATCGCGGCCGATACCCGACAGGGACTTCGAATTTATGTTCTATTTCGATTTGGAAGCCTCCGTCTATTCCCCTGAATTTGCCCGGTTGATCGTGGAGCTCGAAGGGCTGTGCGACGATTTTCAGTATCTCGGGAGCTATTCGGAAATTGTTTAGCGGAAAAGCAGCGCAATGGATAAAGTCAGACGAAGCAGAGCCTCTTCCGCGTTCCGGAAGAGGCTCTGAATGCATTATTTCCCCCGTCACTCATGTGAGAGAACCCGCAGCGTTGCGGTCTTCGCCACGCGCTCGACACTGCGCCCGGTGATTGCGCCGACGGTCAGCGTACTGCCGTCCTGCAGACGGATCTCGGCGGTCTCGGCGGTCACACCTTCCGCATTGACCTCGCCCGCGCCGATCATGGAGACCGACAGCCGCCGTGCAGTACCGTGGCCGAGCTTCACGTCGCCCGCGCCGGAAATGCTGATCTCCACCTCGTTTGCGTTGAGATTCCCCGCCCTCAGGTCTCCCGAGCCGGAAATGCTTGCCTCGAGCCGCTGCAGCTCTCCGTCGCCCAACGTGATATCGCCGGAGCCGGAGATCCCGCAGACCGCCGTCTCGCGTACCGCATTCGCCGTGATGTCGCCCGACCCGGCAATCTTCATTGTCGCCACCCGCGCTTCGTCGAAGATGATGACGCCGGAGCCGGAAATAGCCGCTTCAACCGTCGACGCGTGCGCGAACCGGATATCTCCCGATCCGGCGATGCTCGCGTTCACATGTTGGAAGTCCGGCTCGCAGTTCATCTGCCCGGAACCCGCGATCGACAGCGTACAGTCCTCTCCTCGACAAAAGCCCGCGTAAATCCGGATGCGGTTGTTATGCTCCCGGTATACCCCGCCGCCGCTGTAGCTTTTGTTGATGACCTCCAGAGTACCGCCGCGCTGCTCGACGCGCAGGCTGTCCAGAAACCGCTCCGAGCCGGACGCCTCGACCCGCGTCACGCCGTCATCGCTCGAGTGAATCTCCGTCTCGACCGCGCCGGACGTCCGCACGTCCAGCGAACGGATGCCGGAGTAGTCGTACGAGAACGCCGCAGACGGGTCTCTGTACCGCTGATACGCGTCCTCATCCGCATACTCGATCTTCACGCGTACGCCGCTGTTGTTGACAATCTCACCCTCCGCGAGATCTGCCGTCGAGCCGTCGGAGAACGTCACCCGCGCACCGTCGATGCGCACCGGGTCGGCGTCGGCGTAACACGCGGCCGTCCCATAGCAGTGGACGATGCGCAGATTCCCCGCAGTCTCCGGAAACGCAATTTCTGGCGGCGTTTCCGGGGCGGTGATGTAAATTTTCTCAGGCGTCGGCGGCGGAGTCGGCTCTGCGCCGAACAGCGTCTCAATCTTCGTCCCCAGCGTCTCGGCAATCATCGGCAGAAGCGAGATGTCCGGGAACCCCAGCCCGGTTTCCCACTTGCTCACCGCCTGAGCCGAGATGCCCAGGGTCTTCGCGAATGCCTCCTGCGTCAGGCCTTTCGCACGCCGCAGCTCCCCGATGCGTACGCCCATCGCGTCCGTGTTGTACATGGTCTGTATCCTCCCGTGTCTTTGGTGTCTCCAGTGTACCACGCCGCCGTTCCAAATGCAATCAACCATTCGTTGATTCAACTTATAGTTGCAATATTTTCGGTTGCACAACGGTTCATTGTGTTGTCCGACCGAACTTTACCCGCACCGTCGAGACATCCGCGCGCAGTAAAGGAGGGCGGTGCAAGTGAATCTTCTTGAGCATCCGACCACTGCATCGCCCCGAAAAGCGTGAGTGTCCGCGTGGTGCGTACACCTGTACGTCACGATGTGCTTGACAAACGAGTGAAAGTGAGCTATAATAAGCATCAAAGGTTATGACGGGAACAGTAGCCCCGGAACGCGTACGCCCAGAGAGGACAGCATAGCTGCTGTGAGCTGTCCGCGTACGTCCGCGTGTGAAGACCATCCCCGAACCGCCGCGCCGAAACAACAGTAAGCACGGACGCGTACCCGGCGTTACGGGGTCACGAGTGGCGGCTCGTCATGAACTCATGCCGCAAGCAGAGTGGAACCGCGGGTGAACACACCCGCCTCTGGTACTTTACAGAGGCGGGTTTTTTGTACCCGCCGGAAAGGATTTTTATGAATATCACGCTGAAGGACGGCTCCGTTCTTGCACTGCAGGACAACGCCTCCGCTCTCGACGCGGCGTCCCAGCTCTCCGCGGGACTCGCCCGCGCCGCACTCGCCGCTCGCGTCAACGGTGAGGTACGCGACCTCCGTCTGCCGCTGCATGAGGGCGACACGCTTGAAATCCTCACCGGTTCCGATGAGGACGGGCTGCGCACGCTGCGTCACTCCGTCTCGCACATCATGGCACAGGCGATCAAGCGCCTCTATCCGGAAGCCAAGCTCGCCATCGGCCCCGCCATCGACCGCGGCTTCTACTATGATATCGACGCCGATGGCAGCATCACGCCCGAAGACCTCGAGAAAATCGAAGCCGAGATGAAGAAGATCATTCGTGAGAACCTGAAGCTCGAGCACTTCGAGCTGCCGCGTGCGGAGGCCATCGCGCTGATGACCGAGCATCAGGAGCCGTACAAGGTCGAGCTGATCAACGATCTCCCCGCCGATGCTGTGCTGAGTTTTTATAAGCAGGGCGACTTCGTGGATCTCTGCGCCGGTCCGCACATCCCGGACACCGGTCGTGTGAAGGCGAATGCGTTTAAACTGACCTCCGCGACGGGCGCGTACTGGCGCGGCGACTCGAAGAGGAAGATGCTCACACGTATCTACGGCACCGCCTTCATGAAGAAAGAGGATCTGGACGCCTATCTCGCGCAGCTTGAGGACGCGAAGAAGCGTGACCACAACAAGCTCGGCCGGGAGCTGGAATACTTCACGACCGTCGACGTAATCGGTCAAGGTCTGCCGATCATGCTGCCGAAGGGCGCGCGTGTGATACAGCTTCTGCAGCGCTGGGTCGAGGATTACGAGCAGGCGCATGGCTATCTGCTGACCAAGACGCCGCTGATGGCTAAGCGCGATCTGTACAAAATCTCCGGTCACTGGGATCACTACCTCGACGGCATGTTCGTCATCGGTGACCCGAAGGACGAAACGAAGGAATGCTTCGCGCTGCGTCCGATGACCTGCCCGTTCCAGTACCAGGTCTTTCTGAACCGTGCGCGTTCATACCGCGACCTGCCGATGCGCCTGGGCGAGACGTCGACGCTGTTCCGCAATGAGGACTCCGGCGAGATGCACGGTCTGATCCGTGTGCGTCAGTTTACGATCTCCGAGGGGCATCTGATTCTGCGTCCGGAGCAGCTTGAGAACGAGTTCCGCGGTTGTCTGGAGCTGATCCGGTATTTCCTCGGCACCGTCGGGCTGCTGGAGAACTGCACCTTCCGCTTCTCGCAGTGGGATCCGGCAAACCCGAAGAACAAATATGAGGGCACCCCGGAGCAGTGGGACGAAGCGCAGAGCCTGATGGCGAAGATTCTCGACGATCTGCACGTCGACTACGCGATCGGCATCGATGAAGCGGCGTTTTACGGCCCGAAGCTCGACGTACAATATAAGAACGTTTTTGGCAAAGAAGATACGCTGGCGACAATCCAGATCGACCTGCTGCTCGCAAAGCAGTTCGGGATGGAGTATGTGGACGAGGACGGCAAAAAGAAGTCGCCGTACATCATACATCGCACGTCGCTGGGCTGTTTCGAGCGTACGCTGGCATATTTGATTGAAAAGTACGCGGGTGCGCTGCCGACATGGCTGTCTCCGGAGCAGGTTCGCATCCTGACAATCACCGACCGTACGGTCGCGTATGGTACGGATCTGAAAGAGAAGCTGGACGCGATGGGCGTACGCTGCACAGTCGACGCGCGCAACGAAAAGATCGGCTACAAGATCCGCGAGGCGCAGCTTGAGAAGATTCCGTACATGCTTGTGCTGGGCGACCGTGAAGCCGAGACCGGCGCGGTCACCGTCCGCGACCGCAAAGACGGCTCGAGTACGTCGATGAGCTTTGACGAATTCACGGCGAAGCTGTTGAAGATCATCGCGACGAAAGAACGGTAATAAACAGAAAGGGGGACAGCATGACCACTGTCCCCTGTTCCAATCATCTGGAGGTGTGTTTATGAGAATCACAGTCAGTGCAGGTTTCCATGACCGCAAGAACTGTCCGGTGACGTTTGATGCGCCCGGGCTGGACGCGTCCCATAATTACGCTCTGGTGACGCCCGCTGGTGACAGGCTGCCCGCGTATCTGAACGCCGGAAAGCTGACGTTTATCCTGCCGCAGCTTTTCGCCGGTGAGACGCTGGTTCTGGACATCGTGAAATCTGCGTCCGGGACTCCTTTATGCAGCGCAGTCGACGACGGTGTGCAGGTAAACGTGACGGTCGGCGGACGTGCGTACACGGCATACTACTACGGCGATCAGACGCCGAAGCCCTATCTCGGTCCGCTGTACGGACCGTACGGCGAGCAAGTAACGCGGCTGAACTTCGACGAAAAGGAACATAAACACCACCGCTCTCTGTGGTTCTCTCACGGTCTGGTGAACGGTGAGGACACATGGGGTGAGCGTGAGGGCAATCACGGCTACATTCGCAATCAGTCTATCGCAGATACAGTGGCTTCTGATGTGCTGACTTCGTTCACGGCGAAGAACATATGGACTGCCGGCGACGGAAAACCGCTGCTGGACGATGTGACGGTGTTCACGTTCTACAACACACCGGCGAGCGCGTGCATCTTTGACGCGTCGCTGACTCTGACGGCGAACTACGGCGACGTGACGCTGGGCGCGACGAAAGAAGGCGGTCCGCTGGCGGTACGTGTGAACTACAACATGGTGGTACCGAAGACGGGACGGTTCGAAAACGGCTACGGCGGGGTCAACGAAAAAGAGGTTTGGATGAGCCGTGCACCGTGGTGCGACTATTATGGTACGGAAGACGGTCACACGGTGGGCGTCGCGATTCTGGACTGTCCGACGAACCCGCGCTACCCTTGCTGGTGGCATGCGCGTGACTACGGCCTGATGGCGGCGAACGTATTCAACCTGGGCGGCGACATGATCGTGAAGGCCGGGGAGAGCGTACGGTTCGACTACCGCGTCTGTGTCCACGCCGGTACGACCGCACAGGCCGGGATCGCCGCGAAGTTCAACGATTTTGCCGCGCCGCCGGAGGTGTGCGTGGAGTAATCAAACCTACAGCCCTCCGTATTCCGGTTATCTCTTCAACAATCTCAATATCCGTCCGCCGATAACCGCCCTGAATAAGATCAGGGCGGTTATCTTGTTTTTGCAACCCTTTCAGTTATCTTTCCTTTGCAGTTCTTTTTTCCTATTATTTGGATTGTTGAACCTGACAAGCATAAAAGAGTTCCCCCTGCGAAAGCAGGGGGGAACTCGTGAGTCCCTATTGGGACCCATGGTGTCGGCGACGACCTATTTTCCCGGGATCCATCGATCCAAGTATCGTTGGCGCGTGTGAGCTTAACTACCGTGTTCGGAATGGGAACGGGTGGACCCTCACAGCAATAGACACCGACTATATGAGGAACGAGGTTGACGTTCCGGGGGACGCATGTC
>Ga0209723_1003489_pt1 | contig 18832 bp, 16 predicted proteins | sample BiotimSIPDNA_2_FD_185750 | JGI IMG/M metagenome (GOLD analysis project Ga0209723, IMG submission 185750) | Anaerobic biogas reactor microbial communites from Washington, USA - Biogas_R2 time_0 SIP DNA (SPAdes) (version 2) | ecosystem: Engineered > Bioreactor > Anaerobic > Unclassified | place... | reverse complement strand
TTGTGTATTGCACACAATATTGCTAAAGCAGCGGTTCAATGACCACTGCTTTTTTTGTGTTTATTCCTATTTTTCTAATTATTTGCCTATTTTAACCAAATGAAGCCGACTTTTGAGTCGGCTCCATTCAAGGCTGTTAGCGAAAACGAAGATATAGGTATTGCCCCAGACCAAGAATTAATGGCGCGATTTGCTGTGGTTGACCTGGCTGATAAAGCGAATGAAGCTTTGAAGCTTGAGCGCGCAGGTGATCGGGCTGGCTCTTTTGATTTGATGCAACAATCTATTCAATATCACGATAATAATATATCGACTAAGGTCCGAGATAAGTATGAATATTTTTCAAACGAGGTTAGCCAGGGATTGAACGAAGCTGAACGAAAACGCCAGCATTTTCAAGAATATCAATCCAAACGAGGCTGGAATTTCGTGCGAGATTACGAGTTATTACCTGATAAAGGCGCTTTGATCGCTGAGATAGAGGGTAAAACTGTGTTGATAAACAGCGGGGCAAAGACCAGTATTGGCAGGGAAAACGATTGGTTTTTCCTTAATCAATTGTATAGCCTGCCACATTCGCATGATGGTGTTGATTGTGAGCGCATATCTGCTATCTCAGGCAAGAACGTGGATGTGATGATGGGGATGGATATTCTGAAAGCGTTGTATATTCGTATTGATCCCATCCAGGGTGTGGTCCAATTCAGCAGGCAGCCTCTTCAAGTTAGAGGAATACATATCGGCATGACAAATATCAACACTGACCCTTCCATAAAAGCTGTTATTGATGGAAAATTCTTAGAAATGCAACTGGAAACTGGGTTAAAGTTTAGCTATGTGCCTGATTATTTCTTGTTAGGTGCGACAGCCTTAAGGCAAGAGAACGACGCGATCCCAGGTGTGATATCATTTCAAGCACATGTTGGATCACGCATGCTAAAGCTGGGCGGTGAGTCCATCCCAGTGCTAGTCGGAACTCTTACTGAGGATATTCGGCAGCTTATGCATATAGACGACAATGAGGGTGTATTGGGGGCTGAGTTTTTCAGGAAGATGCCATCGACGCTTGCTTTTCCAGATAGAGAATTGATTTTAAAGAATTGATCATTTTCTGAGGGGGCGGGTTAGGGCTTCACTTGACTTAGCAGGTGAAGCTCTAACAGGGGTAGCATGATCCGGAACTAGCTTGTAAAGATAGGAAAATATGTGTTAACTCTATGAAAAGAGTCACAACGGCTTTATAGCTGTCGTTTTCAAATGCAAATAATTGGTATTTTTCCATCCTATGGATATGTATTACTGGGGTATTGTCAGAGTCCAGTCAAATGATCAGAATTATATTTTATTAAAAAGGTACTTACCACCGGTCGATTTAATCAAATTTATTTAGTCTCTTTATCTCCTCAGCCTTCCATATCAAATTTTCATAAATGTCTTTCAGGTAAAAATATGCTGGGGAATAGGGTTCAATGATTTCTACCCGTCTCTGCAGAATTAGTAAGATAGAATTGATAAGAAAACTTAAAAAAATATCACAATTAGAAAGGTATTCGTCTTTAATAATCATTGATAAAACTCGAGCATGACTGACTTCGACCCTCTCACTTTGAATGCTTTTCTATCTTCTTATCCTGCTGACATTGCACTGCTGGCTCGCCAGGCAATCGATCTCATTCGCGAGGTATTGCCAGATGCAATCGAAATGCTTGACCCAAGCGCCAACCTAGTTGCTTACGGGTCAGACCGAAGCTACAAAGGGCTGATATGCGGCATCACGCTTCACAAGGCGCATATCAACATCATGTTTGCTGATGGTGTGAACCTCCCAGATCCAGATGGCTTGTTGGTTGGTACCGGCAAGAAAGCACGTCACATCAAGATTTCTAATTTACACGATCTAAACCACCCGGCAATTCGCACTTTATTGCAATCTGCTCTGAAAAATCATTGGCAGGCATTATAATTTCCAAGCACTGATTAATTCAATATACTTGGTATTGAGAATTAATATCAAATAGGCGCAGCATGTCAGCTAAAATATTAATAATTGACTGATTTGGTAAAGGAAATCATTACATGGTCCATAAGAATTTTTCGCTCAAAGGCGTAATACCTCCCATGATCACGCCCTTCAAGCAGGATGGCAAGGTAGACAGCCAGGCGATCATTCATAATATTGAGAAATGGAATGAAGCTAACCTGGCTGGGGTTTTGGTCAACGGCTCCAACAGTGAAGCAGCCTATTTAAACCGGGTGGAAAGGCTGGAGATACTGCAGCTGGTGGTGAAACATGCCGACCCAACCCGCCACATCATGGCTGGCACAGGCTGTGAATCGCTGCAGGAAACGCTTGATTTCACGCGTGCCTGTGCGGATTTGGGCGCTCAGAGCGCCTTAGTGTTGACCCCTTCTTACTATAAAAACCAGATGATCAGCGCGGTCCTGATCAACTTTTTCTCAAAATTAGCAGATAAAAGCCCAATCCCAATCCTGATTTACAACGTGCCGAAGTTCACTCAGATCAACGTCAAGGTGGACCTGGTAGAGGCGCTTTCTCAGCATCCAAACATCGTCGGGATGAAGGACAGCACGGGGGACATCTCTCAATTAGTTAGCTTCTTGCGCGTAGCCGACAAAAGTTTTCAAATCCTGGTCGGTACGGCCTCGGTTTGGTACCCAGCGCTGACCCTGGGCGTAAAGGCTGGCATCTTAGCCTTAGCCAATAGCCTCCCGGATGAATGCGCCTTGGTGCAGGAAGCTTACGAGCAGGGTGATCATGTTCGGGCAAAATCGATTTACACGGCCTTATTCCCGGTCAACCGGGCGGTCACAGCAAGCTACGGCATCCAGGGATTGAAATATGCTTGTGACCTAAAAGGATTTAAAGGCGGATACGTGCGCAGTCCCCTCATGGATTGCTCAGAAAAAGATAAACAGGCTATCCAGGCAATCCTAGATACAGCTGATCGAGAGTTACAAATGTTATCGATACATGGAGGTGAGTAATGGAAAAATTGGTCATGATACCCGGTCCAACGCCAGTTACGCGTTCCATCCAAGACGAGATGGGGCGAGAAATCCAGGCCTTTGGTGACCCACGCTTTGTGAGTGACTATAAAGAAGTCATTGATTCGCTTGGCCAAATGGTAGGCTGTAAGGGAGCAAGCTTTGTGGTTGCTGGAACAGGGACGCTAGCGATGGAAATGGCGATAGCCAACGTCACCAAACCAGGCGATAACGTTTTGATCATCAGCCATGGCTTCTTTGGGGATCGTTTCATTGAAATTTGCGATCGTAAGGACCTGCAGGTGGATGTGCTCCAATCCGAATGGGGCAAGATCGTACCCCTCACTGAAATTGAAGCAAAATTGATTGAAAAATATTACGCGGCTGTGACGGTTACCCATGTGGATACCAGCACGGGTGTTCGTGCACCCATCCAGGAAATTGGAAAATTATTGACCCAGTACCAAGATACAATTTATATCGTCGATGGGGTATGTGCAACTGGGGCAGAGATAGAAAACATGGCTGAGATGCACATTGACATTCTTTTTACAGCCACTCAGAAGGCATTTGGTGTTTGCCCGGGCTTATTCATGCTGTGGGCGAGTGAAAAAGCTTTAGCCCGGCGCAAATCCTTTGCAAAGATACCTGAATATTATGTTGATTTCCTAAAGTGGCTGCCGGTTATGGAAGACCCGCGCAAATACTTTGCCACCCCAGCCATCAACCTGGTGTGGGCGCTCAAAGAAAGCGTGCGCATTATTAAGGAAGAAGGACTAAAAAGTAGGTATGAGCGCCATGAAAAGCATGCCAGGGCAGTCCAGAAAGCGCTTGAAACTGTAGGCTTCAAGATACTCGCAGAGCCAGCGCATCGCGCGGTCACCCTTAGCAACGTGATTTATCCAGATGGGGTAAATGATCTTGCTTTTCGAGCAAAGCTATATGAGCTAGGTGTTATGGTTGCCGGTGGTCTCGGCCCTTATGCAGGCAAAATGTTCAGGTTAGGGCACATGGGAAACATCACAATGCATGACATAGTGGCCGTGTTGTCCGTTATTGAACAAGCCCTGGTTTCTTTTGGTAAACCAATCAAACCTGGAACAGCAGTTGGGACTTACTTAGAAGAAATTAATGCTTAATTGTGCCATCTAATTGAAAAGCGTGATTAAGCTAACTTAATTATTCATTTTTCTTTATAATTAACTCTTAGTAATAAGAAATAATTACTTTATTACAGGAGGGTTCCCTATGCGTTTCGGATATTTTGATGACGAAGCCAGAGAGTATGTCATTACACGCCCTGATACGCCCTTGCCTTGGATCAATTACCTGGGCACCGATGCGTATTTTGGGCTGATTTCAAATACGGCAGGGGGCTATTCATTTTACAAAGATGCTCGCCTACGCCGTCTGACCCGTTACCGCTATAACAATGCACCTTTGGATATGGGAGGCCGTTACATTTACTTGCGAGATGCTGCTTCTGGTGAGTACTGGTCCCCAAGCTGGATGCCAACGCGTACCGACCTGGATGAATACGCGTGCCGGCATGGTATGGGGTATACCAACATAAGGTCAAAAAAATCTGGCATTAGGGTAGCCATGCGCTATTTTGTGCCCCTGTCCGAATCATTAGAGATTTGGGACGTTACTATTACAAATGATAGGCCTGAAATTGCTTCCATCGACCTGTTTTCTGCGGTTGAATTTGCACTATGGGATGCATTGGATGATTCTACGAACTTTCAGCGCAACTTGAACACAGCCGAGGTAGAAGTGCCTGACATGGCTGATGGATCCTTCTGCTCTGCACCGGAAGGCACAACCCTCTTTCACAAAACTGAATACCGCGAACGCCGCAATCATTTTGCTTACTTTACCTGCTCAGAGCCTCTTGTGGGTTTTGATACCCAGCGGGAGTCTTTCCTTGGGCTTAATCGTGGATGGGATGCGCCTATTGTAGTTGAAAAAGGCCAAGCAACCAATTCAATTGCTCATGGCTGGCAGCCCATAGGTTCACATCAGCTTCGTTTGAAATTGAATCCTGCTGAGAGCAAGCGAATTATCTTCCTGCTTGGTTATCATGAAAACTCACAAGCGTTGAAATTTGACCCCGTTGGCTCAAATATGATCAATAAACTCGATGTTTGGCCTGTCATCAGGGAATACCTTGAACCATCACGCGTAGATGCTGCTTTCTTAGAATTGAGAAGGCATTGGGATGACTTGCTGAGTAAATTTACGGTGCAAACGCCTGACATTCATACTAACCGTATGGTTAATATCTGGAATGCCTACCAATGTATGGTCACGTTCAACCTGAGCCGTTCAGCTTCTTATTTTGAGAGCGGTATTGGGCGGGGAATGGGCTTTCGCGATTCCAACCAGGATTTGCTAGGTTTTGTGCATATGATTCCAGGGCGAGCACGCGAGCGAATTCTTGACCTCGCAGCCACTCAATTAATGAATGGTGGTGCTTTTCACCAATATCAACCCCTGACAAAAAGGGGTAATAACGATGTCGGCTCGGGCTTCAATGATGATCCGCTGTGGCTGGTCTTGGGAACAGCCGCTTACATCAAAGAAACGGGTGATTTTTCAATACTTGATGAACTTGTTCCTTATGAAAACCAAACCGGCACTGAGCTGCCACTTTATGAACACCTGCAGCGTGCAATGCAATATACACTGAACAACCTGGGCCCTCACCAATTACCCCTGATTGGCAGGGCGGACTGGAATGACTGCCTTAACTTAAATTGTTTTTCGGAAACACCTGGCCAATCCTTCCAAACCACAACTTCCCAGGAAGGCATAATTGCGGAAAGCGTTTTCATTGCTGGCCAGTTCATCTTAGCCTGCAATGAAATGAAGGCCCTTTCTGCATTGTATGAGGTCAAACCAGGTGGCGAAGTATTTATAAGACAGACTCCTGATTTTTATGCGCAAAAAGCTCAGCAAATGGAAGGTGCAGTTTGGACTGCGGGTTGGGATGGCACATGGTTCAGGCGTGCCTACGACGCCTTTGGGGAACCGGTAGGCTCCCAGTTAAATACTGAGGGAAAGATCTTTATCGAACCTCAAGGCATGTGCATCATGGCTGGCTTGGGGCTTGAGAACGGTAAGGCAACCCAGGCACTTGATGCAGTGGCAGAATACCTTGCTACACCACACGGCATCGTACTGCTAAACCCAGCTTTTACTTATTACCATCTTAATCTGGGTGAAATTTCTACATATCCGCCCGGCTACAAGGAAAACGCTAGCATTTTCTGCCATTCAAATCCTTGGATCATGATTGCGGAAACCTTGATCGGACGGGGAGACCAGGCATTTGATTATTATCAGCGGATCAATCCTTCTTTCCGAGAAGCCATCAGCGAAGTGCATCGCTGTGAGCCTTATGTTTATGCCCAGATGATTGCAGGTAAGGATGCCCCAACGCATGGAGAGGCCAAAAACTCATGGCTGACAGGAACCGCTTCCTGGAACTTCGTCGCCATAACACAACATATCCTTGGCATTAAACCAACCTATACAGGGTTATCTATTCAGCCGGTCATCCCTTGTGATTGGCAGGGCTTTGAGGCGCAGCGTTATTATCGTGGTGTGCTTTACATTATTAAAGTGGAGCGCAAAGGACTAGGAAATACAGCCTCATTAGTTGTGGATGGTCAACCTGTTGAAGGGTCAATAGTTCCACTGCCATCGGAAGCTAGGCAGGAAGTAAATGTGTTGGTTTATTTAAGTTAAATTTTGTGCTATTTGATTGGTGCCTGCTTAGTTTGTAATTATATTACGATTTGCTTATAAGGCTAACTGATAAGATGGTTTTTCTTTTTTGTAACAACTGGTTTATGGACCAGATCACCCAAGTGCGCGCATCGGGTGGCGGCACTAAAGGCGCCTTGTGGCGCCAAATCCTGGCAGATGTGTTAGAATCCGACCTCGTGGCTGTAAATACTACGGAAGGTGCTGCTTTTGGTGCAGCGCTTCTGGCTGGGGTTGGCACAGGGGCTTGGGATGATGTTGTCTCAGCTTGTCATGCAACAATTAGAATAATTGGGCAAACAAAGCCCAACCCAGCTAATTTTGCAGCTTACAGGCAGGCACATTCTCTCTATCGTGAGATGTACCCGCTGCTGAATGATAGTTTTAAACGGATGCTAAACTAACACCAAGGAAAATAATTCATGACTAAACTACTGCAATTTCCAGAAAACTTCAAGTGGGGAACCGCCACTGCATCCTATCAGGTTGAAGGAGGCGTTTACGAAGATGGCAAGGGCGAATCCATCTGGGATGTATTCTCTCATACGCCAGGAAGAGTAATAAATAATGAGAATGCTGATGTTGCCTGTGACCATTACCATTTGTGGCAACAAGACATCAACCTGATGAAATCCCTGGGTTACAAATCCTATCGCTTTTCCCTGTCATGGCCGCGCATATTTCCTGATGGTGTTGGAAGAATAAACCAGGCTGGTTTAGATTTTTACAGTAAGTTAATTGATGCCCTTCTCGAAGCTGGAATTGAGCCCTTCGTTACGCTTTATCACTGGGATCTTCCATCTGCGTTACCTGGCGCCTGGCTAAATCGCGCAATTGTAGAGGCTTTTGCTGATTATTCTGGCACAGTGATTAAGGCCTTTGGAGATCGCGTCAAAACCTGGTTCACCATTAACGAACCTTTATGCGCCAGCCACCTGAGCTATAGCTGGGGTGAACATGCCCCAGGCCTGAACGATTTATCTAAAGGCTTATTGGCTGCACATCACCTGCTGCTTGCCCATGGGAAGGCAGTTCAGGAAGTCCGCTCCGCCTGGAAAGATGCGCAAGTGGGCATTGTTCTCAACATGAGCTGTGTAAATAACGATCCGGATGCACCTGTAAGTGAGGATATTATTCGCCATATCGATGGTGAGACGAACCGCTGGTTTATTGATCCCATCTATGGGCGTGGCTACCCCCAAGACATGCTCGAGGATTATGTTAAAATGGGTGCGCTTGGGTCGATATCTCCAGATTTTATTAAACCAGGAGATATGGCATTAATTGCTCAGCCAACGGATCTTTTGGGGATTAATTATTACACGCGCATTTTTGTCTCCACGCCTCCTGAAGATCAAAGAGAAACGCACAAATTTGTGAGAAAGCAGTTCCCGCCTGAGCAAATAACCGAAATGGATTGGGAAGTATACCCTCAGGGCTTTTTTGATATTTTGGAACGTGTACATCAAGATTATCATCCCAAGCAAATAATGGTCACAGAGAATGGTGCCAGTTACTCTGATGGGCCAGATGAATCCGGTAAGGTTCATGACCAAAGGCGTATAGAGTACTTCCAAACACACCTCCAGGCCCTTTGGCAGGCAATCCAAGCAGGCGTGCCGGTAACTGCATACATCGCTTGGTCACTCATGGATAATTTTGAGTGGGCTCGGGGATACGCTCAGCGCTTTGGGCTAATTTTTATTGATTATGCTACCCTGAAGCGCATTCCCAAAGACAGCGCTTACTGGTATGCAGAAGTGATTATACGCAATGGGATATTCGAATCTAAACAGGAATGAGCATCGTAACCAGTCACAACCATCTATTGCATTGCTGCTAATTTAATTGATACAACAGGAAACGACAGTAAATATCAATCAACGATGAAATTAATCCGTTAAAATTTGCTGTGAATTTGTGCTGGGCAAATTAAAATGAAGCACAAGTCCAGTTTTTTCATCATTAACAACCTGAATTGAGATGAATGTCCTATTGTTGGTATTTAAACCCTCAAAGGTAAATAATGTAAAAGACGGTAGTGATCCCAGGTTTTGCACATGAATTAAACGCCAATAAAAATGACAAAGACGTATAAATTCATGTGTTAGGTGATCTTAAATTAATAGAGATAATCAACTCTGATCTAATTATTTTAAGACTTCTAATATTATTTCTTGTTTTCGATCCAGATCTCTTTGTCCTTCAAGAAATATTCGATTCGCTTCTCTATCATCAAAATATTTCAGAACTGTTAAAACAGCCCCAACCACGGCAATTGCCACTGTTGCTAAAGTTTCAAAAGAAGCAACATAATACCATGGGCTTTGAAGATGATGATTGTCAATAATTAATCGTAACGTTTCCTGGCGCGTCATCTCAGATTCAAGAGCAACGGAATCCATTGCCTGTATATCTGGATAAAAAGATTCTACATTGATTATTGCTTTAATTGAGGACAGTGCTGAAACAGCGAGTGATAAGGCTACAAGTAAAAAAACCGCCATTACCAACAAACTAATCGTTACCAATTTCTTTTCCTTTATGTTCATGTTTTCCTCCTAAGAAAACTGAAAACATTCATTAAGTATCAGTAAAGTATTTTTATTGATGAACAATTTCTTAACTGCACAAAAACAAAAGCATAAGTAAGCAATACTAATAGAAGCATTAAGTGATAATTTAATTATCGTTAATATTCAAGTAAATATTTCACATTTATAAACGCTCATCTTGTGTTTCGATTTTTCAATCTGAATATATAGCTAGTTCTCTCCTTCAGCCTTTAAGATAGTGTATGCACATATTCTCTTGATAAGAAAGGGTGTCTGCCATCACGAAAAGCAGCCTGATTTAGAGATCCATGCCCATTAGTTAAACCGTGCAAATTACCAACTGCACACTGTTTTCAGGAAAAAGCGATCAAGTACTAGGAGCGGTCAGCAATCCATATGTCGATGTAATCCAGGATATTGCTTCTGCTAAAAGCGAGTTTTTAATAAGGCTGTTCATTTTCTTTGCTTGTGCTCGAAAATCGTAAAAATCCCCAAATTCATTCAAAAGCGTACTATAATAGACTTACTTATAAATAAATAATATAAATGTAAAACTTAATAATATTATGATAACCTCTATTAAATGTATACCTTGCATCCTCCGCTCAACATTACTTGCAGCGCAAATGGCCAGCACAAACGAGGCGGAACACGCTGAGGTTGTTCGTAAAGTACTGCGCTTATTATCTGAAACCGATTTGTCGCAAACACCTCCACAAGTAGTCCGCCAAATTCAATATGCAATTCGCGATGTAACTGGCGTTGCAGATCCTTTTCAAAGGGCAAAAGCACAATTAAATGAGACCGCACTGGCTTTAGTTCCTAAGCTCAAAGCACAGGTTAGGGCATCGTCCAATCCTTTGTACATGGCAGTCAGGTTAGCGATCGCCGGCAATGCGATGGACATGGGCGCAGTCGGGAAAATGAGCAAGCAGGATATCGAAAGTGCGGTCGAAAAGACCCTTCATGACCCATTTTGGGGCGATTTTGATGCATTTGAACAGGCTTTATCTCAGGCCACTTCGGTTTTGTATTTAGCGGATAATAGCGGCGAAATCGCCTTTGACAGGATTTTGATTGAAGAAATCTTGCCTAAACAGGTGACACTTGTTGTTCGCGGGGGTCCTACATTAAATGATGCCACCTTACACGATGCCCAGGCAGTTGGTTTGGACAAACTGGTCGAGGTAATCGATAATGGTTTTGATGCACCGGGGACAATTTTAGACCACTGTTCGCCCGCGTTTGTTAAGCGCTTTTGGGATGCAGATTTAATCATCGCCAAAGGACAGGGGAATTATGAGACCTTGAATACGGTGCCAGCCAATATTTTCTTCTTGTTCAAGACGAAATGCGAACCGGTCAGGGATTTGGTAAATCAGCCCATTGGCACGCAAGTGCTAATTCGTGCTGAAAATTTTGCCACGCAAATGGAGCCAAGAAAATCGTAAAACAAGTAATATTAAATCTAATGAGGATGCTTGAAAATGGATCTATTTGAAATTTATGAGAATCATGATTAATCAGAAGCCCACTTATCCCTTTTAGGCAAGCCATAAGTAGGGCGAGATCTTATAAGGAGCCTAATGATGTCAAAGATAATTTGTGTTGTCGAAGATAGTAAACCTGTTAAACGCGACCTTCTTTATGGTCACGGCGTTTCATTTTGGATTGAAACCCTCGCGGGTAATTTGTTATTTGATACTGGCCCAAAAGCAGAGCTGCTAAGCCACAATCTAAACGTCTTAAACTTAGATATCCAATCCATTGACGCGCTCGCACTGAGCCACTCTCACTACGACCACACAGGTGGGCTGGCTGCTGTGCTTCCCCAACGCAAGCCTGGCCCTGTTTACGCGCTTCCAGATATCTTTACCAAACGCTACTCCTTTAAAGAAGGCGATTACCAATCAATTGGCTTGTCTGCCGCTGATGAAACTTTGCTCAGGCAGAGCAATTTGGTATTACAGGAAGAGCCTGTGCAGATTTTTCCGGGTTTATGGACCAGCGGTCTGATCAAAAACAGGCCTGAGCCGATGGGCAGCAGTTCGCACCATTATATTTTCAGAGATCAAAACTGGGTTCACGACCCATATTTAGATGACATGTCTTTAGTGCTTGAAACGCAGCCAGGCTTGGTCTTAATTTGCGGTTGCTGTCATGCAGGTTTGCTGAACACCATGCTGCATGTGCAATCCCACTTTGAGAAACCCATTCATACCGTCATAGGCGGTACGCACCTAGTTTCATCGGACGACGAACAACTTGGGCATGTGTTGAAAGTGCTTGACGAGCGTTATCCAAAACTCACATATTACCTCAATCATTGCACTGGTGCTAAAGCGATTACCAGGTTAGGTAAAACCTTTGGTGAGAGAGTACACCCATTCCAGGCTGGTCAAATTTTGGAGTTTGATAATTTGTCAGCTTAAAATTAATATAGAAAATTAAGGAGAAAATAATATGGCAGAAAAGATCAAGATAGGGATTATCATTTGTGACCGTTACCGCACCTGTGCTGGCGGGAAATGTTTGCGGTCAATGCGAAATCGCGAAGGGGCTTTTAATATCTATGCCGATAACGAAATCGAATTGGTCGGTTACACAACTTGTGACGGTTGCCCCGGCGGAAATATTGAATATGCCGGCGAGGAAATGGTTAAAAACGGCGCCCAGGTCATTCACCTGGCAACCGGATTATTGGTCGGGTACCCGCCTTGCCCGTACTTGGATACTTTCAAGAACTTCCTCGAGCATCGCTATGGGGTTAAGGTCGTATTGGGCACACATCCAATCCCCCAAAAGTATCTTGACATGCATACGCACTTGGGAACCTGGCAGGACCCTGCCTGGGATGAGCGTTTATCAGCGACCATGACTGATGAGCAAACCCGCTTGGCCTATAATTAATCTCCCAAACGATGCATCGCAGCAATCGAGGAAATTCGTGAATATTTATCAGCATCTCTTAAGTTTAGTCCCCAGTGAGCCTGTTCCGATTCAAAAAGTGGTTGTCGGCGTCCACTGGACCCTGGTCTGCAGCAGGTCTTGTGGTCTCTCTTCCACCGTCACGGGCTACGGTCCCCATGGACATGCGAAAATTCGCGATGTAGGCACGCTCCATCACAAAACAGCCAACGAATTAGCAACTTGGATTCTTTCGGACAACCTCTTAGAAGCAAGTATCGGCATGGCTGCCCTTAATTCCTTAATCAATCCCAATGAAACCAAAATTGTCCAGGTAAATGCTGCTGAAATTATTGGCCGTGAAGGCTTGAATAAGGATGTTGTCATCATAGGCCATTTCCCCTTTGTTGAAAACTTGAAAAACACCACCCGGAACTGTTGGGTCATTGAGAAAAATCCTTTTGGGGAGGACTTCCCGGAGGATTATGCGCAGGAGTTCGTCCCAAAGGCTGATGTCGTGGCGATTACGGGTACAGCCTTCATCAACCACAGCATTGAAAACCTGCTCTCACTCTGCCGGAAAAACGCCTTGGTCCTGATTTTAGGTCCCTCAACCCCGCTTGCGCCGATTTTGTTTGATTACGGGGTGGATTATCTCTCAGGTGCCTTGGTTGAAGATACCCAGGTTGCCATCGATACCATTACCCAGGGCGCCATCCTACCCCAGGTCAGGGGGATCCGCTTGGTGAGCATCAAGAATGGCAACAAATCTAATGCCTCTGGATAAGTAGATCATCTACAGAGCAAACCTCAAATGCTAATTTGAAAATCTAAAGTGAAAAACCCTCTTCGTCGCAGAAGAGGGTTTTTAGTTAATATTCAATATTAAGGAAATAACGTTCGCTTATTTACTCAACAAATCCCATCAGGTACGCATACCCTTCAGCTTCCATTTCCTCGTAAGGAATAAACCTCAAAGCTGCACTGTTGATGCAATACCTGGTCCCAGTTGGGGAGACAGGGTCGTTGTAGAATACGTGCCCAAGGTGGGAATTGCCGGCTCTGCTGCGCGCCTCAACCCTGACCATGTCGTAAGAAAAGTCTTCAATTAACCGCACCGTGTTCTCATCAGTCGGTTTGGTAAAGCTTGGCCAGCCTGTGCCGCTGTCAAATTTATCGTCTGAAGAAAACAAAGGCTCGCCGGTCACGATATCCACGTAAATACCGCGTTCATGGTTGTCCCAGTATTCGTTCATAAAGGCAATTTCTGTCGCGTCTTCCTGTGTGACGTTGAATTGTTGTTCAGTCAATTTCGCTTTGATTTCCGCCAAGGGGGGCAGGGGGTACTTCCCGGGGTCCACGATCATCTCCGCAACGGTGTTCATCTCATCCGATGAAATATGGCAGTAGCCCAATGGGTTCTTGACTAAATAATCCTGGTGGTACTCTTCCGCGTCATAAAACCTTTCGAGTGGCTCAATTTCCACCACGAACTTCTCATGTCGGGCTTGTTCGATGGCACCAATCCGCTCAACCGTAGAGCGTGATGCTTCATCTGTGTAATAAACACCGGTCTGGTACTGCGTGCCGATGTCGTTCCCTTGCTGGTTTTGGATCGTAGGGTCGATGACATGGAAGTAAGCGAATAAAATCGCGTCCAAACTGATCACTTCCGGGTCATACTCAACCCGCACAGTCTCGCGGTATCCGGTAACGCCCGTAGAAACAGCCGTATAGCTTGGCACGATGTCTGCTTTACCGTTTGCATAGCCGCTCACCACATCCACTACCCCAGGTAGAGATTGCATCAGCTTTTCCAGGCCCCAAAAGCAGCCCCCTGCCAGGTAAATTACCTCAATCCCGTCTTTTTTTGTATAAGTCAAATCGATCGCATCAGCCATTTCAGCCTTCTCCTCGTTTACTGCCTGCTCCAGGGCACTTTCAGGCACCTCCGCGTTGGGCGAACATGCACTGAAAATGAGCATCCCTAGCACCAATATTATTAATAGTTTAGTTGTTTTGTTTTTCATATGTATCCTTTAAATCATCTAAGTTATCTTTATGGATCTTTGATGATCTAATTCTCTTTTCGTGTTACCCTTGCCATAACCTCGCTGCGGGCAAGGAACGCCGGCACCCAGGGTGGGTTGTAGCCAGCCGTGAGAAACTCACCATCCTTCACCAAACCCTCTTTTTCTATCCATTGGTCTAATTTGCGCATAGCTTTGCTCATCTTCCTTTTAGAATAAAACCCAGTGAAGCGCAAGGCAGCTATGAGGTGTTCTGGTTCAGGAATGAAGCGGATTTGTTGGTCTTTCGGCAGGGGCAGGGTCTCAAGCGTGTACTTAGCCGGCATGATAAAAGCGACCTTGTAAGCTCCATCCCCGCTGATCGTAACAGGGGAGGTCATGGCAATTTTTTCCGACCGCGACACCTGCACTGGGGAGGTCATCGCCATCTTTTCAACCTTTTGGTTATCTCCAAAAATGTAATTGGCTAAGATCGAAAAGCCTTTAAAAATCGCCTGGCGGTAACTAGAATCATCTACCTCGACCTCCGCTTTGATATAGCCCGGGTACTGGCGCAATTCAAACGCGTTATCTTTTTTTAATACAGTGTATTTGGGTGTCTCTGTCATGTCTGCCTCGCTTAAGTTAAACTTACTACAAACGTGTTACAAAGTCAAAAGGATAGCTTATGCAAGGTTGATTAATGTCTAAGGGAAGAAAATGGAAAACTAACCGCTTAAAAATGTTCCCTTAAGTGCTAGAACGCTATAACCTCAATTACTAATAATTTTCAACTAATTAATTACTGCACCCTACCCCAAAACTGATATGGACACAACATGTTCAAAAAGTTCTCAAAAATATATCTTGAGGATAAACTTTCATTAACAATTTAAATTAGGGCACAATCTGATCTTAGATCTGGGTTATGAAACCTGTTAATATTAAAACAGGCGGAAAGCTTGCTACTGGGGCTTGGCATATTCTTGAAATCATTCAAATGAAACTAAAGCTTAATAAGGCACGCAATTATCCTTGTAAATAATATATTTAAAGTGATTATTGTTGTAAGGATTTGTACTTCATCAAAGCTTTTAATACAGCGTGAAAATCAGGGTCATATTTTGCCTCATCTGGAAAATACCAGTAAAGTAATTTTGACCACTCTATTAACTCAGTTTCTCTCGCATGTAAGCGATACAATATAAAATTGAAACTAGTAATATGATCTGGGTTTATCAATTGCTTTTTGATATCTTGAACTACATTATTCAAATATGACCACCAAGGATCACCATCGTCCTTTTCTTCCGACCGTTCCAATATCTCATCGACAACACCTTGTTGATAGGGGCTCAATTTCTGCTTTAGATCTGAAATTTGCTCAAGATTGTGTAAACACTTTTTATGATATTTCTCTTCAAATTCATGACGCTTTAAAAGTATTAAATTGAATATATATTGCTGTTTTGAGGTCAAATTCTGCTTTACTTCTTTAATTACCTCATCGCTTAAATCAATTCTTACTGCTTCCCTGAAGTGGTCTTGATAATAACATACCCTCTCTGCAATCGGTCCAATTAATTCTATTTCTTTCTCAGTTAAAGGCCTGCCTAAGTTTGCGGGTATCAAATCAACTTTATTCTTGTCTTTTCTTCTTTTACACATAATCTAATTCCTCTATCAGATATTAATAATTTTTGAATTATGATGCCATATCGCAATCTAATTTACAATAGCAATTGGCAAGATATTCTGACCAATCAATTATCCACAATTTGAATCCATATTTAAATAATCAACAATCATCCTCAAATAAGGCATGATTACACCTGTTGTACACCGAAACTGTAATAAGGCTCGGGTGGTATCTAGAAACATAAATATTACTAATGGTTTCAATCACACTCATAACTGAATCCGGTTAGCAATCTGAACTAATAAACTATCTTATTTTTAACCTTTCAAAAATTATATAAACTATTTATCAGTTTTTATATTCAATCCTAAAATTTTAATTAGATATTTATTCTGCCTTATTTTGTTTTATAGATTGATTTTCCTAGAAATTAATAAATCCATTTATCTTCTTCTAATACTGATTGCTTCACCAGGCGTATAAGTAACTTGCTGCGCTTTGCCTTCAATGATGCGCCAAATTTCATTTTTCCCAGATCTATTTGAAACAAAATGCAAAATATTATTAACAAAGAATGGAGACCAGCTTTCCTCTGAACCTGGAGTAAATGTAACTTGGTCTGCTTTTGAATTATATAAACAGTAAATTTCTCTTTTCCCAGTCCTATCAGAAGTAAAATATAAGAATCCTTGAGGTGATGTAACAGGATCCCAACCTCCTCCATTTGCGCTATAGGTAATCCTTAAAGGCTGGCTTTCACTGAGTAGATAAATATCAAAATTACCAGAACGGTTCGACGAAAAATAAACCGATTGTTCAAAGGATGGTAGTAAGGTCTGCAAGGAAACGCTTGAACGTCCGAGTAAGAAAGAGATCACGATCGCTAATATGCCAAGAAGGATTTTCTTCTTTCTATGTTTTAGAAATTCTGCAAGCTTCAAATCTAATTTATTATGAGATGCCATTGCAGGTGTTGAGATCTTTTGTTCTGCTTCAGTGATAATCAATCTCAACTCATCCTTTAAACCACCCTCAGGTACGATAGAAAATCCTTTTTGATAATCCTGCTTCGCACCTACCAGGTCTCCCTGTTGTTCTTTTATGCGGCCTCTCTCCAGCAGTGCTTTCCCAAGTGACTCAGCTGCCTTGCGGTGGGAGGTGCGATATATTTCTTCCAATTGGACAATAGCAACTTCTACCTGGCCTTCTGCCAGTAAATCTTCAGCTTCAAAGATTGCCTGCTCAACTGCCTGATATGCCTCTGTTTGGTCAGTCTTAGTATCTTCAGGTTCTTTTATCTTTTCCAGAACCTTTTCCCAATCTTCTACACGGGGGCATTCTTCTATTGACTCTGCATACCAAACAGTCTTGAATAGTGTAGATAACTCCGGGTGTATCACCTCAAGCTTGTTAGCCATGATTTGGTATCGTTGGGTTTTCTTTCCAAATTCTTCTTCATCGAAGAAGGTCTCGCCCTTGCTCTCATTTCTGATATCAGCAAACTGCCACCCAATGATCTCGCTGATCAAGATCCCCACAGAGTAGCGATCTGCGCCCGCTTCCCAAATGCCATTACTTTTTATCCACGCAGGTGCATATCCCCCTGTACCTGCTGGCTTTTCTTGGGGTTCCTCCAAGCCTTCACCAAACAAGTCTTCGATGTCAATCAGCTCAACCTGCAAGAAATTTGATGAGAATATGAAATTGCTGCTGGAAAGATCACAATGGGCCAGGTCCCTTTTTTCAAGCTCATTGACCGTCCTGACCAAGGCACGCGCTAAATCAAGGCTCTCCTCTCGTTGTAGTGCTGTCTTACCTGTAACAAAATTGAACCAGCTCTTCCCCTCTATCCATGGCATCAGTACAGCATAGGTAAACGAACTGTTAGCTTCAATGATGTGTGGGTGCTCTTCTGGAGTGAGGATTATGCGATTGGCTACAGACAAGCCCATTACATCCTGGTATCTTGTTATTCGCCTGGTGTTTTCCACAATCGATTTGTTTCGGTAGCGTGGCTTGAATACTTTCAAGGCATATGCTTTTTCCTTGTTAACCAACCGATAAACCTTTGCTTTTCTACCAACCTCAGCGTAAACAATCCCTGGCGCATTCGGTGCCTCCGTAAAGAAATATTGCTCACCTTTGATTTCGATGTAGGTATTGATGCTGGGGTCTCTAAACATGATTACTCCTTGAATATTTTGTTATGCTGTCCAATATGAATGAACCATATACTGATATAAATCAATAACCTTTACCTAAAAAGAACCTCATCTACATATAGACTTTGGATACCGTCTGATAATACTTCCACAGGTTGCCGTTCAAATATGACCATTAGCGGATCGCCTGAACAAGCATTGTTTGTGTAAGCCTTAACATAAAATTGGTCATCAATCATTAGATGTGCTGTCGATTTGTCAATTTGACTAAAATTCGAGATATTATTGCATCCCTTTGACAGCAAAATACTAGAATCACTAACAAGCAACCTGGCACCTTGTGTAATAAGATCTTCATTTTGTGGTTTAGAGACCACTGGTTTAGTGGTCTGGGTTGACGCAATAATCTGTGATTCTATTGCTTCTTGAGTCTTTGCAACTGTAATTGAATCTGTTGTGGATGTTTCAATTATTTCGATCGGTGGTGGTCGCCTTGTACTTCTCCATACCAGGTATCCAAAAGGTGAAAATAGTAAAATTACAAGCATTGCTATGAGTAATGCTTTTGCAGGTTTTTTTCTCCTAATTATAGGCGGAACGGGTATTGGTATCCCAACAGTTATTTCAAGGAATGAAATATCATCACTTTCAGGAGTTTCCAGTTGTTCTTGGATCCTTTTTTCCAACGCTGCAGAATGAAGATTGGGTGTAAGAATCCCCCTGATTTTATCCAATCCGTCGGAATGTGCGATGATGCCATCGATATCTTTACAGGTTGCCTGG
>Ga0209723_1003484_pt1 | contig 18850 bp, 12 predicted proteins | sample BiotimSIPDNA_2_FD_185750 | JGI IMG/M metagenome (GOLD analysis project Ga0209723, IMG submission 185750) | Anaerobic biogas reactor microbial communites from Washington, USA - Biogas_R2 time_0 SIP DNA (SPAdes) (version 2) | ecosystem: Engineered > Bioreactor > Anaerobic > Unclassified | place... | reverse complement strand
TTATTGGAGACAAATGTCTTGGGATGATCGAGGCCCTGATAGAAACCTATCCATTGGCCAGGTTCCAGCGTTGTATGGTGCATTTCTGCCGCAATGTGTTCTCGGTTGTACCCAGAGGCAAGGTCAAGCAGGTGGCAGCCATGCTCAAGGCCATCCATGCTCAGGAAGACAAAGGAGCAGCTCTGGACAAGCTGGAAGATATAGTTGGCAAACTGAAGGAAATGAAGCTGTTTGAGGCTGCCAAAAAGGTTGAAGAGACAGGACTGGAAACCCTGGTCTACATGGATTTTCCCAGGGAACACTGGAGAAGGATCCGCTCGAATAATGCCATGGAGCGATTGAACCGAGAGATCAGGCGCAGAACCAGGACGGTAGGCGCGTTCCCAGACGGTCAATCTGCGTTGATGTTAGTGTGTGCCAGGCTGAGGTACATGCAAGACTCACTCTGGGGACAGAAAACGTACTTGAACATGCAACATCTGGAGGATTACTTACCAAGTGATTCCTAAATGTGCGAAAAATACTTGACACTACCCTAGTTGATGCAATTGGAAAGGTTTTTAACACAATATAAATATTCATGATCGATTTGACTTTAATTAAATTGATTAGATAGGCTATAAACCTGCCATATTTCCCTGGCATAAATAAGAAATAATTACTGTTTCTTCTATTCGCAATTGCTAGAATTATTCCAATTAACAGTGGTTTTAATAAGACTGTACCCACTTCTTTTTGTTCTGTGAGTACAGTTCGTCAATGTTACGTAAACGAGAAAAAGCTATTTTCCGATTAATGGAACATATAGTTTATAAGGGAAAACCAAATTTTCTTGAAAAGCAGGTTTTATTTCGACGGGACCATAGAACTCAGAACCTTCAGATAAATCTACTAGTTCGAGGAAATAATATAAAGTATCACTACCACCATCAAAATCCGAATCGACAAAAGAGTAATCTTGACCTTTGCTTTCTCCAGGATTTCCTGCATGGATCAAATCAGAGTTGTGTTTTGTTCTCTCCCCATCAACGGAGGTTGATCGATAAAGATTGAACCCTAACACATCAACTTCAGAACTCGTAGCCCAACCTACCACAATATCGCTATTACTTTCTTCAGCTGTAAAGTATAGAAGATTGGTAGAGGTAGGATTACCAATCCAAAGAGTCACAACTGCTGGCATTGACACAGCTTTACCATCTTGGCTGACAAATTCAAAGAAATCATAACCATAATAATCTTTATTAGGAGTATAGATCAAAGAGGAACTGGAATCCGACAGAATTGAGTTAGATCCCGATGAAGAAGAATTAGATTCGGATAATGTCCCGTTTTTTGGTTCAGAGACAATAGCATAGCTTAGAGTATCCTCATCGTCGTCCGAGGCTATTAAAGTAAATGATATGGGTTTATCCATACTAGTAGTAATGAATTGTTGACCAGCAAGCGGCGTTCTATTTAACCTTTCACCCTCTATCAACACATCGTCGATAGCCGCTTCAAGCAGACTGCCTTCCCCAGCATCTGCTGCGGCAATTAACAGAGTGACCGTTTGCCCTGCAAAACGACTGATATCACTACTGAACCTTTCCCATACTGCATAATCATTATTGTTTGCACCCAACTCCTCGAACACCTGCTGACTGATATCACCTTCAACTGTCACCCTCAAGTAATCATCACTGGTGGAATTGTTTAAGTGCGCCAGATAATAATTGAAAGCAAGGGTTAGCTCACGACCTGCCGGTAGAAATATTTCTCGTGAGCGAATTGTCGTCTCGCCGCCATCAAGATCATATGTACCCGCAGAATATCCTGCAAGCGGCCCTGTTACCAGATCGTATAAGCCACTGACTGTGGTTCCAAGCTGCGTCTTTCCGCCATTGTACTCAACGTCTTCTGGGTTTGCACGTACGAAGTAGCCTGAGGCTGCTGTATCATCACCATCAGGGTCCGCAATCCAACCCAAATCTCTCTCAAAATCATCAAAGAATACAGTTATCGGTCCAGAGGGATTGATAGTAATGTTTACAGTTGCCGCTTCAGAATTAAGGTCACCATCATTGACTCTATAAGTAAATGAATCAACGCCAGAAAAGTCAGGAGGAGTTGTATATAACAGATTTGTAGGGTTTCCTCTCAAACTACCATGAATTGGCTCGCTTAACACTTCAAACGTGAGTGGATCATTTTCAAAATCCTCACCCTCAAGAGTTATCCAAAGTGAAGAGTTCATCTCCATATTGTAGAACTGATCTAGTGCAACCGGTGGATTATTGCCGCTGAGAACACCACTAACCTCCAGATCTATCAAATTGACCGTACCTGTTGTACCCCCAACATTATCGCAAATAAATACAGTCCACTCACCAAGGGTGGCTTTCCCATTGAAACTATCCAGGGTTCCGTTGGTACTCGGCCCAACAGTGCGATCAAAATAGGGTGCAGCTACGCTGTCATTGCCCCCATCATTCAACGAATTACTTGAGCTGTCATCCACCCACAAATCGTAGTTATCATAAGTATCATCGCTCGAGTTTATGATGGTTGTTGCTGTCGTATCTGTCGGGGACTTCAGTGTCACTTGCACCTGTCCGCGTGACGCATGTGAAAGATTGATTCCCAGATTCACATCAGTAACCATCAGGTCTTCCGTGACCTGGAAGGTTCGCGTGATACCATTCCCGCTGCCACAGCCATTATCCGGAATGCTTGAAACGACATTGTAGGTAAAACTATCCAAATCAGAATTACCTGCATAGTCCCAAACACGAACCTCAATGGTGTGTTCTCCAGGCTCATTCGTAAATGTTCGTTGTCCTTCTGTCGTAAAACCCAGGTCGATGTAAAAGTCTCGATTGTAGTAATCACCTTTCGTAATGACCGGTACAAAGAAATCGTTCACGTAAGCTTCATCATTGAATCCCCCCGGAAAGTCATGGAATTCCCATACTGTCGTCCATTGACCGCCGTCTATTGAGAATTCAGTTTTGTACGGAGGCAGGTAATAAACCGTGCTCTTGTACAGATCCCTGGCTCGTACATACATACCATAATTCCCTGAAGCCATATTGCCACTGACAATTGTGTTTCCATTCAGCAATCCAATTGCCTGGATCTCAGGCGACTGAGTATCTTCTATTGGCGTATGGAATTCCATTGGGTTCAGGTAAATATCTCCTGCCGCCAGAATGTTCAAATGAATGTGATTAAATCGATATGTAAATGAGACTTGTGGCCAGTAAATGATGTTACCGATATGTGTGTTGGGTGAAATATAACCCCCATTAACAGGGTCTGCCTGCCATTCAGCAAATTTTTGGTAAATTAAATCAGGAATAGTGGGTTCATCAATGTGATGATACTGCCAGACGTAGCCCTCCTCATCCAGGATCGCTACCTCCCAATAAAGCGAATTGCCAGGTTGGTAGTTCTCTACATTAACCACCTTTCCACCAGAGCGTGTGTACACCTCGGTCCCGTTCGGGGCGATCATGTCAATCCCATGATGAAAGTATGCCTGACTCGTCCCACTACTGTAATTCTGGTACGATTGAATCGCGTGCCCCATTTGCACAAAGGTGAAGGGCCAGTCGTATTTTGAGTGGGGTCCACCCGGATCCCCCCATGCGATCCCAAACGATTCCTCCTGTATTACCGCAGACCCTTCTGATCCCACCGAGGTGATTGTCTCTCCCCGATATTCTTCGGGTGGTTCTTCCGTATTTGCATGGGACATTTGCAATGTGCTACTCGATAAAAGAAAAATAACGATCAGGATTATGACTATCCTTCCAAATGTCCGATTCTTTCCAGTATTTTGTTTTTTCATCTCACGATCTCCTATTATTCAAGTGAAGTGTAGGATCATATCTTTAGTGCGTTCACCCAAATTGGGTAAAATAGATTTTTAGATACTAACGATTGCTTATCCAAATATTCAACCTTTTTTATTGTGTTAAATGATAGTAAAACCATAATTTATAACTTAAGAATGTTAGACATCAAAATTCGGTAATTTTGATAAATCCTATCATACTAATTGGTTCCATAGCCTATTTTTCATCAATTACTAATAATTGAAGTATTTTTCCATACAACATTATGCCCTGGCTATTGCTTATCGCTAATTAAACACGAAAATAACCAGTGCTGTTCATTTGTAATCGCAAGAATTGTTCCTAGTTGCGTCAATTTCTGAGTAAATGAGTATATTGGTTTTTCTTACAAATCAATCACGGAAAAATCACAAAAAATTTACGACAAATACTGCCTTAACAAGGGAAGCTGTTTTAAGATCTTAAAAACCATCACATATGGCTTGGAATTGTTACGATTTATTTGCAAATATAAGCTGGCAAGCTTCCCTAAGTTCCTATAAACAAACCTTTTTGCCGATATCTGGAGTTCACCTCGTTCCACACCAATCATCAAACCATGAATATTTTCCTTAGAGAAGTATCCATCAGAATGGTTATTATGATCTCCTTGGATTAAAAAAAATTCTTCTCCTCTGTTTTTGCGAATCCTTACTACCCTATGCAAAATTGCTCTCCCATTACCAATGGTGAACAGCACAACATCCCCCTTGTGGATTTTTTCTTGTTTTAGCGGAGCAACCAGAACAACATCACCATCCCTGACCAGAGGATGCATGCTGGTTCCCTTTGCGGTAAAACTGATAGTCTTTCCAGCCCGTAATAATTCGGAACAGATAATACCAAATTCCTTCGAATCACAGGTCAAATGTTTTGTTGATATCACAATAGTCAAGTTTACTTCGAAAACAATGCATCGACAAATATTTGACGAGTACCTATAAAGTATTTATCTTTGCTGTCATTGAATTATTTAAAAAGAGAGGTTACCAAACAAAAAACTGGCAACCTCTCTTTTTTAAGCATATTTAGGTACTATTTGATAATCAATGGCAGGTAACAGGTGTAACCAGCAGAAGAAATTTGAATAGTGACTGTTGCGGGAGCGCTATCGACCGTTCCATCATTTACTATAAAGGTGAAGCTGTCCATACCGCTGTATCCCGTATCAGGCGTATAGGTTACGTTCGGACCACTGCTGCTCAAGGCTCCATGCGTAGGTGGGGCAACAATAGTGTAGGTCAGTGGATCACTATCGGCATCAGCGCCTGTCAACGTGATTGGCTTTGCCGTGTCTTCCGCTGTGCTGACCGATTGACTATTGGCAACCGGTACGTCATTCACGGGCGTAACGGTAATGCTGACAGTCGCTGTGTTTGAATCCACTTTGCCATCATTCACCTTGAAGGTGAAGCTATCAGGTCCATTGTAGTTGGCCGCTGGCGTGTAAGTTACGCTTGGACCACTGCCGCTCAAGGCTCCATGCGTAGGTGGGGCAACAATAGTGTAGGTCAGTGGATCACTATCGGCATCAGAGCCTGTCAACGTGATTGGCTTTGCCGTGTCTTCCGCTGTGCTGACCGATTGACTATTGGCAACCGGTGCGTCATTCACGGGCGTAACGGTAATGCTTACCATCGCTGTGTTTGAATCCACTTTGCCATCATTCACCTTGAAGGTGAAGCTATCAGGTCCATTGTAGTTGGCCGCTGGCGTGTAAGTTACGCTTGGACCACTGCCGCTCAAGGCTCCATGCGTAGGTGGGGCAACAATATTGTAGGTCAGTGGATCACTATCGGCATCAGAGCCTGTCAACGTGATTGGCTTTGCCGTGTCTTCTGCAGTACTCACCGACTGTCCATTAGCCACTGGTGCTTCATTTACAGCCGTGACTGTGATGGTAACTGTGGCTGTGTTTGAATCCACTTTCCCATCATTCACCACAAACGTGAAGCTGTCCACACCGCTGTATCCAGTATCAGGCGTATAGGTGATATTTGGAGCGGTCCCGCTCAAGTCGCCATGCGAAGGCCCGGACTGCGCAGCATAGGTCAAAGCATCTCCATCTGCATCTGTACCGGTCAATACAATCGCTAGGGCGGTGTTCATTTTCGTGCTGAGCGTTTGTGGATTGGCAACCGGATCATCATTGATAGAATACACCGTGATTGTAACCTCTGCTGTACCAATCAGCGTTGCTCCATCATACACAGCATAAGTGTAACTATCAATGCCATACCAATCTTGATCTGGAGTGTAAGTAAATGAACCATTGGCAGATAATTCGAGGTCTCCATTAGACACATCAGGGACTAAACTGGCTGTCAAGCTGTTACCCGGTGCTAACCCAAAGTCATTCCTCAAAACACCATCTTCAGCGACTACCTCAAGAATTTCATCCTCAGTGGTGTAATAATCGTCATTACTAGCAACAGACCTTCGGTTTATCATGGTGGCTGGGTCACCAAACAACACATACCCATCTAATAAATAACGGCTACTATCTGTGACCCATAGTTTAAATTGACCTTGTCGCATTGCTTCACCCAAGTGAACCACTCCAAATTTGAATACAGCTTCAAAAAATCCACGGTTCATAAAATCATGCCCGCTGGATACCCCCTGTCCTGTAGGCGACCAACTTGCAATCGCACCTTTGTTATCAGCCTTGGTAATAACTTCCCCAAAGGACGGTGTAGAAGGATCATGAAAGGCACCTTCTTTGCAAGTCATAGCTAAAATAATTGGGTACTTTTCTGCGTTCGAAAGTGATGGAACATCAGCAGTCTGAATGAAATTTATTGCTGAATTCTTGCTGGCAGACCACCCTCTCGAAAATCCGTGGCCGATGAAATTTACTATAAATTTCCCTTCGCTGATTTCAGCCTTGAGTGCCGCTTGCGCGGTTTCTTTTGTCGTATGTGTAATCCCATAAGAGATATTTTCGGCAGTATAGGGCTCAGGCAATGTATCATTGATTAATTCATCAGAGTAAAGCGGAAAATCCCCGCCACTATCCGCTTCACCAGCAACCGCTAAGACTTCCGTCATCCAATCTTCCTGTGTTGACTTGGATTCATAGGCAATAATCTTATCAATAAAGGCATTCGCTTCAGAAGTATTATTGACAGCTAATCGACCCAACATCATGTCGGCTAAGTTGTCGCCTTCAGAAAGTGATACATACCGGTTATCTGCTGCTGTTTCTCCATCCCAGGGGTCTGTAAATGCTAAATAGGGCGGAATGTAACTCTCAGGGCTCGTCGCTATATACTTCTTTGGATCGTAATGACCATCTCCCACGAAAACAACATAAGATGGCGCAGGTGCAGCCCACTCAGAAAGGGTATATTTGAGATACTCGTTGATAGCTTCAGGATGAACAAGTCCATAACCAAACTCATCATAGATATCCTGGACATCTATGATCATAACCTCCAGATTACCCCCTGAAGGGGTTTCCCTATGATCGGCCAACTTTTGAGCTTCACTTAAAAAAACGTTGTGCGAGATGATAAGATAATCCGCTTGATTTGTGGGTAATTGCAAATTTGAAGGGGATCGTTCAACAATGTCTTTAGCAAGTATTGTCTCTATCGTCGATGAAGAAGCTGCCCAATAGTCCTTTCGAGTAATAATTTCATCCTCAAAAGTTAACGAATATCCAGGTCCATCAGGTTCAATGGATAAGCTTGTCGGGTCAAATTCAACAACATTACTCGGGTCGCTTACATCAAATAACATTAAACCATCAGTTGTAAATCCGGTAATTGGAAACCGCCAGGTTCCAGGGATGTCATAAGAAAAAACAAGTTCTCCTTTGGCAGGATCCACAGCAAATTCGCTGGGAAAACTGATCTCGATCCAATCAACAAGGACGAGATCTATCGTAACACCAGTATCATTAGGTAAGTAGAGTTCCACCGTATTTTCACCGGGAACGAGGATCGAAGCATCAAATACCTCATTAACCTGATGCCAGGTTAATCCATCCCACTCTGCCTCTGCGACATCTACACCATTGACTCGAATGATCATGTGATGATCCGGGTTTAAAGAGTGATCTAAACTACCAAAGATAGCTGCTTTGAGGTTTGCCACTCCTGTATGCGGTGACATAACTTGAAATTGTTTGGACCATGAAAGCGGATTGCTGCTGGTAGCATATAAAGAAGCCCAATAGAATCGTTCAAAATCGTCCGCTCCTGGCAAGACACTCCTGTAATAATGGTTTTCTTCAAGATGATTCTGGGATTCATAATACAATGGCGTATCACCAATACCAGGCGTTCCGTCGCGTATGACTGAACGTTTGCCAACCTGGTGACCAAAGGTCAGCCAATAAACATTTTCGTCAGAATATTTGTTTTGGACTGCTTCCCCGTAAAAGATTATTGCATCTTCGGGGTTAAAAAAAGTGTCTTCTTCCCCTTCGACTTTGATCGCTATTTCTTCTCCCCGGGAGTAGAGTTGAAATGTCCTTGGATCTATTGTATCAACAGGTAAGCCAGCCAATTGTAATTCGACATAAGTCAGTTTGAAGAAACCGTCCTTTTTTACCAAGACTTTGTATGCATCGTCAGGAGGTGACCAACGTCCGATCGTATCTTCTGAAATATTTGATAGATTGACATCTTCGCTTGGGTTATCAACAACAAAAGGCAGATTACTACGCCATTCTGCAGCCTCCTGGTAATTCAGCAACAGCGTTCGGTAAAAATCCTCATAGTCCATGGATTCTTCCAGGTTTGTTTGTAATGATACCTTAGCAGTACCTGTAAAATGAATGCTGATTACTAACGATTCATAGATGGTCAGACTCTGATTTAATGGATTATATTGAATCGGATGGACACTAATCCCTGCAATCCGTTGATTCCTGGATACACCATCGTTTGTAATTTCAGCTAATCTATCCGGAAATGGCGTGCTAGACTCATAGAATTCTGGGTATTTCTCATATTCAAAAGAGTAAATTGGTTCACCCACTGTTGTTTCAGATAAGCTAATCGTCATTTTTTGTGTCGGTTCTGGGATAATCGGGTTCGAAAGATCGACAACATGAGATATCCCAGGAATGACGTTGACGGAAATATCTACACCAAAAGGCACGCCAATGGTTTGGGTTAAATATGGGAGTTGAGGCGCGCCAGGTGTATTCAGTCTATCCCAACCCGGTAAATGAACAGAACTAAATGTCTGTCCTTCTTCCTCAATTGTCTTTAAAGAGATTAACTCCCATGGTACCAACACTTCAAAAGTAACTCCTTCGATGGACGAGGATTGTAAAGTAACAGGACCTGGGATTTCTGCTTGAGCCTTGACATCTGGTTGCAAGTTGTTAACAAAGAGGCTCAAACATATTGTGGCAATAAATAACCATCTGATTTTCACATTCATTTCAAATCTCCTGAATACTAAATTTCAAAATTTCTGCAAAAAGTAAACTTTACGGCATCTAAAGGTCTGCTAGAATATCAGATCCCAATTCATAATGATATTGATGGAGTGATACTTTCTCACATAATAAGGCTAAACGTTCCAGAATTAATGGCATCTTCTCTGATAAATAGTAAGGGATAAAAGCCGTCTGTAGTAGAAATTCCATCGCCTTTGCTGATGGAATCTCAGTGACACCTAATTTGCCCTCTCTTTCCAAAAAGAATACTTTCCTTAATGGAACGCCATTTGGTGAACACATCTTATCGCGTTCGTGCCAGGGGGTGCCAAATATCCAAAATTCCCCATCCAGGTATCTGAGGATCACCTGGTCTTCACCCAGTATCTCAATATCGGCATCTTCCATAAGTTTTTCAGCGAGTGTAGATTTCCCGATACCAGACCGACCGACAAAACAATATCCTTCACCGTGATAAGCTGCCCCAGCCGCATGTAAAACCAGGTCTCCAAAAAGAGCCAACCAGTTAACCATGATACGAATATCAATGCTGGATAATGGATAAAATGGTTTTCCTTCCAAGTTTGAAAAATCACCGATTAGTTCTCCCTGTGTGAAGGTGGGATCAATCAAAACCCATTTTTCAGGAAATTGCCGAGGAGAGTGGAAAATCAGCTTCCCGTCGACTGTTTTCCACAAAGCCCAAATTTCCGTTTGGCATAAAGGAATACCCAAATTGCCATCTGGAATACAGGTATTTTGGGTAATACTGATAGATAAGGCTTTATTCCCCAATTGGTTCAGCGGAGAGTTGCGAGTATCTTCTACAAGAAATTTATCATAAATAAAAGGGGCAGCTAGATTTAAACCGCTGTCCCTTCCTTCAATATTAATTCTTAGATTGGCGATACTCAAAACCAATCTGTTTTTTAGCTTCATACTTTTAAAGACCAATATGTTTGATTAGCATAACTTCTAAATATTTGTTTAACAAAACAAGATTCCGATTAATGACAGAATAATCAATTTAAGGCGTCCCCCCAGGATCATAACAACCAGTCATTATTTGACAAGGAACGTCCCCAATTTTAGCGTCCATGCTTGTTGGACTTTGATTACATGCAGCCAATATCGCCGTTTTAATCTCCAGTTTGACCCGTTTTACTTCAGGTGTTGAATATTGTTTTTTAATCATAGCGCTCAATAACCTCCATTGTTTTTTCCTCATAAATTTTCTGGGCGTTCATACTCCTTTGTCGCCCGTACTCACACACAAATTTTACTACAGATTCATTATCATGAAATAAAGCTTGTGACCAGCCTGGACAATGTGCACAGAAGCTATTAGTGTTACAAGTTGTGCAAGGACTGGATCTTGTTCGCCTTAGCTTTCGCTGGTCACCCAGTTTTTCCCAGGCTTGTAATAAAGACATTTCCCGTAAACTAAAGGAGGGCGTTCGAACCATTGTACACAAGCTCATCCGACCCTGGCTGTCCAGATGAAATTCTCTTAAACCTGCACCACATGAAAAAATCCGCTCGTCACGATTTTTTAATCCAGCTAAACGGTCCATTTCTTTTATGACCGCTTTCCGCCGTTTTTCATCCATCGTATCGAGACCCACCAATATTTTTATCGGTAACTGCACTTCCTGTGGGAAAGGACTGGTTCCATCAAGGCGCGGCCAAAGCAAACCGTCATAGCGGAAACCCACCTTATAATGCTCTGCCAAAGCAACCATTTCCTGCAGCTCATCCACATTAACGGTCGTCAATTCAGATTTTAATCCTAAATTTATGCCCTGATCCAAAATGCGTTCTATGCCTTGAATACATCTCGTAAACGAACCTGGCTGACGTGTAACCGCTTCATAAACCGGTTGTGATGCGCCATATAGAGAGATATCCACGCTGAAAGGTCGAATTTCCCCTAATAATTCTGCAATCTCTTGGGTGATCAGTGTGCCATTGGTAAATAGAATTACCAACAAGCCCTTCCTGCGAGCATAGGTATAGATTTCAGTAAAATCCGATCGCAAAAGTGCTTCGCCACCTGTCAGTGTCAGAAACAACATGCCTGCTTCAACCATTTGATTGATGATATCTTTAATTTCAGCGGTAGATAGTTCTCTTTTGCGAACTGATTCATTGTTGGCTGCTTCGTTAATAAAACAGTGTTGGCAGTTCAGGTTGCAGCGATTGGTGACTTCAAAAGTGGCACTGATCGGGAAGCGCTTTCCAGCCAGTGGAGCGACAAGAGATAAGCCCCATTCATCCATATCAATACTCTTAATGCTGTGACAAATCATGCCGACACCTGCTCAACTGCGCTGATAGACATCATCTCCTCTATAAATGACTCAAGATCAGTTTGAACGGTTTCTTGATCCACATCATACTCGTCCAAAACCGCCTGCTGCAATTCAACAACAGTACAAGGTTTCTCCAATTTTTCCCATAAGAAGGCGCCTAAATCGTTTAGGGTATAGATGCTGTCCATATTAACCACATTTTTATTGATCGGCACCAGTATCATTTCCTCGATAATTCTTCGGAAGATAAAATTGGCATTACGCATATAGCTCTGTTCGACAATTTTCATAAATCTACCATTTCATTTGCAAATCAACTCAATCGTGTAAGATTACCACTTGTGTATATTTTTTTTGAAGGTTTTAAAAACATATCAACTGAATTAAACCTTTGATCCTCTTAACGTGGATTAAAGACTACTATTATGACGAGCTCGGATTGCAGAATTCTTCTGGTTACCACAGTGTTAATTGTAGTTGAGCAGATTCCACAATCCGACCAGTCTATCCACGTTAATCCAGGTTTAGATTACATGACAAATTTTGTCCTTATTCTATGACCATATATGAAAGTGGACCATACAGGTTAGTTACAAAGGAGAAATCCACATCCTCCAGCCAGTAGAAATATTCAACATCAAATTTCACATCTGGATCGAGGTATGTATACACTGCTCCTGATGTGCTCCCAGGCGACTGGCTCGGAATTATGTCGCCGTTTAGTCTTTCCTTCAATCCTTCTATACCTTCTGCCCTGTAAACATTAAAACCAAGGTTTTCTTCTTCACTGGAGGTCTCCCAGGTAAGAAGAATGCCCTCTTCACTAGCTGTGGCCCCAAACGAGACAAAACATGCATAAGTAGAATCACAGGTTGCTGTGGTAGTGTTGTTGCTCAAATCTGTGTCCGTTGTTCCTGCTGTTACAGTTACAATATTGATCTTGGAACCTTCAGTAAGTGTAACGGGAATATCAATCTCCCATTTCGCTGCAGGGTCATCCTCATAATCTGGTAACGGGGTTAGAAGTTCGCAGGTGACCGTTTTCCCTGTAACAGTGCATGAGCCCTGTGTATTTGAACCGCCTGTATAGAACAATGTTGAAGTCCACCCTCGATTTTCATCATAAATTACACCTTCTGGTAAAGTGTCCACGATCTTAACCTGGCGAGATGAACCTGGGCCAGCGTTCGTGACAGTAATCTTGTAAAACTCATCGCCAGTAGCACCGTCAAAGTTTCGGCATTCCTTACCCACCGCTACATCCGCGGTAGGTGCATCAATCTCAGCCCACAAGCAGGCTGAATTGTTTGAGAATTCCTGGGTGATATATTCAGTTGATACTGAGGTTGAGTTGAAGGATTGATCACATTTTTGTCCATTGAGTCCTTCTGAAGTAAAACCTAATATGTTTACCGTATAATCGCCATCAGGGCAAGTGAAGGTGGCTGCCAGATCGGTTGGCTGAACCACGTTAACCCGATCCGGGCAGGGTTCGTCACCAGTCTCGCCATAATCACATTCACCCGCAGCATTTGAAGTCTCCTCCAAGAAAAATTGTGCATCAAATTCGAATTCGGATGAGGTTGTACCATCGTTACAAGTTACTGGCACGGTGATGGTCAATTCAACCGATTGAAAGTTGTTGTAGTCACCTTGGTCCCCATAAGCCCATGAATAAACGGGATTATTATAGTGCGTGAATGCCCCTAAATAAAAAGGCGTTCCTGCAACAGGAGTGATGGGACCGTCATTTCCATCAAACCCAAAACCGCTTTGATTATTAATAGATGTGTCTGAACAACGAACCTGAGTCCAATCTCCATCAACAAGTTCAGTCTCACGGCCGTAGACGACCAGATTTTCATCCGTGTCGTAGTCGGTTCCGCTCCAATCGGTTTGATCCCACCAAGAATCTAACCACCTTGATGTGCTCGTTCCGCCAGAAGCCCAGCGTGAGCATTCTGCGTCATCTTCCACATCTGCTTGGTAACCTTTGACCAACGCAACGGCATCATCACCGCTATAATCAAGAGCGTCGTCAGTTTGCTGCTCTGTAACGAAATCATAATTATCATCGGCAAGAATATAAGTATTGCCGTTTTGCAAGAGGTAACTATTCAAGGGAATTCTGGCAGAAGGCGTGGGAGATCCATCATCATAAATAAAAATCCAGTAATCGCTCATATCTATGCCGCCACCCGTGCCGTTGTATATTTCAATCACACGGCGTTCGTAAGGCCAAAAAATAAAGGTGCCAGCTTCATGATAGTATTCCGAAATGAACAATTCAGTGGGTGTACATCCTGCCACTGAGTGAGCACCCAGATAGGTTCTGGTGCCTTCGACATAGCCTGTCCACCCAGATAAATCTGAAGAACCTTCAGGATCTCCAGCACAAACACTCGCTTGCCTAACCAATGTGCGTTCTCGAGTTTGTAAATCACCGCCACCGTCCCAATACGATCCTGGATCAACATCGATCACTCCGACAACATCGAGGATCACACCATCCGATTCATAGGTATCGATTGTTCCCCAGATGCCGTCAACATTGCCGACACTGAAGGCATAAGCAATCCCGACAACCAACAGGGATAAACCGATTACACCGCCAATGATGTAAAAAAATCTCCTTTTCATTATTCATCTCCTCTATTCAAAAAGAACTTGTTGAATTTCACTATCCTTACCTCCCTAAGTGCCTTACAAATGAAGGCAAAGAATACACAAAAAGATTTGATTATTATAAATATAATATAACACCTGCAGCATCAACCGTCAATAGTGAGCGGTTTTTGAATTCGGCATCAAAAGCCTGACAACAATTCCAACTATTCTTTTGTTTTTTTATATTTCTCTCCTAACTACAAAAATTTCGTTATTTAGGTTTCCAAAATATCCTGTTTAAAACTACGAACCAATTCACATTAACGATCAGCAAATTTACTCTGGATACACAACAGTTGCCAATCAAGTTCTCTCTCACAATGGGTCAAAATAACCGCATGGATCAGGTTGAGAAAACCCTTCTCTTGCCGCACAGAAAGCCCATTCATTATCGATATTACCAATAAGATAAAAATTTTCTTCGATCCTCCATTTAAAAAAGCCGTCGGATGATGGGAGTGTGTAATCACCACTCACAAATGACTTATCTGTTTGGTAAGAACCTTCCAGGTTCATGCTTATCCCACCATTATCAAATACACCAATCACAGAATCTCCAGAAATGGTAACGGTCAGAGTTCCAGAGCGATAAGTGCCGTCAGACTGCGCCAGGTAAGCTATCCAGTCTCCCGCCCAGCCCGATAGCAGAGTGGGGGAGGGTGTAAGGGTTACGGTTGGAGTGTTACTAGGTTTGACTGTTGCTGTGGCTGAATTAGCCGGTTTTTTGCTCGGTGTGTTGGTGACTGCGGGCTGGTTTGGCATGGTCGCAGCCCTGGTTTGCGTTACGATCGCCGGCGGTAAGGAACTATCGGTTGGCTGCGGTGATGACACTGCTGCTGTTCCGGCTGGAATATCGGACAGAATTGCTGCCGCCTCGGTAGGAGTTGATATTTCTCCGGATAATTGAGTTTGAGGAGTCGCTTCCTTAATAATCTGACCGGGCGAAAAGGCATTGGTGATCTGTCGTTCTTGCTTGTTTGAGTTTCCACATCCAAAAAGAACCATACCCAGCAACAAAAAAAATACAAAAGAAAACAGGATTGGACTATTTCGTTCAGTTTTGTACACTAATATCCGCCTGGATTGATTGTACTATTTTTTTTAATAAATGGGGAGGAGGTTTAAGTATGTAGTAGGAGTTTTCCAAATTACAAAACAGCTTTCCGGTCTTTTTCGGTACAATTAGGCGATGGCATCGCGATTGGTCTACAAAGGTTGTTTCTGAAATGCAACAGGATTTCGATTCTTTACGCACCTTATTGAATCTGCTCGAGCCAGGTTGCCCATCAGAAAAGCAGATTGAACTTCTGTGTTAATTGGCTCCGGACCAATGGGAAGCGCTCATACTCGAAGCCAAAAATCAGGCTATCCCATCCATTCTATATTCCCTTCTGGTGGAGTTGGAAAAGACCTGCAATCTCGACTTCCCATCAAAAGTACAACTGCGTCAAGGTTACATCATTACAGCTGCACGAAATACCTTAATCCTTCACGAGACAGAACAACTGCTTTCGAACCTACGAGATGCAGAGATCGCTGTCGCAGGGTTAAAGGGCATTTTTCTGCTGGAAAATGTGTACAACAATGTCGGCGCAAGACCGATGAACGACATTGATATCCTTATCAGAAAGAGAGATCTGGCTGAATGTATCAACGTTTTGGAGAGGCTTGGTTACACTCCAACTGGTTACTTCTGCTTGGATGACCAAAATATCGACACCAAGCACGTCCCGCCAATGCAAAAAGAAGGCGGAGCGATGGTGGAGGTGCATTGGACGTTGCTGGAAGAGGACGAGCCTTTTACCATCGATGCTGATGCGCTCTGGGAGCGCACCGTGCCCGCCAGGATCGCTAATTTGGACGCACTGGCCTTAAGCGTTGAGGATTTGGTCTTACACCTGTGCCTTCATCTGGCATACCAGCATTATTGACCTGGGTTTGAGGGGTTTGCTGGACATCGCCCTTGTCATACACAAATTCCGCCCAGAGATCGACTGGCAGAAACTGATCCTAATCGCCGGATCCTGGGGCGCGGAGAGCGTCACCTTGCTGGCGTTAAAGTTGGTTGAAACACAGTTGAAGGTTCCCATCCCGGCAGAGCTTGTCAATTCATTATTACCAGAAGGCATTCCGCCCAGCCTGCTTGAGCAAGCCCGCAGTCAACTCTTGGGTCGGGAAAGATTCGGAGACCAATTAACCCCGGACCTGGTCAAAATGAATACAAGCAGAAATTTAATCTCAAAGATCAAAATAGGGTTTCAACGCATCTTTATTCCCCGCCTGGCGCTCGCCCGGCTCTATAATGTTCCCCCAACTTCCCCGAAAATCTATGGACTCTATTGGGTCAGATTACTATATTTGATCAGGACTTATGGTGGAACACTAAACAGGTTGAGAAACAAGGACAAGACAACCGGACCTGCCCTTCAAAAAGCCGAAAGATCCTACGCCCTACACGATTGGATGAGTCCGCATAAAAAGTAGGTTCTGCCGCAATGCCGAAATTCTCCGTCTTTGCGCGGAGCGAAGCGACAAGGCAATCTGCAGTTCAGACGGTTGACAAAAATGAAAGTCAGATCGCCACGTTTCACTCGCGATGACGGAAGATCAAGCGAATTGCCATACCCTTCACCTTGGGTACAGTTAATTGTGGGTGAGACAAAGTGCCTTACAGGCGTACCAACATCCCTATTTCTGCGGCACTTCCCGGCATAGGTTAGGCTGAACTGCCGTCGCCCGGTTGCCGCAGAAACCAAAGCGTTCTTCACTCGACCCGACAAACGTGTCCGTGGAATTCATCCGCCACCAGAAAGTGCCCTTGCTTGAGGCGGTTTCCCACTCACCCTCCACCTGGCTGGTCTGCGCAACGATGTCACCGGTGAAAATAAAGTTGATTCCGTCGATTTTGGCTAATCCAGTCACGTTTGTTCCGCTGACCTGAACGGTCAATTTCGAGGGTGTGTAGCCACCCCTGGTGTTCTGATACCAGATATTCCAGACACCCTGCCATTCAGTAAGGCCAAGGGTTGGATTGGGCGTTTGGTAAGGATATGCCATTGCGGTCGGTGTGGGTGCGACACTGGTAGGTTCAGTGCCGACGGGATAACTGGTAGATTCAGATCCTGATAATGTGGGAGTCGGCGTGTCACCAGGCGCATTTGTCGGTAATGGTTGGGAGGCTTCCGGAGTGACCTCAGCATCCCCGCTAGGAGGAAGCGCTGTATCAACGATTTCAGGAGTCTCCGGCTTGATCGTCTTTTGCAGCGTCGCCACGACATCCCCCTGGAAATGTTCCACCTCCAATTGTCTCCTTTGACCGCATCCGGAAAGGAGGAAGACACAAACCAAGATCAACAACATTTTCCGATTCATCAAATCGGATTTTATCATGGACGGATTGTTTGGCAATTAAATTTTGGCGATAAAAGAGTGAATCGCGCCCGCTAGACTTGATTCTGCATTCATTAAAAAAACCAGACCTGTCGGAATAGACAGGCCTGGTTCTAATTTCGAGTTCTACTGAACGGTAGAAGTAAAAATTTACTTCGTGATCAAAGGCAAAAACAGCCAGTTCCACCAACAGGTAACAGATACGGCTTTCTCTTCATTGACCATAAATGGATCCAAGCTGTATTCTTGCAACCAGTAGTAATATGTCTCACCTGGAAGCACATCCGGATCAAAGAAGCTGTAAACCGCGCCAGAAGTGGAACTAGGAGGATTCAGGGTCAGGATCATGTCTCCGTTGTTCAGAGGCACTCTTTCTCCATCCTGAGTCGCAGAACGGTATAGTTTGAAACCTAAGGTGTTGGTCTCACTGAATGTCTCCCACGTCAACATCACACCACCCGGTAGCGAATTTGCTACAAAGCTGCCAAGAACAACGCCAGTTGGGTCACGAGGATTAAAGTTGACAAAGGTGCAGTTAGTAAGCTCATTGTTCTGCACGGGGATTCCAGTGACTGTTCTGGTTGATATCTCATATACGACAGGTGTTGAAACCCCATCAATAGAACAAACCGCGCCAACAAAGGTGTAATAATCCTTCACAGTGTCCTCAACGATATCAAGCGTGGCCTCAAGATCACCACCCAGATTAACTTTGAAGTTGACATTTCCGGCATTAGTAGTTGTTTTCGATGGACTTGTCTCGTCTAAGGAGTCGTCGGTCGAGGTGACTGTCGCCTTAAATTGCCAACCAGCAAGGACAGGATCATTGGCCGTGACTATCCAGTTAGCTGGGTTTAATCGATCCGTTAGACTTGTGGTGATAACCTTATTGACTGTCACCGATCCACCGCATAAGCTTATGACTAAATCTGATAACGCGTCCGTCAATTCTGTTCCAAATGTGGTCGCCACGTAATAATCAGCGGTAGTGATGTTGCCGCTAGAAGGAACAAACGCCTCGGATCCTGATATTGCCTGCAATCTGGTAACACTACCTCCACTGATTCCAATGCCGAGCCCCAGCATATGGATGCCGGCTGCTTTAGCTTCTTCAGCCTCAGGGATAGCATAGGTCAGCATGGTCGCATAAGAACCGCTCGGTGTAGGTGGTGTGTCCCCATCATGTCCACCCCAGGTGGAGGGGT
>Ga0209723_1003482_pt1 | contig 18853 bp, 15 predicted proteins | sample BiotimSIPDNA_2_FD_185750 | JGI IMG/M metagenome (GOLD analysis project Ga0209723, IMG submission 185750) | Anaerobic biogas reactor microbial communites from Washington, USA - Biogas_R2 time_0 SIP DNA (SPAdes) (version 2) | ecosystem: Engineered > Bioreactor > Anaerobic > Unclassified | place... | reverse complement strand
ACCGGCGTAAGTCTGGACAAAGTCACGGAAACCATTACCGTGGGCGGAACCAGCCAGTTGACCGCGACAGTTGACCCGGCGGATGCCAGCAACCAGAGCGTGACCTGGGCCAGTGACCAGGAAACGGATCAGGAATATATTATTAAGGTAGATAAAGAATTGTATGCCAATATGGGCAATAGTCTGGCGGTAGACTACAAGGTCAGATTTACTGTCTGTACTGGTGATATAAGTATTGAACCAATGGGTATACTTCCTGAAGAAACCCCGGCACTGCCGTTATATTTTACCAAATCCAATATTGAAACAAATTCTGAAGACATAGAATTGAATCCTACCATTAGTATGTTCTTTGCTTTTAATGTTTCAGGTCCGGAGGTATTGGAATTTAATAAGAAATGCATTTCTCTAATGAAGGGCTCAGAAGAGGTTCCTATTGAGATTTCTGCTGGTGCAGACGTTAAAAATATTATTATCGAACCTATTAACGATTTGGAACCATTGACAGACTATCTTCTGGTTGTTACGACAGATTTAATGGCACGTAATGGAAATACCCTTTCGAGCCCGGTTTATTTGTATTTTAAAACAAGAGCCGATGAATTTACAGTTCGCTCAGGTGGTGGATATGGAAGCACTTCAGGCATCAGTATTAGCACAGATATTAATACCGATGATACAGAGAATATTAAAGACTCAACGTCGGAAAAATTATATTTTTCTGATATTAAAGAGTCCTGGGCTCTTAAAGAGATTAACTGGCTTGCAGACAGGGGTATCTTATCAGGCAATCCTCAAGGTGAATTTTTACCGGAGAATTCAATTACCAGAGCAGAGATTATCACTATGTTGGCTCGGGCCCTGGATTTAAGCGGTAATGAAACGGTTTCCTTTCAAGATGTTATAAACCACTGGGCGAGTGCCTATATATCTGCTGCGGCATCCAATGGAATCATAAGCGGAGTTGGAAATGAAATATTTGCTCCTGATTCTATGGTAACCAGAGAGCAACTTGCACTTATGATTGTTCGGGCAGGGAAATTGAGTGCCGGCGAAAAAGCTCCAATGAGATTTGCAGATGAAAGCCAAATATCTTCCTGGGCAAATGAAGCGGTGAAAATCGCCAACACAAACGGCATAATCAATGGTTATCCAGATGCAACATTTCGCCCGGGACAGGATGTAACCAGAGCTGAGGCTTGTATTATGATTGTTAATTTGCTCAATTTGAAAAAGTAATGCACACTGATAAACTGCTTGTGTCCTTAAGAAAACATAATGGTGGCAGCAGACATTACTTCTTATGGTTGATAGGTTGAAAGGAAAAGCCGTTATGCAAAGACTCTGTGCCATGTTTATTGGAGTATTCCTGTTTCTTTTAATTCTCTCTTCAATTTCTTCGGCTGTGGTACTAGCTGCACCGGGGGAAGGAGACGGAGGCGGAGGGGGGCCTGCGGTACCGTTACAGTTGGATTGGTCTTATCCGGCCTATGGGGAGGAAAATGTAAGCATTACTCCAATTATTCAATGTAAATATAGCCATAACGTTGCTCAATATAATGTAATTAAACGAAATGTTACATTGTTTTCTCTGACAAAGTTGGATGGAACAGCTATTGATGCTAATGTATATGCGGCAGATAGTCAACTGGAGTTTGACAAGCGGCAGTATATTTATATTGAACCATTAGAGCCGCTGGAATATAACACTACATATATCGTAACCGCCAAAAAGGGTATCCAGGCCAAAAATTCAATGGGCACGGAGGAAGACCAGTATTTTCAATTTACCACCTGTGAGCGAAGACTGGATTTTAATGCTTCTGATGTTTCCTCCATGGTTGAGGTAAAAGAAAACCAGAGAGAGGGGACGGGAGAACAAGAAAAACCTGCAACAGTAACTTCTGTCAGTAAGAAAGTGACAAAAACCGGAGATGCGCAAAATAATAAGGTTGATTCGCTTGATTCAGCCCCTTCATCTACAGGCAATGATGGAAGTCAAGTGGGGGAATACGCTATAACCATGGGGATGTTAAGTCCAGAGACTGTTACCTGTCTGGCAATGGGTTTTCTTCTGATTTTGTCCGTTATTATAGCTTTGATCAAAACGAAGAGGCAGAACTAAACAACTATGGCCAAAAAAGAATTAACAAGGAAATGAGAGAGATTTTATATTATAAAATAGCATAAATGCCGCACTTATCTGGTATGGTATAGCGGTAATTATTGAGAAATGCTTTCATTGGCCTTGTCGGCGGATAAGTTCTGGTTTTGCCTATGTCAGTGAGGGTTCGATTGATCTGATGAGAAAGGTGGAGAATACCCATTTATAGACGAAAAATGACTTTGCAGACGGTTGTATTCTTTGGCCTGATTACCTACCTGCTTTTCATGAATTGGCATCCTGGCTTTTGTTATGCAGCAGATAATGTTGATAGTGTGCCAATCAGCAATACAGTGCTTATTCCTGTTATAAACGAGCCCGGGATTATCATAAGGGTAAAACAGGATAAAACAGTATTACTGGAAAAAAACATCTACCTTGATGAATTAGAAGGGATGACATTAACAAAGCAAATCTATACATCGCTTGATGCGGATGACACTCCTCAACTCATATTGGCAGAGGGAATTTTAATTACTGATTTATTGAAAGTTTTGGGGGTTAAATTAGAGGATGTACAAGATTTCCATATATTTTCGTCAGAAGGGTGGCATAGGAGCTTTACAAAAAAGTTTTTATTTGATGTGCCCAGATTTGCATATCCTGAAATCCTTCCGGTTCAGGAACAAGGGCAGCAGTCCACATCCGATAAAGAGTTGAAGGAAGATATTCATTCAAAAGACGAAAACAAACTAAATGATGGCGAGGAAAGCAATACAAACTTGAAATATGCCTTTGAAGATAAGCAACCGGTTCCAATGCAACCCATGCTGACATTTAGGTGTTATGAAAAACTGATGGAGGTCTTTGCAGATTGGGAAAAATTAAGCAATAGTAATGGTATTCGTGTATGCTATGGCCAGATAAATCTTAATGATGTTTGCAGTACTTTGTATGGCAAAAAAATCAATCAATTGGAGATCAACATCAAGACCATTAATAAAAATGAAAGCAATAATGGCTACATTGCCCAGCTTATTGGTGGGTGCGATGATGCCGCCGGTGATGAAGTGATTGGAAGTGCCGGGGATGCCGCGAGCGGAAAGCAGATTGCTAATGTTCCGTCAACACTTACTATCAAAGCAGGCTATTATGGTCAGGACTATAAAGAAATTAAGACCTTTTCGCTTGCAGAATTGAAATCTCTCCCTAAAATAAAGCAGGCTTATACTTTCATCGATAAGGATTTGTCCGTTATAGTAGAAACAGCGGTTGGAGTCAGATTGGTAGACTTGCTGGCTGCAGCGGGGATTGATCCCAACTCTGTGCAGTTCTTTCATTTGTATAGTTATTATAATGACGAAAACACAGCGGTTAGTTTGTCAAAAGGGTATTTAATTGATATGCCGAGGTATTTTTATCCCAGATTACCTTCTTGTTGGGATCGGAAACCTACTACCGGAGCTGCCAGGGGGGGAGTTCGAGTAGATACCATAATTGCCTTAAAGGATTACTGGGACCAATCTACCAAAGCCCCCGACTTTTTTAATGTAAATGGAAATAACCGGTTCAGGCTGGTGTTAGGACAAAGTAATACGACGGCAGAGACTGCGAGCAGTTCTTTACCATGGATTCATACCATTGCAGTTCAAATAAGCGGTTCGCGAACCGAAGGTGATGGTACGAGGATTTCCGCAGGCTCCGGTGCTAAAGGAGCAAATGATTCTCAAGGGCAGACAGAAAAAATGGATTTGGGAGAAGAGATAGTTGCTGTTGAGCAGGGAACTACTCAAAACCCAATAAAAGGTAATGAAAATGCAAGAATTTATACAGTAGCTCCAGCCAAGGCGATTCCTATGGAAGAGCAGGTTTATTGTTTAAAGCATATAGGCCTGATTTCACTGGCTATATTTACATTGGGAGCGATGATACGGTATTTTGGCTATCGAAGAGAAAACAATCTTTTAAGTTATAAAGTGAGGTAATGAAATATTACTAATACGATTGCCAATCTTATTTCAACAGGCTATTTAGTAATTAAAGTGAGGAAAAATTGATTCCTATGAAGATACGTACCATTATATTTTTATGCCTTTTGCCCCTTTGTGTTATGGTTATTTCCATTTTTGTGGGCAGATTTAGCATTAGCGTTTCTGATGTTGCCAATTCATTGTTAAAATTATGTGGGTTTCAATCATCATTTGTTAGCATTGAATCCTTTACGGTTGTGTCACAATTGAGGATACCCAGGATTATTGTCAGTGCTTTTGTGGGGGCAGCTCTTGCTGCCAGTGGGGCAGCTTTTCAGGGTATTTTTCGCAATCCTCTGGCCAGCCCAAGCTTATTGGGGGTAAGCTCGGGGGCTGGATTTGGAGCAGCATTGGCCATTATTTTGTTTCACACATATTGGCCTACCTATATTTTTGCTTTCGCTTTTGGTATCATAGCGGTTCTATCAAGCTATGTGATTGCCAGAATTTATAACACCGTACCAACGATTATGCTGATATTGGGAGGAATGATTGTTTCCTCAATTTTTAGTGCGCTGATTTCACTGCTGAAATACGTTGCTGATGTAGAGAGGGAACTTCCTGCCATTGTTTATTGGATGATGGGCAGTTTATCATCGGTAGGCTACAAAAGCCTCTGGGCGTTGCTGCCAATTTCCTGTGGCCTGCTTATATTACAATTATACAGCTGGCATATAAATGTTCTGTCAATGGGAGACAAAGAAGCTCATACAATGGGAGTTAATGTAAAACGAAGTAAATCACTTATTATTAGCGGTGCAACTTTGGCCACGGCGGGGGCTGTTTGTTTATCAGGCGTTATTGGCTGGGTGGGGCTTGTTATCCCGCATATTGGCCGCATGCTGGCCGGAAATGATAACCGTAAATTGCTGCCTTTTTCCATGTCAATCGGAGCAGCTTTTATGACGATTATTGATACCCTGAGCAGGATAATTGTTGAATCGGAAATACCTCTGGGTATTCTGACTTCTCTCATTGGAGCCCCCTTCTTTATATTCCTGCTGAAAAAAACCAGGGGCGGTGGTTGGCAGTAATGAAACTGATTGAAATACATAATGCTGGTTTTGCTTACGGAGAAAACGAGATATTTCGCAAAATTGATTTATCACTGGAACAGGGTACGTTGTGGTGCCTGATGGGGCCTAATGGCTGCGGAAAAAGCACTCTTCTGGATTGTATTATCGGGGTTTTACATTTGCGTGAGGGGAAGATTCTGGTTGATGGACGCGATGTTTTATCCTATAAACCACAGTTGCTGGCACAAAAAATTGCTTATGTACCACAGGTGCATGACCGTTCATTTCCCTACACAGTAAAACAGATTGTATTAATGGGAAGGACTGCCTCTGCAGGACTGTTTGGCAGCCCCGGTAAAGATGCAGAAGACCTGGTGACAAATGCGCTTCGTACAGTAGGCATAGCGCATTTGTCAGCACGGTCTTATACCCAGATCAGCGGAGGAGAAATGCAGCTGGTAATGCTGGCGCGTGCGCTGGTACAACAAACACCTATTATTATTATGGATGAGCCTACGGCCCATCTCGATTTTAGAAATGAAATGGTTTTCATGGAAACGGTTGTTAATATGATTAAGGAACACAATATTGCGGTTTTAATGGCCACACATTCACCGAATCAGCCCTTTTATTTTGAAAATAAGGGCCTTGATGTAAACGTTGCCGCCATAAAAGATGGTGGTATTTATTGCCATGGTGTTCCGAGTCAGGTGCTTACTGAAACAAGCATTAATGAAATTTATCAAATCAAATCCAAACGATTAACCCATGAAGATTCCCATAATGGTCAATTATACCAGATAGTGCCTATAAAAACCTGTGAAAGGTAAGGTAATGTATATGCGATTATTAAGAAAACCAATAAGCTATGGCTTGCTTCTATGCATTTTTTTACTTGGGATTCCATGGGTCTTGTCTGGTTGTTCCAATTCAGTTTCGCATCATGATGCAGAATTTGCAAAGCAATCCACTGAGAAAATAGCAAAACAATCTGATTTGGCTTTAAAAGGCACTTTAATCATTGATTGTGCCGGCCGAAAAGTTGAGATACCCGCAAATCCTGCCCGTATTGCTGCTTTGGATTCTTTTGCCGGGGAGGCCCTGGTGATGATTGGAGCGGGAGATAAAATGGTTGCGGCACCCAACGGAGTAAAAATTGATCGTTTATTGGAACAGATATATCCTGGTTTGGCAAACGTAGGAGTACCGATGTCAAATGCAACCATTAATGCCGAATCGCTTATGGAACTAAAGCCGGATTTAATTATTTTAAAGGATGCAATGTACACTAATGAAGGTGAATGTAACAAGATTGAAAAACTGGGAATACCTTATCTGGTTGTTGGTTATAAAAATATGGAGGATCAGATTTATGCCATTAAAATGATTGGAGATGCGGTGGGTGGCAGGGCTAAAGAAAAGGCCTATGCTATTAATGATTATTACCGGGATACCATTAAAATGGCACAGAATATTAGTAAAAATATACCCGAAGATAAACGATATCGTGTTTATCATTCCATAAATGAGATAGTTAGAACAGATGGATTGGATACATTGGGTTATGACTGGGTTAGCTGTGTAGGAGCTGTTAATGTATCTGCCCAGGGAAATTTGAACTTTGTAGAAAATGATTATTTTGCCAGCATGGAGCAGATTTTCGTCTGGGACCCGGATATTGTGATTTGTAATGAAGCAAGTACAGTTAGTTATCTTTTGGAAGACCCTAAATGGGCTGGGCTCAGGGCTGTTTATCAACACCACGTCTACAATATACCTGTCGGTGCTACCAGGTGGGGTCAAAGGGGTAGTCTGGAAACATTTTTTGCAATTCTCTGGCTGGGGACCACGATCTATCCTGAATATTATCAGGGTATTGATCTTAAAAAAGAGGTTTGTTCGTTCTATAAAGATTATTTAGGAATAGAATTGGACGATGCAACTTATCAGCTGATACTCAAAGGTGATGGGATCAGGGGAAAAAGCCTGAATGCCGGAAAGTAATGCCCATAATACCGGGTTCCATACATCTTATCAAGGAGGGTGAATTCTGGATGAAAATATATATTGCCATTGACGATACCGATAATCTCGAAATCGGTGCAACCGGCCAAACTGCTAATGATTTAATAAAGATGATTGAAAATAATCAATGGGGTAACTGTCAGGCCGTAACGCGTCATCAACTACTTCTACATCCGGACATACCTTACACTTCACATAATAGCTCCATGTGTTTTATTGCTGAGATTAAACCGGAGTATTTAAATGATTTGATTGCAGAAGCCGGTAATCTGCTGCAAAGGGAGAGTGCTCCCGGCTCGGACCCTGGATTATGTATCGTAATAGAAGAACAGGTTCTGGTCCGGGGACAAATGCATATACTGGTTGAGTTTGGCTATAAAGTCAAAGAAAAGGTGATAACAAAGCAAGAAGCCTATGACCTGGCCAGACAAATAGATGTTCACCTGTCTGAACATGGCGGTAATGGCCTGGGAGTCATAGGAGCTCTGGCAGCTGTTGGTCTACGTATGACCAATAATGATGGGCGGTTCCAGGGGCGCTTGAAGCTCGAAGCCCCGGAAGGTCTTATCAGTGTTGCCGGGATCAAGAGCAACAGCCAGGTGGAACGGGTACAGAGCCTGGATGGATATTTGCTTCAAGATGACGAACAAGTACGTCTGGGAGAAAAACTGAAAACCGTATTGTTGGAGGGAAAGCGCACACTTCTGGTGTACAGTGAGGGAAACGACAAATCTGAATGGAAAACTTGTACGAATACTCAATTGAAAGATTATTAAGGGTGGTATTAATAGATTTGTGGATTAAAAATGACTTGGGTATAATTGAGTTCAAAGGGGGAAAAGAAGACTGGAAGCGCGCAGCTGAAATAGCTGATAAATGCCTGGATTTCCTAATGGATAATGAAGACGAACTGGTAGCCGATGAGGAAAGAAGCTGCTACAATTGTCGCTATAGACGATGGACCAGCAGTTCCTTTACATGTCTGCGGCATTCTGTCGGGTGCTTGCCCTTATTTAAGAAGTAATAAATGAATATGTCATGAGCCATAAAAAAGAGGCCCCGTGGTTTCCTAACACGATATTTGTGTCTTGAAAAATCCACAAGGCCTTTTCCTTATTTATAAATGGGGAGGTTTAAAAACCTTTATCTAATTTCCCCCCATCTCTTGGTAAATCATGTGTTGTCCTAAGAAAAAATAATGTTATATGGGAGCATGATTTTGCTGTTGCTTGTTTTTCAGAAAGTATCAGGTAAGGTGGGGAGGATCACCGAATTACTCCCCTTCGAGAGGTTTGATCTCTATAAAACCTTTGCATGAATTTCCATACTATAGAAGAAACCAGGAAAAGCTGAAGAAAAAGTATAGTAGAAATCATCTAAGCAATCGATAACCCATTTTGTTTATCGGCGCTGTCGATTTTTACATCGCTGGCGGTGAAGGTTATAATCTTGTCGGTGCCCAAAAGCTTTTTGTTACCGCCCTGAAGGCTTTCCGAGATGGATAGGATATAAGCCGTATTATGTTGTAAGTTCTGCCTGGGATGAATTATGATTTCAAATTTTTTCTCAGAACGGTCGTTCGGGTCAGCCATGATAACATCTATCTCAACGGGTTGTTTCTTACTGGTTTCCAGAGAAAAACACTGCATATTGTGCGCCCTCACCGATTCCGTAATAACGTTATTGGAAAAAGTCAGTATAATATCCGTATTAATTGGAACGTCTTCGTCACCGGATGCAATATTACTATTGTCCAGTGTTAATGAAAGATAAGGGCTGTACAGTTTTTTGTTAAAGGGCGTGATGTTAATGATTTCGTACGTTGAAAACGTGATCGTGTGGTTTTCCTTCAGATACTTGTAGTTATTGGATTGTAAGAGCTTGGATATGTTTAACTTGTACACCCTGCCGTTAGCCAGCTGAGTCTGAGGTCTAATAATAAAGGTTCTGTCTGCTTTTCGCCCCATTATTTTTTGTTGTCCGGGAATGACATCAACAGGCACCTCTTTCATTTCATCGTCCAACAGATGGAAGCACGCCATATTTCTTTTGGTGCCGTCAGGGATTCTGTGTTCCATGACGGCAGAAACATTAGCGGAAAAGACCAACTCCATTTCAAAACCATCCGTATCAGAATTATCAAGGTTAATAACCTGCAAGTTTAATGGATTTTCGCCAGTTGTGTATCCATTGGAAAGCGATGCGATAAACAAATCAAGTGCGTCTACCTGTTCGACCGGGAGCTTTCGTATGTTACTGATTATTCTGCTGATCTTGGGAGATTCAGGTTCATTCAACAGCTCTGCGCCCAGCAACTCGCCTATGCTTATTCCCAGCCCGCGTGATAGTTTCCTTAAGGATTCAAGGGTCGGCTGCTTTTCTCCGGATTCAAGTCTCCAGATAAATGACTGGCTGAGACCAGATTGTTTGGATAATTTGGATGCTGAAAGCATCTGGCTTTCTCTAATCTGTTTCAAGCGACTGGCAAAGTTCATGGTTATAGGTCACCTCCCTGGTAAGATTATGCCATGAATTTATGTAAGCAATCAACTTTAGAACGTAAATTGACATAAATCAACTAAACAATATATAAATGATAATTGGGTAATTTTATGCAATGAGGATTTCTTCTAAGGATTATTTATAAGGAACCGCTATACCTGCCAGTATTTCCTATCCAGCTTCGGTATTGCAGTGCTTCCGCCAGATGTTGAAACTGAATGGTTTCAGAACCTTCCAGATCAGCTATTGTCCGGCTCTTAATATTTTCAAAGGAGGAGACAGGAATGAAGGTAACCATCGAATGCCCGGGCTACGGCAGAGAAACCAAAGCAGATTGGTGGAGATCATAACTGTAAGATGGTGACGGTTCTTGCATTGCACTGAAATATCCGGAAGATCAAAATAGATCGCTGTGTGTTCCGGTTCGTGTTAAGGATAAGGTCAAGATGTCCTTATCTACTTTATAAATCAGGAGCCAATCCGATGTTATATGGCATTCGCGATGTCCACGATAATTACCAGCTAGCGAATGGTCAAGGTGTTTAGCCAAAAGAGGTTTTTCTTCCACCAGAAGGTACAAAACTTCTTCAAACAGCTTTACATCATAACCACGTTTGACAATGTCGTTGCCTGCAGCTCCTCATAATTTGCACGCGCTAAGCGCAGGGATAGCGCCATAATACCAACTAGGAAAGGAGCGATTTGTATGGATTTGGTTTATGAGCGTTGTTGTGGTATCGACGGAGGATGACATTGGGACGGGGATGTTGACAACATTTCATAATCTAGGCTAACATGACATGGGGACGAATACATGACACAGGCATGGCATGACATGGGCACGGGGATGTTGACAACATTTCATAATCCAGGCTAACCCTAACTTATAGGATGTATTTATATGGCAAGGCAGGCATGGGAAAAAAGCGCCACCGGGATATATCACATATTGATGGGAAATAAATTGGCAGTACACATTTGAAGACCAAGCTGTATATTAGATTTCTAGTGCTTTGAAACAGTATAAAGGAATAAGCAGATAACAAGAGAAGACAAACGTTTATTTCAGATACAGAAGCCATAGATTTAATAATCATGTGTGTCAAGTTAAATGCGAGTCAGATTTACAAAAGCTGGACAAAGCAGTGAGAAATGAATATTTAAGAAAATATAAAGATAAATACCATCTATCAATTATACAGATCGAGGTATTGACTGGTTTTAATCGAGGAATTATTCTCAACGCTTAAATGTTGTCAACAACCCCGTCCCCCTGTCATTCGATGAGCGGGAGGGTATAAAATGAACGGGCTTAAGACTTTAAATGCTCGCAAGCTTTCTGTTGCCGGATTTTCATTTCTTTTTGCCTATATTCTGTCCTTCCAGTTCGAGGGACAGGTGCTATATAGCCTGCTGGATTTGCGTGGAACAGATGCCTCCGGATACATACCGGCTGCGATTATTGCACATTTTACAGGGCTTCTCACCTGCGGCCTGTTTGTCAGGTCTCAGGCGACCGCCAAAAACATGATGCTCGGCGGTATGGGCTTATGCTTAGCTGCTACCGTTTCCTTCTTTTTTACCCCCTCCACTTTATGGGCCGGAGGCCTAATCATCGGCGGGTATGCCAGCGGTTGCGCGGTGTCGGCATGGGGATATTTTCTCAGGGCCTTTACGCCCAGGAACGAGCGCATTAAGTCCTGCGCTGATGTTCTGATTTATTCCAACTTAATAATGATTGCGATCAACGTGGTTGCTATCAACCGGTCGCCGCTCATCGGGCTTGGTCTCTCTATACTTTGTCTTGTGATCGGAATGGCTGTTATTTGGCTGCTACCGGTGGAAACGAAGAATGAGCAGAACAGAACATTTAAAAATAAGACGCGCGGTGGCGGTAGCTTTAAAAATCCACTACTGCTGTTGTGCCTTTTTGTCTTTATCATCACAATTAATTCCGGCCTGATGTATCAGGTGATAAACCCGGCTTTTAAGCATCTGACGGGGCTGGTAAGCTGGTATTGGGCCGTGCCTTATATTGTGGCGCTCGTTATTATACGCAACCTGCCCATGAAGGCGAATCGTTCCAGAATTCTGTATGTTGGTATGGCAATGATTATGGGAGCGTTCATTAGCTTTATGCTGCTGGGACGAAACGCTTCCGATTATCTGATTGTTGATACGCTGATGCTTGGAGCCTGTGGTATTTTTGATCTATTTTGGTGGAGCATCCTTGGAGAAATGCTGGATTACACCGATAACCCGGCACAGCCGTTTGGCATCGGACTTTCTGCCAATGTGTTCGGCGTCCTTTGCGGAGGTGCCCTGGGAATGGCTGTGACATCCATTGGACTTTCCAGCGCGGAGGTGGCAGTTATTGCCCTCACAGTTGTATGCGTTACATTGATCATGTTACCGCCCCTCAACCGTCAGCTTGTTCTGCTACTGAAAAGCCATGCCTACCTTACCGCTTATGACAATATGAGTCAGATTCAGCAAACAGATGTTATCCGGCAGATCAAAACCCTTGACCCTCTGACTGTCCGGGAGCAGGAGGTATTGGAGCTAATTCTTTGCGGCAAATCCAATCACGAAATTGCCGAGGCTTTAATTATCAGTGAGAACACTGTAAAAACACATGTAAGGAACATTTTTTCAAAATGCGATGTAGGAAGCCGTGCGGAACTCATCAGTACACTGCTGAAGAACCAAATTGGCGAATGATACATAAAACATCATAAATACTGGGTTTAACCGGCCTCTCATACTTTAGTATGAGGGGCTTTTTCTGTAATTTCATCCTTTCGGACGATTAGTTTTTAGGCATCCTTCACTAAAATTTATGCTGGAGGGGGTAGGGTGCAAATGAAATTAATCCGCAAGCGACGCAATGGTTATGCCTTGTTATTCGCAGCCAGTATTTGTTTGACGGTGTGGCTTGGCGTGACATTTATGGCAGAAGCGGCTTTCGCTTTTGGAGCTATCAGTGTTGCCTCCCTCCTATTCCTGGTGAGACAGAGCCGTCTGCTTTATGATGCAACTCTTATCTGGGATAATCGTATCCTGGTGGTGCCGTCGGCTCTCATCTCCATGGCAGGCGGCCAAGGAAAAAATGACACGGACGAAACCGTGGTTTCTACCTTTGGTATGTTAATCGGCAGCAAAATCTACCGATGGGGCCTCCACGGGGTGCATGGCGTGCGGCTAAACGCTGTTGAGATTGATAAGGGACGAATGGTCCTGACCTTTGGCGATGCGGCCAAGACCATGCGGGTAGAGCTTTTGCACGGCATGACTGAACAACAGGCGGTACTGGATGTTGCGCAAAAGCTGTTACATGAAACCGGCGTAACTGCAAGCATCATCGGTTGGTAACACAATAAAAGTGCCTTATTAACGAAAGAAGGAGTGAATATTATGGGTAAATTCTGCACAAAATGCAGCGCGTCTCTGAATGGGGACGCGAAATTCTGTACAAAGTGCGGAGCAAATGTTTTTCAAATGAATGAGCCTATGCAAATAAGTACCGGGCAGTATACCGCACAATCTGAGCAGGAAATTTCGAAAACAATATGCCGCACAAAGGAAAAGCCGGTGACGGCAGGGGATTCGGCTGATTCTTCATCGCGCAGCCCAATGGGTGCGGGAAAATTCATCACCGAATATATCCGTCAGTCGCTGACGGTGCTGAAAAATCCGAAACAGATGCTTCCCACCGCCCTGCTGGGACTTGTCTGGCTGGTACTTGCGCTGCTGGGGTCATTCGGAATCAATTCGCTTCCGGTACGTATTCTCAGCTTCCTTACTTTTGCCCAGGGTGGGATGTTTGGCGGTGTGATCGGCGCGGCGGGGGGAATTCTCGGCAAGGTAGTTGTCGCCGCTTTTTTGAATGTTACCATTGTGCCGTTATTTCAGAAAAAAGCGCCGTTTGCGGAAATAGGCAATGGTTTTAAGGGATTTTTCGGCATGCTTGCCGTCAATAGCATGAGTGCTGTTTTTCCGCTGCTGAGCGGAGTGGGCGTTTCTTTGCTGCTTTACGCTTTTATGAATACCACCCAGTCGCTGCAAAACAGCATGGTGGGAATTATCGCCTTTGTGATTCTGCTGCAAAACATCGGCAGGCAGGGCGGGTTTTTATGGGGGCTTATCTTTTCAGTTGCAAACAGTATCTCCAAGGGCACAACGCCATCTTACATAGAAGCCAGTCGGTTCATTGGCGGTATGACACTGGGCTTCGCCCTTGGCGTGGCACTGTCGGCTATGGGACTTCTTTGGTGTGTGTGGATCGGAGCGGTATTGCTGATTGTCGCTTTGATATTTGCAATTCTCTCAAAAAGCAAAAAGGAGGTGGCTGCGACATGAAAACGATGATCAAGAAGCTGTTTGCGTTTTTAATTGCGGCGATATGCTGCGCATTGGCTTTTCCCATGGCGGCGTTTGCGCTTGAGCCTGTAAAAATGCCGGAGAAAAATGAGATTACCGTCAGATTTTATTTAGAGGGGATGAATCCTACGCCCTCAAAACCAGAACCAATTTATGTCACGATACAAAGCGATGAAAACGGCCATTTTTCCTTTGATTATCCGTCCTTGACAATTTTGGATGAAACTCGGCATTATTATTTTTCAGGTATGCGCATGGAAGGCGCCGCCTATGCAAGCGACGGCAGCAGCACGGTGCAATTTGACAATGTTGCGGAACCCTCTCCGATTGAAAAAGGCTATTACTTTGGGGATTTGGATGTAAATGGGCTGCAAGCGACTTTAAGAATAGACGCGCTGGATCTCGATGATACTTTCATCGAGTTTGATACGCTTACGTTCACCTTTGAAAAAGCTTTTTTTACCATGGATCGTCATGGGCCTGACGGTTCGCCCCGGATGAATTTCAATATGTATTATCGGGTAGCGAGCAATATTTATGACACCAGCGGCGAACTCCAGACATCAAGAATTGAAATACTGCCAATTGATTTCACCATTGCCGGCGCATCCGGCGAGAAAGATGCCGCGTCAGGCTCCGCGACTACTGGAGAGTGGGAATATTACAAACCGGAGGACGGAGGCTGGGGCTTTCGATATAATTTTGGCGGCAATAGCGCAAAAGACGCCGGGCATGCCGGCCCACTGGCTGCCATTTCAATCAGCATCCTTGCGATTCTGCTATCCATACTGTTTGGCAATACGGGCGGGTTTATCCCGACTGCGCCTGTGGGGACAGGCGGCACGCCCGCTCCCGCACCTGCGGGCAGCGGTCTGAGCCGATGGATGCGCTTTGACGGCGACGGAGATATTGAAACAACCGACCCTGTAAACGGGCAAAGGCGTACCTTTGTACATAACAGCGATGGTACTTATACCGATCCGGTCAGCGGTGCTACTTATACCCCCGAGGAGCTTTCCGAACAGATGGAGCACCGGGCGGACAATGCCGGCACCATACGGCAGGACGAAGCGCAGTTTAAGAACAATGTTGACGAGGATTATCAGCGCAATCAGGAGCGCAGCGACGAGAGTAAACAGCTTGAGGAAGACTTGCAGCGCGAAAGACAGGAACGAGCCCGCAGGGAAAAGATTGAGCGCGTTGCCACCGAGCTTGGTATAAGCGGTGCAAGTGAAGATGAGGTCAGACAGGAACTGGCTCGCCGCATGGTAAGGGATGAGGATTTCCGTCAGAAAATGAACGATTACGCACAACGGCGTGATACAGCAGTCGATATTCTTGAAGCAACGGTAGAAGCCGCCGATTATGGAATGGCGATAGGTGAAGTGGTGGTTCCAGGCGGAAAGACCGTGTCCGCAACTTATAAGGGTATCAAAAATATAGGTGAAACCGTTATGGAAAAAGGGGCAAGTGCAGGCTCTGTGGTCGAGGGTGTTATAAAAGGCGGCACCGAAGCCGCAACCACCATGATGGATTCAACTATCGGCAAGGCGGTTACCAACATCGGCGGCACGGTGGCCGGCGAAATAGCCGGAGCTGTCAACGATGGTGAAGATATCACACGCGCAGCGGCGGAAGGCCTCGTAAAAGGAGCCGGTAATGCCACCATAGGTGCTGTCAGCGATGCTGTAGGCGATGCTGCAAAAAGCACGAGCGGCAAGGTTGCGACAAAGATTGCTGAAACCGCTTTTGGTAAAGAAGTTGCAGAACCACTGTACGATGAGGCGTTTAAAAAAGATAAATAATCACTTCCGGTTTTGCAAGCAGTAATAAAAAATGGAGGTAATGTAATGAAAAAGCTTATGGTTTTATTTCTGGCACTTATCATGATTTTCACCCTCGCTGCCTGCGGTGAGAAAAGCTCCAGAGGATCGCCAACTCAAGGTTCTGCTCCAACTGATGCAAGTAACAAACCCTCCGGCGAGACGGAAAAAGGGAATGTTGGGCTTTCCATAAACGACATTGTTGGTACTTATGAAGCGATACTGACGAATGATAAGGGCGATACCCAGAAAGGCTTCTCAACTTTCAGTAAGAACGAGAGTGGGCAGCTTATAGAAGATGGTAATGTTTATAACTACGACCAAACCACAGGTTCGGCGACATTCACCCTTAGTAATTCGAGTTTCACTTCAACAACAACACTTGTGTTTACCTCTAAGAACGCTGCCGTCCATGTTACCGGTAAAACGGTTGTGGAAGGAGAACATGGTACAACGACAATCTATATGGACGGCTACAAAACCGATTGATAGAAACGCCGTGACTCTTTGAAACTATGACAATTATAAGGAGGGAATTAACATGAAAAAAGCATTAATCATATTCTTATCATTGGCACTTATGTTCACCTTCACCGCTTGCGGTGAAAAGAACGGCAACGAAACGCCATCAGGAAGCTCTGCACCGGCAGAAACCAGCACCGCTTCCTCTGGCGACGGAGGAAAAGAGAAAGTCAAGGTTCTGGGAATTGGCGATACCGGCGAGGCAAATGGCCTTTCCATCACGATTGATAAGATTGCATCGCCTGACCCGGATATATTGCTTAACAAAGCCAAGGACGGCTTTGCCTATATACAGGTTTACTTTACTTTCAAGAACGTCTCCGATGAAACAATAGAAACACCAAACAGAAAATCCATCTATATCGTTTATGAGGAAGGCCCCACAGGCGACGATTGCGACATGACATCCGACGATGCTTCCAATGTGCTTCCGGGGAAGAAAGATGATATGTATTATTTGAGGGAGGAGCTTGCTCCCGGCGAGTCTTTAAGCGGATGGATGATATATCAACGTCAATCGGATAAGTCGGATGTCACCATGCACTATTATTCCAAGTTTATCAACGTACCACCTGATCTTGTGTTTGGGTTTACGGCTGAATAGTCCTGCTGAAAGGGTCTTTGCGTGACGAAACGAAGGTTATTATCTGTTCTGCTGCTAATCACCCTGCTGCTGTCCTTGATAGCAGGGCTGTCCGGCTGCGGTAAAGGCGGCAGCGAGTCGGTTTCTGTTGCGATACCCGCCTGACATGGGCCTGACATGGGGCCTGACATGGGGACGGGGTTGTTGACAACATTTCTTAATCCAGGCTAATTTTAGCTTAGGGGGTGTATTTATATGGCAAGACAAGCAAGGGAAAAAAGCCCTGTCAGGCATGACCAGCTACTACACACTATTTGGCAAGCACTCACTGGCGGTGGAGGATTTTGCCCCAGGAGAATTTACCTATCAAACCGGAAACCAATGACAGATATTCCTGGACAGACATCGGAGCCAACCGCCTGTTTGCCGACTACTTCAAATCAGTGCCCCGTTATGTGCCGGCAAGAAAGATGTGGTAGAGGGGATACATACTTTTTAATTGTCTAGGTTTGCCAGTATTTCCTGTCCAGGCTTCGATACTGAAGTGCTTCAGCCAGATGTGGAAACTGAATGGTTTCAGAACCTTCCAGATCAGCTATTGTCCGGGCTACTTTTAATATACGGTCATAAAAAATTCCCCCTCATTAGTTCTTTATTCAATAATGGGAAAACAGGATGAAATAATAACCCCGGACAATTAGATAATCGTACTCTTTGCCGAAGCCTGTTCTTTCCCTGTTTTAAATAGAGAAATTCATCAGTCAACTGTGAAAAAATTCATAAAAGTAGGACTCTCTTTATGCTTTGACATCCAAATAAAGAAATCCATAAATTCTTCATCTGCGTAGGGATGTATGCCTAATTCTTTTACTCTTTTGTACTTGGTTTTGTAAACGATTTTCTTATTATAGATAAAAGTAAAATAATTCATGTCTTTATTAATTTTTTTAACGAGAAAATCCCATTCATTATTTTTCAACGGATACATTTTTTCATTAATAAAGAATATTGGTCCCATATCTGATGCAAATATTCCCAATGTATCTGATCCGTTTTGCTTTGAAAAACCTCTCCAACAATCATTAATTGTTTCAAGTCCAAGTTCAGAACGAGTTTTATATTCATGCCGACCTGTGATTGTGTTATAAACGCAAATATTATTAGAAAGATCATCATCCTGAATATAAATGGGATTTATTGAGGTTTTCCAAGTAACCATTCTCTAAAACCTCCTAAAGTTGAGTCAATATCGGGATTAGGGCTGCATAGTGCAATTATGGCTTCGTCCTTCTGCTCTTGAGAGTATTGAAGAACTCCCGCTTTTTGCGAATTCCTGGGGCCAATTCATCGCACCACGATCTGAGCGCCTTTTTAGAGGGCAATCCCAGCAATCTTATCGTCCATGATAAATTGCGGGTATGCTCTAAATAGTGTTCTACTGCAGCTATCTTTTACTCCGGCGAAAATCTCGCCCTTCGTGAATATCGGTCCCACAAAATCCCAGCCTCTTGTTCTTTGCAATATGCTTTATACCATCTTGGCAATAAACCACGACTTGGATAGCCAAGTTCATGAATTACATTAGCTATACTTTTATCATACTTCATATATAGCTCAATTGCTTCCATACATTCTTCTCTTGAATACATACGAACGCACCCAACCTTTTAAGTCCAAGATTATGTCCGCACCCCCATTGGGGGATTTTTCGGTTGACAAAAACAACCGGCCACTTTTCCAGGTATTTGGTCATCATTTGTTAATCCGCAAATAGAAGGCTCCCGAACGGGGACCTTTTTCTCAAGCTAAATAATCTGCAAACAAATAGAATGCTGGAGCAAAGTGCGAATAATTTTCGATTTATTTCA
>Ga0209723_1003479_pt1 | contig 18867 bp, 17 predicted proteins | sample BiotimSIPDNA_2_FD_185750 | JGI IMG/M metagenome (GOLD analysis project Ga0209723, IMG submission 185750) | Anaerobic biogas reactor microbial communites from Washington, USA - Biogas_R2 time_0 SIP DNA (SPAdes) (version 2) | ecosystem: Engineered > Bioreactor > Anaerobic > Unclassified | place... | reverse complement strand
TCCGAAACTTGATGAACTGGTCCTGTTCGATTCGCTTCTTCCCGCGAAGAACCGTGCGAACCGCCGTTTTCAGATTGTCGAAAACGATGACGGGGAAAACGCCTCCAAAGAAGGTTATAGCCTGCCACTCCATCGCAGCCTGGGGATTCTTCTGTACCGGCACCAGGATCCATTGATACGTCTCTGGAATCCGTGCCGTCACGGCACCGTCTGAAGCAGTCTTCTGCGTTTCCGCCTGTCTTACCTGTTGAGGATCGAGATTGAGTATGTTGGTTTCGGCCAGGATCGACTCCCATGCAAGATAACGGCGGGCAGCTTCATCGAGATCCTGGAGTCTTGTCTTATCGGCAGCGAGGAACACCAGAGCGTTCCGGTAGAGTCGAGACTCAGTCAAGACCTGTGCAAACGTGAATTGCGTCTCGAACGTGCCCGCTGGCAGATCAGTTCCGTCATGAAGCTGGCGTGCATAGGCGACCCATTCGTCCACCAGAATAAGGCAGGGGCCGTACTCTTTGAACAACTCGCGCAGTACATCGCCTGGGCTGGTCCCGTTTTGATCATCGGCAGCTATACGTTTGAATGCCTTCTTTCCGCCAAGTTGCCACGCCAGCTCGCCCCAGAGTGTCCGTACCGTTGTACCATCAGATTTGACTACCGGGTTGCCGGGAGAAATCTTGTTGCCGACCAACACGATTCGGCGCACGGCAGGCAACTTCTTCGCCTCAGCCTCCTGCATGACAGCATCGATTCCCGGCAGTTCGTTTGGCGCACCCCCCGCAAAAAGGTGATAGAGCGCCAGCATTGAGTGCGTCTTGCCGCCGCCGAAATTTGTCTGGAGCTGAACGACCGGATCGCCACCATTACCGGACAGCCGCTGCACTGCACCGACCAGCATGCGCTTCAGGCTTTCGGTCAGATATGTGCGGCGAAAGAATTCAACCGGATCCCGGTATTCGTCGGTTCCTTCGCCCAGGTGCACCTGCCAGAGGTCTGCGGCAAACTCGGCCTGCTGATATCGCCCGCTTGCTACATCCTTGTGCGGGGTGACGATTTCACGCCACGGTTTCAGATTCGTGGCAGCCGCACTTTCGATTGCCGTACCGGCGCTCTTTCGTTTCTCTCCACGTACCTGCTCCTCGAACCGGACGCGTAGCAGTTCCATCTTCATCTTCTCGATTTCGTCGGCCTGCGGGGCAGATACAGCGGTCAGCAAGCGTCCAGCGGAGTCCAGACCGCGATAGGCGTCATCGGTGGAGAACGATTCCTGGTGCGCCCACCTGTTACGCATCTCGCGTAGTTCGCTGATCAGGCTTCGTTCAGCACGGCCCAGGACACGCCCGAATACATCGTTCCACGCTTCCCACATCAGCTTCAGCAACGCTGTCGAATCCCACTCGCTGAGCGGCTTATTCCCGAGCAGGCGGTCTTCTCCCATAATCTGACGTGCTTTAGAGAGAGCGGCTCCGGCGTGGACAGCTACGAATTCCTGTTCAACAAAAGGGGCAAGACCGGCCTTCAGCAGGTCCATTGTCTTGCCAATGCGTTCATGATTCGTGATCGCCATTGATTACTCCTGCTCGAACATTTGAGCTTGCATGGTACGAGGTTTGCCGCCCTGTTGTGCAAGGCGCATGATCTCCGGCCAGCTCTGCACCAGGGCGTTATAGGACAGTGCCTCTGCCGCACGTTTTTTGCGTTCGCATACTGTATAGAGGTGGTAGCAAAGCTCGCGAGCGGTTTCGGCTCTGCTGCCGAGTTTGGCCGCAAGCTTAGCAGCGGCCACTTCGCCACCTGCCTCCAGCACGCGAATAAGGTGATGGACCATTTCCCAGGCAGTCAGACGTGTATCAGTTTCGGGATCCCAATTTGAAGATAAATCTGATGGCCTTAACAAGCGAACTTTACTTCGACTCGATAGAACGATTCCCGCTGCAACCATGCCTGCAACGTCCTGTTTGGCGACTTGAATTCCGGCCCCCAGAAGCTGGCAAACAAAGTAGAAGGCTGAACCGAAGAATCCGTCAGCCAAAGTGCCCAAGAGATGGATGCAGAGAAGCTTAATAATGTAATGACTGAGGCGATGGTGAAAGCCGGCATGGATTCTCTCATACATTTACGCTTTCCGTTAACCCTCTATGGGCAGCATAGTCGTCCAATGGTGCAGCTCGGGCCGGCGGCGTACATGCTTGTCATCGTAATTGCACTGGAGATCCTGGCAGCAGTCATCTCGAGAATCAAAGAACAGGAGAGAAGCTGATTGGACACAGTTGCCGGCCGCAGCCGGTCAAGCGGCGCCGCACTATGTTCCGATGTCCCAATTAACACGGAAATGAGGGCGGCTTTCGGGAACAAAGTCAAACCGATGGTTTCCTGAGCCGGACCGCAGCAGACATCAACAAAGCCCAGGAACTGTATAAGGACGCCCTGAAGGCCTTCCCCAGGGAAGGAAAATTCCTGCTTTTATCTGTCGCCGACGTCTTTGATCCGGACCCAAAATGTACTATGTTGAATTACATAAGGAGAGCTACTCCGGATTTCCCGACCTGCAGCGCAGGCCGGTTCCACGGCATACCCTCCCTTGCCGAAGGAGTCTCACAGGACAGTATGTAGGTGAGGCCCCGTCTTGGGTCATGTTGCATCCTTAATAAAAGACGAGAATCAGGCATCCCTGAGAGAGAAGCACTATGGGTAAGAAAATCGATGTCACCGAATTAATCCTCCGCGACGCGCACCAGAGCCTGACCGCCACACGCATATCACTGGAGGACATGGCTGCTGCGTGCGCCGAAATTGACAAGGCAGGCTATTGGTCGGTCGAGTGTTGGGGAGGAGCGACTTTCGATGCCTGCATCAGGTTCCTCAACGAGGATCCGTGGGAACGCCTGCGCAACTTTCGAAAACTCATGCCCAACAGCCGTCTGCAGATGCTGCTGCTCGGCTACCGGCATTACGAAGACACGGTGGTGGACAGGTTCGTCGAAAAGGCGGCGGAAAACGGCATTGACGTTTTCCGGATATTTGACGCCCTGAACGATATCCGAAATCTGCAACGGGCCGTTACGGCCGTACGACGGACGGGCAAGCACGCACAGGGCGCAATTTGCTACACCATCAGCCCGTTACACACGATCGACGGCTTCGTGGAAGTGGCCAGGAAACTCGTGGACCTCGGCTGCGACTCGATCTGCATCAAGGATATGGCGGCTCTGCTCAAGCCGCAACCAGCCTACGACCTCGTCAAGGCGATCAAAGCGGAATGCGGCAAGTCGGTACGGGTACAGGTCCACGTGCACGCCACGACCGGCGTCACCATGGTCAGCCTCATGAAGGCGATAGAAGCCGGTGCGGACGGAGTCGACACCGCCGTCAGTGCCCTCAGCCTCGGCCCCGGCCACAACCCTACCGAAAGCCTGGTAGAGATGCTTGACGGAACCGGCTACGAAACCAGCCTCGACAGGAAGCGGCTCCTGAAGATCAAACGGCACTTCAACAACGTCCGTGCGCGATACAAAGAGTTTCTGTCAAACATCACGGGGGTGGACACTGAGATCTTCCAGAGCCAGATTCCTGGAGGAATGCTGTCAAACATGGAAAATCAGCTGAAACAGCAAAAAGCAGCCGACAAGATGGACGCCGTGCTCGCCGAGGTCCCAAAAGTCCGCGAGGACGCCGGTTATCCACCGCTCGTCACCCCTACCAGCCAGATCGTGGGGACGCAGGCGGTCTTTAACGTCCTGATGGGGCGCTACAAGGTCATGACCGGAGAGTTCGCCGACCTGATGCTCGGCTACTACGGTGAAACCATCGGCCCAAGAAAGAAGGAAGTGATCGATCAGGCGGTTAAACAGACCGGCAAACCACTGATTACGTGCCGGCCCGCCGACCTTCTCAAACCCGAGTGGCAGGAACTGCGCGAGGCGGCCCTGGCACTGCCCGGCTGCAACGGCTCCGACGAAGACGTGCTCACCGCTGCCATGTTCCCGCACGTCGCCTCGAAATTCTTTTCCACCCGGGCTGAAGGACCGAAGAACCTGGGGACCGATCCCGAGCAGGCCGCACCGCCGGCCCAGGAGGCCGGTAAGGGGCCGAGTCCAGTCCGCACCCCGATAACGTACGACGTAAGGTTTGGTGGAAACACTCACCGGATCACAATTACACCGGCTTAGTATTGCTGTGTTGCCACCGGCGGCGTTGTCGATGAAACGGAGTCATAAATGGCCACTCATACAATGCAGGATAGAATCAGCGAACTGCGAAATCGACGCGAAACAGCAATGCAGGGAGGCGGCCCCGAAAAGCTGGAGAAACAGCGCGAGTCGGGGAAACTTACCGCCAGAGAGAGGATCGATGCGCTCGTTGACCCCGGGAGTTTTGAAGAAACCGGCCTGTTTGCCGAACACCGGGCCGTTCTGTTCGGGATGGCCGGAAAGAGTCTCCCGGCTGACGGCGTGATAACGGGGGCGGCTTCGGTAAACGGCCGGCTGGTCCATCTGGCCAGTCAGGATTTCACCGTAGCCGGCGGCTCGGCCGGCGAGGTCCACTCGATCAAAGTAGCCGAGGTAATGGAGCAGTCACTGAAAACCGGCTCTCCTTTCATCTTCATCAACGATTCAGGCGGGGCACGGGTTCAGGAGGGAATTGATTCGCTCTCGGGCTACGGCAAAGTGTTCTACACCAATGTCGCGCTTTCGGGCGTTGTGCCGCAGATCTCCCTGATCTGCGGCCCCTGCGCGGGAGGGGCGGCGTACAGTCCGGCATTGACTGATTTCATCATTCAAACTCGCCAGGCGCTGATGTTCATCACGGGACCACAAGTCATCAAGCAGGTCACCGGCGAAAGCGTGACGTCAGAGCAGCTCGGGGGGGCCGATGCTCACATGAGCAGTTCAGGCGTGATTCATTTCGTCGCCGAAAACGACAGCCATGCCGTAGTGATCTGCCAGAAGCTCCTGAGTTATCTGCCTCCCAACAACCTTGAAAACCCTCCGCAGGTGGAACCCGACACCAATGTCGAAGCCAATCCGGAGCTCGATGACGTCGTGCCCACCGATCGAAGGAAGGGTTACGATGTGCTCGAAGTTATCCTGCGCGTGGTGGATTTCGGCGACTTCATGGAAGTACAGTCCGGCTATGCACCAAACATCGTCGTTGGCTTCGGACGCATCAACGGCAGCACCGTCGGAATCATCGCCAACCAACCGCTGGTCCAGGCCGGAGTACTCGACATCAATGCATCCAATAAGGCTTCGCGCTTTATCAGGTTCTGCAATGCCTTCAATATTCCGCTTCTGACTTTCGTGGACGTACCCGGGTTCCTGCCAGGGATTCAGCAGGAGCACAACGGCATCATCCGTCACGGGGCCAAGATGCTCTTCGCCTATTCCGCCTCGACGGTGCCGAAGGTCACGGTGATCCTGCACAAGGGTTACGGCGGCGCATACCTGGCCATGTGCGGAAAAGACCTCGGGGCCGACCGCGTATTCGCATGGCCCACGGCGGAAATTGCGGTCATGGGAGCCGAAGGGGCGGCGGAGATAGTCTTCCGCAAGGAGATCCAGGAAGCGCAAGACCAGGAGGCGAGAAGAAAAGAACTGATCGAGAGATATCGTGAGGCGTTTTCGAACCCATACGTTGCTGCGGGCCGACGGCTGGTGGACGCGATCATTGAGCCGTCCATGACCCGCCATCACGTCTCAAGAGCATTGGAATACCTGCGCACGAAACGCGAGCTCCGGCCGGCCAAGAAACACGGTCTGATTCCACTGTAGAAGCGGAGGTGACTGGTGGCGAAGATGACGGTGAAGACACTGGCGGAGATGCTCGAACAGATGCAGACGCAGCTGGCTGAACTCTCCCGAAAAGTCGAGCAGCTGGAGGCCGCCCAAAAGACTCAGCCGCAGGCCTTGCAACCCGCGGCCGCTGATTCTATGCAGACTGAAGAAACAAGGCCGCAAATCACAGAAGAGGAGTTGATCGCCATCTCGGGCGCAATAGCCGCCTATCTTGGAGTTCGCGTACGCATCAAACAGATACGGCTGGTAGGCTCACATTCGTGGGCACAGCAGGGGCGTGTGTGGATCCAGGCTTCGCACAAACTGCATTGATCAGGAGGCGCCGTTGAAACTGAACATTACGATTGACGGTAAGACCTACGAAGTGGAAGTTGAAGCGGTGGAACCTGAAGCGCCCGCGCACCTGCGAGGCTGGATGACGGGGCCAGCCGCAAACGTTCGAGTCCCCGCAGCCCCCACTCCGAAGTCGGCGGGCACGCGGAAGAAACCTGTTGACGAAGCAAAGGTGCTGCGCAGCCCGGTATCCGGAATCGTAGTCAAGGTGGCCGCGCAGGTCGGACAGACACTGCAGACGGGAGATGTATTACTGGTGCTGGAGGCCATGAAGATGGAGACGAATATCACGGCTCCCCGTCCCGGCAAGATCGGCGCCATTCCGGTACATGAGGGCGACAGTGTCCAGTCCGGAGAGGTGGTAATGGAATTCGAATGAAGCGTTCGCCAAGACGATGCGTCCGCGTCAGTCGACACCCAGCTTTCCGGCATCGCTGAGCGTCTCTACCATTCTTTTCAGGCCCAGATCTTCAAGTGTCCTGCGGGTCGGCCAGCCATGTTCCCTGTCCCAACCTTCAAGGGCATAGAAGTGGCTCTTGAACTCATCTACACCCTTGCGGTCAAGGTACATGTCCGCTGCCTGATCTGAACGCCATTTGCCGTTCTCGTAAATAGGCACACCACCATACTTAGTCTTGCCCGATGCCCCTGGCATGTACATGTACGGGAAGAAATCTTCCGTCTGCCGGCTCCTTCCGTGCATGACCCGAATGGCGCGTTCAAGGGTCCAGATTCTCTGACCAATTCGCATAGTCTCGGCGAAGGAATCGTTCTTCCCGGTCACAGTCTTGTAGTAGCCGACCTCCATATCCGGACTGTTGTCGCCTATTCCGTGATGGAACATTTCGCAAAAGCCCATTGATTCGTGCCAGAAGGAGGAATAATGACGGCTCCAGGCCACCTGCTTGGCTTTATGCGCGGAATAGATGCCTGTCTTCCATGCCTCTTCTCCCTTCCATGCATAGTTGAACATGAAGATGTCGTCGGTATACGGAATCGTCTTCTTTGAAAGCCACTCGAGAGCTTTCTCCAGCGGGGTTCCATCTGATGAAGGACTGACCGGAAGCATAAACGCGTGCCAGGAGGGATCTCCCGCTCCCAGCAAATAGGAATATGCCCAATCCACGTAGGGCATCGTCCAATGGCTGGTGGCTCCCCATGCAGGAAGGCGCAGGGCACCGTTATTCTTGTCGATTTCGAGCCGTCCCCATTTTTCGGCGGCCCGGCAACACCCTTCCGCCAAGGCGTCACCGATCCCGGCACGCCGGGCGATCGCCTCCAACAAAGCCAGCCGGAAACTGAGGCTGTCGAACTGATCCATCGGCAGCGCAGAAGAGTCGATCTGCTTTCCAGGACCGAGCAACCCCTGTTCATACAGGTACCGCAGATACCAGCCCAGACCTGAGTCTGAGGGTACTCTCCCACGGTAGAATTCGGGCGCACCTTCCGTTTCAAAGAATTCCCTGTTCCAATGGGCCGACCAGCTGCTGAGACCATATTTCACCAGCGCTTCAGAAGCACGATCCTGATCAGTCTGAGGGTGGCCGGTGCCGAGCCAGCCCTGGCATGCGCACATGGTCTCACCGCCATAGTAGTTGCTTCTGCGTCGATCCGCGTTCAGGCAGGGAGAACAGCAGGCGGCTCCGACGCGTACCGGGAAGCTCCTCCGCGATTCCATCTGGCGGAGTCTGGCCATCACGACACCCGCAGGATCAGACATCTTCACGCTGCCGGTGCCGATTACGCTGACGGCTTTCAGGTTCTTGGCTCCGAAGACTGCACCATAGCCCCCGATACGCGCGCTGATTCCGCTGCCCGAGATCAGCGCCGCCATTCTCGATTTTGTTTCGCCCACGGGTCCTATGCATACGATCTGCGGACGGGCAGTGGTGGAAGCGTTTCCAATCTGTTGCCATTCTTCGCCGAAACGCGTTTTTCCGCACACCATAGATGTAATGCGGTGCTGCGTCTCCCAGGTGTCCAGGCCCCAGAGTTCACGGGCATCTTCGATCCTGACCTGGTCGTTGATGATGTTGATCCACACCGGTCTTTCGGCTTTGCCTTCGAGCACGACTCCATCCCAGCCGGCAAGCTTCATCATGGTGCCAAACAGGCCGCCGAGATTTCCCCGCCAGAATTCGCAGGTCGGGTATGTTTCCGGAGACAGGCCGGAAACGCTTGTTCTTCCGGCACCAGGCACCCCGGTAGCAGCAAGAGGTCCCGTTATGAAAGAAAGGACATTGCGGGGATCGTAAGGATCCTTCAGATCCCATTCGCGCGGAGAGACTGCCAAATCCCAGAAAATGGCCGCTCCCATTCCATATCCTCCACCGAACTCTTCGTAGGCGGCAGTGTCGATGGTGCGGATTGATCTGGATGTCAAATTCACTCTTAAGATTTTTCCTGCGTATCCGCGTGCCAATATCTTGTCCTCCCTATTTCTGTCGGAGCCTCCGTCATCTGCGGCGGGCAATTCCTGCAGTGGCTCTCATTGTATACGAACTCAGATTTTTCCGAAACAGGTCCATCACTGATGACCGGTCGAGGCTGTGAGGGCGGCGGCGAGTACCTGAATAGCATCCCGTCTTTCTGAAGCAGCAGGGAGGAGTCAGCCAGGGGCTTGCGTATACCCCTGGCTGATTCGAGCATGAACTTACCTCCACTTATCAATGGAGGAGCTTGTGACATGAGAGAAATCGCCACCGAACCAGTATGCGTTGGTGGATCCGCCGGTCACGATGATCTCGATTCCGCTGCGGTTCTTTCCGCGGCCGCGCCCGAACCGGGACACCGGGATTACCCCGTTGTCTCCCAGCTTCAGATAGCCGGCGAAGGGCTCAACACCTTCTTTTGCCTTTTTCAGCTCATTCTGGCGAGTCTGCCAGTAAAGCCAGGCCGGGGTACCGGTGTTCTTCACGAGATAGTCTGCATAGGCTTCTTTCGTTGCGAAACCGGCCGCGGCGATATCTTTCGCCACGATCGGATCCAGAATGAAAGTGGCCTGCGAGACGCTGGTCGAGAAGAAGTGTTCAAGCCATCCCCGAATCACGTCATGTATCGGCATCGACGAGAACCATGCCACGTTGTTCAGGCTCCAGCCGCTGAAGAGACTCACGACACTGTCGGAAGGCTTGAATCCTTTCTGGACATGAAGCGGCGACCATCCCTTCGGCAGCTCACTTTCCGCCTCAGGGAAGCAGATGTTGCTGAAGTTCAGAGGCGTCCCCTGGCTGCCCAGGTAGGTTTCTCCCGGTTTTCCCGATCCTCCAAGGTTCTTGGAAATCAGAGTCCAGGCTCTGCCGATGGTGGAGTTCGCATGGCTGAAAGGTCCCATCGCCCCGATGCCGGAATTCATCTTGATTTCCTTCGCAATCGGTCCGTTGAACACGGCCATCCTTGCAAACGAAGAGGTGGAGCTGAACAGCGAAGTCACTCCGGTTGAAGCCATCGCGAGGATCGCCGGAAAATATTCAGGTTTTGCGCCCGCCATCACCGCATTCACGGCCACCATTTCAACCGTGTATTCCCATGCTTCGTGCGGGTCGGAGGGGCGCATCTTGCCAACCATTTCGTCCGGCCGATGGCTGGTCGCCTTAAGCATTGCGGCCACCTTCTCTTCGGTCGGAAGCACGATCGGAAATCCATCGGTATAGTCGTTGTCGAGAAAATACTGATCGAGCTTCTCAGCAGTCATGGGCTCGAGCAGACGCGGACGCGGAGGCCGCGCAATCAGGCCGGTCTGTTTGTCTTCAGCCGCGACAGGCTGCGTCAGTCCGGAGACGATAACATCAATCATAGGCTTTCCGGAAACGGGATCCTTCCCTTCGATGTATCTGCGACAAATATCGGGAGGTCTGTCCGTAACAGGATGCGGGGTAAAGACCATGCGCATGCCGGGGATACCTTTTTTGTAGGCAATCGATGTCACGAGTTCATCGAAGCTCTGCGTTATGACTGGAACGGTGGGCACGCCCATGCCCTCGAGCGTCACGCAATGGCCGACGACCGCCGGCGAGCAGCTGCTTCAATGCCCTATCCCCATGATGACGCCGTGCCCCTTGGCCTTGATTTCCTTCCACAGGTCCGGGTCATCGACCTGATAATTTCCACGCTTGTCCCGCAAGATCCAGGTTGTCTTCGGGAACTTCTCCTGGAGGACTTCGTGGAGTGTTTCTACGAAATCGCGCGTACGCGCGAACTTCGTGTCGATAATGTAAATCGTCTTTCCTTCCAGGCTGTTCAGCCGTTCCGCCATCGGAATTCTTTGTATCGGGGGCAGTATTCCTCGCGGATTCAGCACCGTTATCTTTGCGTCATTCGCCGCCGGCGACGGTTTTGGCGTAAAGCTCGTCACCACAAGAGCGACGACCAGGCAGCATGCGATACGAATTTTCATAAGTCTATGGCCTCACTAATCGGATCAAGGCACCAGCGATGCCTGCTTCCGTGCAATTGAGCTTTAGGCGAGCAACTCCTGGGCCCGCATCAACCGGTTCTTCACCTGGACGCCGTTCGGACACTTGATGGCGCATTCCGAACAATCCCCACAGCGTACTTTCTGCAGTTCGGGGCGCAGATTCCGGAAATTGGTAACCCCCTGGTACAGATCGCCCGCAAAATCATAATAGGCGAGGTACCGCAGAACGTCGGCCACCGGCAATCCTTTCGGGCACACTCCATCGCACTGATAGCACATGCGGCAATAATCCGGACGGATCTGCTCGTTCAGAGTGAACAGGAGCTGCTCGTCGGCCGGGGTGTACGGCTCTGACATCGCGCGCATGTTCATCTCAAGTTCAGCAATCGAGTTCATATTGGGAACTGTCGTTCCGATTGCGGGATTGCTCAGCACCCATTTGATTCCCGCCAACGGACCCTCTCCCTCTTTCTTATTCGTCTTGGCGGGGCCACCGGAGCCTCCCCTCTTCATGCCGATGCCCGACATCGCAACCACAACCTTCATAGCGATGACTCCGACACCCGCGGCCGCGAGCTTCTGGACCGCCTTCTCCCTGAAGCCGGAGCCGATGGCGAAACTGTAGGTCGTCTGCATGACGTCGAACACTTTGGCATCAAGAAGGAAATCGACCATGTTGTTCGGATTGTGGCAACTGAATCCGATGAAGCGCGCCTTTCCCGCTTTCTTGCACTGAACCATGGCTTCAATCGCCTCGTCGGGAATACGTGCGGGCAAGTCGCGCGCGTGCAGCTGCCATATGTCAACATAGTCGGTACCGAGCGTCTTGAGGCTGGTATCCATGTCTTGCAGGATTTCTTCCTTTTTTGTGGAACCTGATTTTGTGGAGATGTGGATTTTCTGCCTCTTCCCCTTGATGCACCCGGCGAATATCGCTTCGCTCTCGCGATAATCGCGTGATGTGTCGAAGTAGTTGATTCCCCAGTCAATCGCACGATTGACGACTTCCACATTGGGCACGTATCCGATGCCGTAACCGACACCCGTTACCTTTAAACCGGTCTTTCCCAGAGTCCTGTACGTGACTTTGGGCGGTTCCTTTTGAACTGACATATCCAGGCTCGATGAGACAAGCCCGGCTGCCGGCAAGGTCAGGCCTGCCTGCAGGAATTCTCTACGCGACCGATTGAGGCTCATAAAACCTCCCATGCTTTATCAATGGATCTTCCGGGGGTTCTGCTTCCCCGCCTTAATTGGAATTACTATATAGCTACAGACTGCAAATACGATAGTGCTTAGTTCAACGGACAGCGCTCGCCGGCTACCCCAGTCTTCCTCTCTTCTGAAGCAGGTCGGCGACCTTCTTCAATCCCATCTTTTCGAGCGTGGCGCGCGTCGGATAACCGTTGTCGGGATTGTATCCCTCGAACTTGTAAAACCTGGTTTTGAAATCCTCGACCTTGGCGCGGTCCAGGGTCCGGCCTTCGCCTCTGGCATACGTCCATTTGCCATCGACGATCATCGGCATTATGTGACCTGGAGATTTCCTGTCGTAGATGTAGTCAGGAAAGACTTCCATATCACGATGCCTCCCCTGCAGCACCCAGATCGACCGGTCGAGCGTATAGATCCTGTGCCCGACACTCATGTGATCAACGAAGGTGCGGTTGTCGCCGGTGACGGCATTCCAGAACCGCTGTTCGGCATGCGGTGTCGCGCCGCGCCTGTCGGCCGTGTTGTTGGTGAACGTCTGCGGCCACCTCCAGCCGCAGAAACCGCCGCCCCCGATCCAGAACTTTTCATAGTGCTTGACCCAGGCGATCAGCTTAACCTTGGAATCAGAGTAGATGCCCGTCGGGCCGTCGCCGAAATCCGCAAGATACGGATCGTCGTTGTAGGGAACGAGCGCTTCCGAATAGAGCCTGGCCGCTTCTTCTGCCGTCAGATAGGGGTCTCCGGAGTTTGCCATCCAATGGAAATTGTGATTGGCAAACGAATGCAGCATCAGGTCGCGTTCACCAAAAAGCGATCCGAACGCCCACTCCACCTGAATCCTGGGGTCGTAATGATCCCTGGTGCCCCAGTAAGCGAGATTCAATACGCCGCTGTTGACATCCTCTTCATAGAGTCCGTACTTTTCGGCGAACCTGGCGCATCCTTCCGCGAGATCGTTGCCCACTCCCTCCCGATTCGAAATCTGCTTCATGAGAGTGTCGACATAGGCAATGGTGCCCATCAATTCGAACGGCAGGTTGCTCTCGATCTTTTTCCCCTTGCCCAGAATCCCTCTCTTATAAAGGTTCTGAACATAAACCTGCAGAGGCATGAACTGCCAGTGCCCGAGGCCGTATTTCTGCATCAGATCATTGGCCTGCCGCGACAGCTTCAAGGGCGCGCCCCGTTCGAGCCTGACCGCCATTGTCCCGGCACAGACCGATTCGTTGCTGTCGGCCGTGGCCAGCCGCAGACGGCATGCCCTGGGACAGGACGCACATGCCGCTACTCTTGCCGGCACAAGTGGAAGCTGCCCGTTGAGCGTATTGCCGCCGCTCGGTCTGCCGCTGTTGTGAGACCACGCGCGGGTGTTGAACCTTTCCACTTCCCGCGGATTGTCCACGTCCCACTGAAACTGCCGGTACCAGAGCCGTGCTTCCATGAACGCTTTCGGATCCGCAATCGGAACGGTTCCCGACCCGATCGCACTGATCGCCTTCAAGTTCTTGGAACCGAAGACGCCGCCGAAGCCGCACAGTGCCGCCTGGGATCCTGGACCGTGAAGCAGAGCGCCGAGACGGCTCTTTTTTTCACCTGCGGGTCCGCAGCAGACCACCGCGGGAATCTGGGTCGTGAATCCGTCATCGCCGGCCAGTTCCGACCACTCGCCGTACTTGAGGCCGGGGATGACTCGGCGGGAGATCTCCTGCTGTGTATCCCAGGTATCCATCCCCCAGATTCCTCTTGCGCTTTCGATAGTGACCTTGTCGTCGATGATGTTGATCCAGACAGGATCGGATGAGGACCCTTCCACCACTATCCCGTCCCATCCCGCAAACTTCAGCTGGGCGGTGAAGCGCCCCCCGAAATTGCTGTGCCCGAACCATTCGATTGGATAGAGCATCGGCCCGAGACCCTGCACCTCGCAGCGGCCGGACCCCGGCATCATGGTTCCTGCAAACGGGGAGGCGACTATGATGATAAGGTTCCTCGGATCGAACGCGTCAAACGGCAACTGTTCCGCAACGAGATCAAAGAAGATCGCCGAGCCGATGCCATGCCCGCCGCCGAATTCCATGTATTTCTCAGTCTCGATCCGGCTTATGCTCTTGCTGGTCAAGTTTACCCGCAGAATCTTTCCGGTGTATCCGCCTTTCATCGCGCGCTCCTCCTCGCCGGTTTCTTCTTAGCCTGGGCGGCCATTATCGGCGGCACAATCCTGCTGTCATCCACCAGACCAAGATTAAGCCAGTTGTCGTTCCGCAAGTTGACGTCGTAGCCGTCGGTCTCCTTCTGGTCAGGAGCTTCGGAGACAAACCTGAGCGCTTTCATCGGACAAGTCTCAACGCACGCCTGCTTCCCTCCCGGTCCCCCCTTTTCATTCCAGTAAGGGGTGTCGATGCAAAGATCGCACTTCTGCGCTCTCTTCGCGAATTTATTCCAGACCGTCCGGTGCGGCTGCTGCGGGCACATCCGGATGCATGTCCTGCAGCCGACGCACTTATTGGAATCGATCCTCCTGATGTTGCCGTTCGCCGCATCGACGAAAGCCGCGCCTGCGGGGCAATTCTGGACACAGACGGGAGTAACGCATTGCCTGCAAGGAGCCACTTTCAGGTCGTTCGGGAATTTCCCGAATGAGTCCTGCATGATCTGGATGCGTGCCAGCGAAAGGCTTTCAACTCCATGATGAGTCAGCGAGCACGCCAGCATGCAGGTAGTACACCCGGCACACTTCTTGCTGTCGTAGACCAAATATCCTTTGGATACTGGATATGAAGTCGGGGCTGGAGCAGCTGCAGCCGCCGGGACAACCGCGGCGGCGGCCAAGTTGTTCGTCATCAAGGCATCGACGGCAACGACCGTCCCGCCGGTAACAAGAAAATCCCGTCTCGAGTACTTTTTCGCGTTCACGCCTTCGCCCGACGGCTTCTTACCTCCAGACATAGAATTACTCCTTGACCTGAAATAGAAATGAGGCCAAATAAGCACGCCTCCGCCTTCTCGTTGCCCCGGCTATCTCGTCGTGGTCACTGCGGCAAACGGCTTCAAAGAACGTCGCTCCATTGATTTTTCCAGATAATCTCCTATAGGAGATCTGATATATTATGCAAGACCATCCTAAAATGTTAGAATGGTCGAGTCAAGAAAATTGTGTGGAATGGGTTGCCGTCGGCTGAACGGGTTTCGGGGGCGGCCCGGATTTCAGATTTTGCTGAATGGAGTCGTTTTGTCATGGAATTGAAGAAGAAAGTGGCAGTGGTAACAGGAAGTTCAGTAGGGGTGGGGCGCGCGACGGCGCTGCGGCTTGCCGAGCGAGGGTGTTCGGTCGTCATCAACTACACCCGGAGCCGGTCCGAAGCGGAAGAAGCGGCTGCGTTGTGCCGGGAGAAAAACGTTGGAGCCATTACGGTCCAGGCGGACGTTTCGGTGGAAGCGGACTGCGTTCGCCTGATTCAGGCGGCAGTGGACAGCTTCGGAAGGCTGGATGTTCTGGTGAACAACGCCGCCTTCACCAAATTCGTCGAGTTCGGCGATCTGGATGGCATGACTGAAGAGCTGTGGATGAGGATTATGCGTACAAACGTCCTCGGCAACTTCTTCTGCTGCCGGGCCGCAGTTCCACACATGAAGGAGGCGGGGGAGGGTGCGATTGTCAACGTGGTATCGATCGCGGGCTTTCTCGGTCACGGCAGTTCCATCGCCTATTCGGCGTCGAAAGCAGCCGTTATCAATATGACCAAATGCCTTGCCCGAACCCTCGGACCGGAAATCCGCGTCAACGGGATCGCGCCCGGAGCAATCGACACTCGGTGGCTGCGACAGGGACTCGGGGAAAAAGAGTTCGACGCACTGCGTGAATCGCTGCGCGCCACGACGCCGCTGGAGGTCATGGCCACCGCAGAAGACGTGGCCGAGGCAATCGTCTGGCTGGTGGAAGGAGCGCGCATGATGACCGGCGAGACGATAAAGTTCGACGGGGGACAGCATCTCGGAGGAAAAGGAGGGCTCCGCCGAAAATAGGGCAAGTGCACGGCTGTGACTGGAGTCACACTATTGTAAGCCTGAGACTGCAATAATCGGTGATAAATGGAGTTCCGGTCGCCTGCAACCCGGAACTCCCGAATTGGAAACGGAAACCTGCTATGCAACCGCTTGTGAAGGTATGCCCGCTCTGTCACCGGACAATCTCATCCACGACGACATGGTGCGAGCACTGCGGACGGAATCTGCCGCAGGCGAGAAGAAAAAGAAGAAGCTACAGAGGACGACGCAATCCCAATGACTATGAAATTGTGGCTGACGGTTCCAAGTTCGGAATCATCTGTCGCGGCGAAATCAAAGTCAGGGGCATAGGGCTGGAGACGGCCAGGATACTGGTTGAGGCGCTCAACAGCAGAAGGCCCTACAGGAAACGTTGATCCGTATGTGGTGCTCCGCTAATACTTGATAGTCAGCGCCGAAGCTGCAGTCCTCTCTCGTTCCCGCCCGGTCATGCTGCTGTAGGCCCTTTCCATTTCCTTGTCAATCGCATTGAACTGACGTGTCCCCTCTTCCACGGTGATATTGGTAAATTTTAGATTGCGGGCGACAATGCTGAGAGAAGTCGATCTTCCGAAAGACCAGGCAGCCCTTCCACGGAAGTCGGTGACTCTCTGAACGCCGGCCGACAGACCTGAGAGGGCGGCGATAGTCGCGGTGAGCCAACCCGGCACATTCTGAGTCGCGGCGAAAATCGCAGCCATGAAGCTGGCTGCAATGGCGACGACAGAACAGCTCAGATCGGCGTAGCTGTTGAGCCTCCCCGCCGCATAGGTCGCTTCGACTTCAGCCTGGATCTCACCGAGCAGTTTCTCCTTCCCATCTGTCATTTACCCCCCTTGCCGAGAACAGAACAACAGAATGCAGCGGAAGCGCTTCGAATTGTGTGATCGTGATCAAAGGTTGTCGATCTGTTAGCCGCAGCAGGTTTTCTGAAAAGCGAAAAACTCAGCCGTGATCGGAGTCACCATGTCCTGCCGGCTTCAGAGGCATAATTGCGACAAATGGTGTCAGCTTACCGAAAGGCCCTGTCATGAAAGCCGGAAAGAGATCCTGCCCCCTCTGCCGTGAAGAAGTTTTGGCAACAGCCACGTGGTGTAAACATTGTGGAAGAAAGCTTCCCGACCCGGCGGGTCTGAACGGGAGGTCGAGAACTGTCACCTATGCGATAGTTCCCGACGGCCCGATGTTTGGGATTCTGCTGAATGGGGAAGTGATGATTCATGGACTGAAGCTGGAAAACGCGCAGGAGATCGTATCGATACTCAACAGCATGAACTGAGTGTCAGCGTTCAAGCGCAAAGGCCACGATGCGCCGCAGCGTCTCCGAGAAGCACAATCCGGCCTTCTCCGCCGAATCCATGAATGAAACCCCTTCCGTAAGGTCAGGATTGGGATTCACTTCCAGAATGTGCGGCACACCGTCTCTCCCTAGCCTCAGGTCGATTCTGGCATAATCCCGGCAACAGGTGGCGATGTACGCGTGCAACGCCTGTTCTTTGACGAGTTCTTCGGTCTTCTGATCAAGTTCCGCAGGACACAAGGCATGCACCTTGTGATACGCGGGGGAAAGCGGATTCCATTTTATATCGTAGGTTATCAACGGAGGATGATCGTCGGACAGCTCAGAAAAGTTGAATTCCTCGATCGGCAGCACCATCCCAGGACTGTTGCCTAACACCGAGACGTGCAGTTCCTTGCCTTCAATAAACTCCTCGACCAGGATCGGACCCTTGAATTCGGCTGAGACATATTCGAGGCGGGCCACAAGTTGCGCATAGTCTCGCACGACTGAGTTCACATCGACACCTGCACTGCCGTCCTGCCCGCAGGGTTTGACAATCAGCGGATACTGCAACCCATGATCCTGCTCGATGCCTGGAGCCGCAAGGATGCGGAAACGCGGGGTCGCCACCCCGATTTCATCCAGGATCTGTTTGGTCAGTCCCTTACGCCTGCAGAGGGAAAGACAGAAGGGTGAGGAACCGGTGTAGCGCACGCGGAACAGATCAAAAAAGGCCGCCACGGCGCTCTCCAGGTTCAAATCGTTGCGGAATGATTCGACCAGGTTGAAAACGACATCGGGAGGGTCGTCGGCAATCAGATCCTGAAGCCTCTGGAAATCGTCCCGCAGGTTGATCCCGCACGCGTCGAAACCTTCGGCGCGCAGGGCATCGACGATTGCGTCATATTCCTCCTGCGGGGTTGCCACGTGTATCGGATAGCTCGGAATGAAATCGAGCGTGGCAGGATCGATGGCACGCAGTTCTGCGTACTCGTTCTCTTCCTGCTGATTGAAAAGTACCAAAACGGATCGTTTCTCCAAGTCCATTGCGGCACGCTCGCTAAAGCATGGTACACCCGAAACAGAAATCGTGGAAACAGAAATCGTTTTTCCCGGAATCCACATCCGGAACGAAATCGTTTATAGGATTATTGATAATCTTTCACACCCGGCCGTCCGATAGCGTCTATGTCGATTGGGTGGTTCTGTGCCTGTTCGACGCGGCCGCAGGAAGAAGAATTAAAAGTCATGCGGTATTCGAGTTTCATAGTAGAATCGCCGCAGTTTTGATGGTTGGGGAAGAATGATCCTGGAGATTTATGGCTTTTGAAGGAGAGGGATGAATGAAGCTCATCTATAGAGGTGTACTGGCGCTCGCTCTGGCGTGTTTTCTCTGCGGCACCCAAGCCTGGCCCCAAGCGGGCACAGGCGCGCTGACCGGGATGGTAACGGATCCAACGGGAGCGATAATCGTGGGTGCGACTGTGGAACTCACCAACCCGGATGTCGGTGCAACGCGCTCGACTGTGACGACATCGGGAGGTATCTACCGCTTTACTGCCCTGCCGATCGTTGGAACTTATACCCTGACCGTTCAGCAGACCGGATTCAAGGCGGTGAAGATCGAGGGCTTGGAGGTCACGGTGGGTGCGACCCTCACCCAGGACGTCAGGCTGGAATTGGGTACTCCACAGGAAGTGATCGCGGTGACAGGCGGAGCTGAAATGGTGCGGCCCACCGACTCGGCAGTGTCTACATTGATTGACAGGAACGTCTGGCAGAAT
>Ga0209723_1003478_pt1 | contig 18882 bp, 11 predicted proteins | sample BiotimSIPDNA_2_FD_185750 | JGI IMG/M metagenome (GOLD analysis project Ga0209723, IMG submission 185750) | Anaerobic biogas reactor microbial communites from Washington, USA - Biogas_R2 time_0 SIP DNA (SPAdes) (version 2) | ecosystem: Engineered > Bioreactor > Anaerobic > Unclassified | place... | reverse complement strand
GGTCTGTGGCCCAGGGAATAGGCACATCCATGCTTCAGATATCCAACATAATAAAACATCCATGGATACTGGTGCCGCCAACAATCACGGCAGCAATTATCGGACCCCTTTCTACCTGCGTGCTGGGAATGACAAACAATGCTGCGGGAGCCGGAATGGGGACTTCCGGACTGGTGGGACAGATAATGACATTCACGGATATGGGCTTTACTTTTGATGTGCTCTGGAGAGTTCTTCTTATTCAAATTGCTTTGCCTGCACTGCTGGCCTTTGCAATAGACAGAGTGCTCAGAAAAACAGGAAGAATAAAGGACGGGGATTATAAACTGGACCTATAAAGACGCATAATAGAAAAAGAGACTTTACCATCCAGACAGAGAGTCTTTTTTTGTAAAAGCATTGACGCAAATAAGCCCTTAATATAAAATAATAAGGATGGAAAAATCCAAAATAATTATCGGGAGGGAACATAATGGTAGATAATCCTAAAGGCGGAAATAATAAAAAACAAGTTGACTTCAAAGAACTTGCGCCTGTAATGAAACAGTATGCAAATGTAAAGGGAAGCCTAATAACTATCCTGCAAAAAGCACAGGAGATATATGGCTTTCTTTCGCCCGAAATAATAAACTATATATCAAAAAAAACCGGTGTGAAACCCGCCAAAATATATGGCGTAGCCACATTTTACGCCCAGTTCAGGATGGAGCCCATTGGGGAAAATCTGATAATGCTTTGCAAAGGGACAGCATGCCATGTAAACGGGGCTGATACAATAGAAGAATCCGTATGCGAGCATCTTGACATAAAAGACGGGGAGACAACGGAGGACGGACTTTTCACCTTGAATAATATGGCCTGTCTTGGATGCTGTTCTCTGGCTCCTGTGATGATGGTAAAAACCACTGACGGAGAAGAAACATACGGGAATCTTACAAAGGATTCCGTGAAAGATGTGCTCGACAGTATCAAAGAAAGGGCTAGGAGGTGAATACATGAGAGTATTAGTTGGAGAAGGCAGCTGCGGTATAGCTACCGGTGCCAAAAAAACTGCGGCAGAGTTAGAAAAACAAATAAAAGAAAAGGGTATCTCGGCGGAAGTTGAAATCACAGGTTGTGTGGGCAACTGTTATTTGGAGCCCATAGTTGATGTTTATGATGATGAAGACAGACTTACAAGATATATAAAAGTCCAGCCAGAGAACGTAACTGAAATAGTTGATAACCATCTGGCTGCCGGCAGGATCTCAGAGGATATGACTATCAGCGAGAAGGACAAGGAATTTATTGAAAAACAAAAACGTATCGTCCTTAGGAATACAGGCAGGATCAATCCCGAAAAAATAGAAGAATATATAGAAAAGGACGGATATAAAGCCGTAGAAAAAGTAATAACGTCCATGACTCCCGAGGAAGTTATAGAAGAAGTGAAGATATCAGGCTTAAGAGGAAGAGGTGGGGCAGGTTTCCCCACATGGTTCAAATGGAATGCAGCAAAGGAAAACCAGGGCAAAAATAAGTATATCGTGTGCAATGCCGATGAGGGTGACCCGGGAGCATTTATGGACAGATCTGTTTTGGAAGGTGATCCCCATGCGCTGCTTGAAGGCATGATAATAGGCGGTTATGCAATGGGAGCCACAGAAGGTGTGATCTATTGCCGTGCCGAATATCCTCTGGCCATAAAAAGACTTGGGATAGCCATGGATCAGGCCAGAGAAAAAGGATTCTTGGGCAAAAATATTTTTGGCTCGGAGTACAGCTTCGATATAAGGATAAAGGCAGGCGCGGGAGCTTTTGTATGTGGAGAAGAAACTGCACTAATAGCATCTCTTGAAGGAGAAAGAGGTATGCCCAGGCTCAAGCCTCCTTTCCCCGCCGCAAAGGGATATTGGCAGGAACCCACCAACATAAACAATGTTGAGACATTTGCCAATGTGCCCTGGATACTTTTTAATGGCGGAGCAGCTTTCGGAGCCATGGGAACAGAGAAGAGCAAAGGTACAAAAGTATTTGCTCTTGCAGGAAAAATCAAAAAGGGTGGGCTTGTGGAAGTGCCCATGGGGCTTCCTCTAAGAGAAATAATATTCGGTATAGGCGGAGGAATCAAAGAAGACAAAGGATTCAAGGCCGTGCAGATGGGCGGACCTTCGGGTGGATGTATACCTGCCAGCCTTTTAGACACACCGGTGACATATGAGGATATAACAAAGACAGGTGCAATAGTCGGATCGGGCGGAATGATCGTAATGGATGAAAGCACCTGTATGGTTGATATGGCCAGATACTTCCTGGATTTTACAAGGAAAGAATCCTGCGGCAAGTGTAACTACTGCAGGATAGGCACCAAGCGTATGCTGGAGATACTTGAAAGGATAACTGAAGGCAAAGGAAAAGAAGGAGATATAGAACTTCTTGAGGAATTGGCCGGCAAAGTAAAAGACGGATCCATGTGCGGACTTGGACAGACGGCACCAAATCCCGTTCTTACAACCATAAAATATTTCAGAAATGAATATGAAGACCATATATACAGAAAAAAATGTACCGCAAGATCCTGCAAGGCTCTCATAAAATTTGAAATAACCGATGCATGTGTAGGCTGCACCCTTTGTGCAAAAAAATGTCCTGTAGATGCAATAGCAGGAAAGGTAAAAGAAAAACACGTTATAGATCAGGAAAAATGCGTTAAATGCGGCAGATGCTATGAGGCCTGCAAGTTCAGCGCAATTACAGTAGAGTAAAGGGGGTAGGAGCACAATGAAAAAATTCAGACTTAATATAGACGGAAAAGAAGTGCTGGGCATTCCCGGACAGACCATACTTGAGGTCGCAAAAGAAAACGAAATAGAAATACCTACTTTTTGTTTCGATGAGAGAACAAAGATATACGGATCATGCGGTATATGTGTATGCGAAGTTGAAGGCAACCCAAAACTGGTTAAGGCATGTGCAACGGAAATAGCCCCCGGAATGGTGGTAAGGACCAATACAGAAAGAGTAATAGAATCGAGAAAAACAAATCTTGAGCTGCTTCTTTCCGACCATGTGGGAGACTGCAGACCTCCCTGTGTGCTGGGATGCCCCGCACAGACAGACTGTCAGGGTTATGCCGGCCTTATTGCAAACGGAGAATATACTGAAGCGCTGGATCTGATAAAAAACAAGATACCCTTCCCGGGAAGTTTGGGAAGAGTATGTCCCCATCCATGTGAGACAGAGTGTCGCCGGGGCCTTATTGACGAGCCCGTTTCCATACAGATGCTGAAAAGATTCGCCGCAGAAAACGGACAAGCGGATCCGGAAATGCTCATTCCTGAGCCGGAAGAACTGACAGGCAAGAGCGTTGCTGTAATAGGGGGAGGCCCCATGGGCCTTTCGGCTGCATTCTTCCTGAGGCAGCTGGGGCATGATGTGACGGTATTCGAGTCCATGCCGAAGGCGGGCGGAATGCTCAGATACGGTATACCCGAATACAGACTTCCCAAGGAAGTGGTGGATGAAGAGGTGGCACTTATAGAAGAGATCGGCGTTGAAGTAATAACAGATACTAAAGTGGGAGAGGATATACCTTTTGAAACCGTACGTTCCGATTTTGATGCCGTACTTCTGGGGATCGGTGCATGGACATCCACCGGAGTGGGATGCAAAGGTGAAGACGCCCAAGGCGTCATAGGCGGCATAGATCTCCTTAGAAAAGTAGTAAGGAACGAGCCCATAAAGATCGGTAAAAAAGTTGCTGTGGTAGGTGGCGGGAATACTGCTATGGATGCATGCAGAACAGCTGTAAGACTGGGCGCGGACAAGGTCTACAATATTTACAGAAGGACAAAGGAAGAGATGCCCGCTGACATGGTGGAGATAGTTGAGGCTGAGGAGGAAGGCGTTATTTTCAAGAACCTTACCAATCCCATAGAATTCAAAAAAGATAAAGACGGACATGTCAAAGAAGTTCTGCTGCAGTTAATGGAGCTGGGTGAACCGGATGAATCGGGAAGAAGACGCCCTGTGCCCGTTGAAGGAAAGACAGAAACAATTGAAATAGACAATGTGATATTGGCCATAGGACAGGCTGTAGACAGCAGGATTTTCAAAGGTATAGACAAAACAAAAAAAGGTGCACTGGCCTATGATGAAGACACTTTCATGACCAGCATGGAAGGCGTTTTTGCCGGAGGAGACTGCGGTAATGACAAGATATCCATAGCGGTCGAAGCCATCGCAGATGCAAAAAAAGCATCAATGGTAATAGACGCTTATCTGGCAGGAGAGAAGATAAGATACAGCAAACCTTATGTTGTCCAAAGAGATGACATAACAGAAAAGACCTTTGAGGACAGAGAAAGAGAATGCAGACCCCAGATATCAGAACTTCAGGCAAAAGAAAGAAAAGATAATTTTGCTGAAGTCATACCTCACGGCTTCTCGAAAGAGGATGCAGAAAAAGAAGCAAAAAGATGTCTTGAATGCGGATGTCATGATTACTTCGAATGCAAACTCATAGATTATGCCAATCAGTATGATGTGGAACCAAAGAGATTCGACGGAGAAAAGAACGAGATCGAATTTGAAGACGATCATCCTTTCATAGTAAGGGATCCGAACAAATGTATTCTTTGCGGTCTTTGTGTAAGGGTATGTGATGAAGTCATGGGTATAGGAGCCCTTGGACTGGTAAACAGAGGATTTGATACTGTGGTAAAACCCACTCTCGAAAAACCCCTTCTTGAGTCGGGATGTGTTTCATGCGGACAATGTGTTACCGTATGTCCCACAGGCGCTCTGCAGGAAAGACAGACAGTCATAAAGGAAGTTCCTCTGGATACAGTCGTAACAGAGACCACATGTGCATACTGCTCAGTGGGATGCAGCCTTGAACTTGAATCATGCGGAGAAATGCTCATAAAAGCAAATCCCGACAAGCTGGGCCCGGTAAATGCGGGGCTGGCATGCGGAAGAGGGAAATGGGGATTTGACTGTGCTGTACTTGAAGGCAAAATAGAAGAGCCCGTTGTGAAAATGGGCGGTAAAGCCAGAAATACGGATTATCATGATGCAATAATCATGACCGCAAAAAAAGCCCAATCCATAGCAGCAAAGTATGGCAAAAAATCAGTTGCGGTGGCTGTTTCCGACAGATATACCAATGAGGAAGCTTATGCAGTAAAAAAACTTGCTGATGTTATGGGAGCAAAAACACTCTGCTTCAACAACAGAGAAAGCGGGATAAAAAAAGTTATCGGAACGGATGCTTCCCCAAACACCATCAACGAACTGCTTTCGACGGATGTCATAATAGCAGCAGGATTCAACGCAAAAGACAATCCTGTGATCCAGCTGAAAATTAAACAGGCTGCAGAAAACGGAACGAAAGTAATACTGATAAATCCCAAAGGCAAAGAGCAGCACTTTGAGTTTGCCCAAAGATCCGTTTATACAAAAAACGACCTGAGCTTTCTCAAGGAGATGGCAAAATACCTGTTAGAAAGCGGCAAAACTTCGGGAGCCAAAGGGTTTGACAAATTCAAAAAAAGCCTCAAGGATGTGGTGCCCGGAAAGGATGCAGCTGAAATCGCAGAAATATATGCCAAGGCAAAAAAAGCAATGATAGTATTCACACAAAACTTTGCAACAATGGAGGCGGCTGTTCTAATTGCAGATCTGGCACTTCTTTCGGGACACATCGGATCGCCCAGAGATGGCATATTACAGGTAAAATCAAAAAATAATTCTCAGGGGATAATAGATATTGGCATCACCGGCGGAGCGGAAGAGATGGATGGAGTAAAGGCTCTGTTGTCATTCGGCGAAGATGTTCCCGCATATGCGCTAAGGGATCTGGAATTCCTCATGGTCTCAGATACACATATGACCTCTTCTGCAAAAAAAGCAGATGTTGTTATACCGGGGACAGCCTCTGTTTCAACGGATGGAACATATACAAATACAGAAAGAAGGCTGATGCCTGTCATGGCTGCCATAGATGAAGAGATAGCCCTTTCCAACTGGGAGGTGGCATCTGAAATAGCTTCTGTATATGAAGTGGATTTCGGATTTGAGGATGCGACGGATATATCCTTTGAAATGGATGATGCGGTGCCGACATACAAGTATGCTGAGATCGGAGAGATAACAGGCGGCGTTCTTTCACCAAAAGATCCGGAATTTGTGGTGGCCGGAGATGCAAAATTCACAGATCCTCTCAAATGTACGGATAATCTTATGAATATGATAACAGAAAGACTGCCGAAACCGGCAAAAATGACAGAATAGCCCAAAAACAAAAAAAGATAGTTAAAAGAGCCTTCACGAAACCTTTAGATCCCTTGGAAGGCTCTTTTATTATGAAAGTATGTTCAAGTATGCTTTAGTATATGCTTTATAATAGTTGCGGAAAAGGATATAATCATATCAAATGTTGGCATCATAAATCAAAGACGGAGGACAAAATAATGAAAAAAATAAGAATAGTTATGCTGGGATACGGTAATGCAGGTACTGCATTCAAAAAGCTCCTTGAAAGCAAAGGACAGGAAATAAAAGAAAAATATAATGCTAAATGTGAAATAATTGCTATCGGTACCGGAAGCAGAGGAAATCTTTTGGAACCAAAGGGGATAAGTTCAATGGAAATACTTGAAAATACAGAGTATGACATAATGATCGAGCTTACTCCTCTGGCAATAAAAACAGGACAGCCGGCCATAAATCACATAGAAACTGCCCTTTGCAGAGGAAAACATGTGATAACTGCCAACAAAGGGCCTATTGCATGGGATCACAGAAGATTAAGGGATATTGCTGAAAAAAACGGATGTATGTTTTTATATGAAACCACTGTAATGGACGGTACACCCGTATTCAACATGGTCAGTGAAAATCTTGAAATGTGCAGAGTAACAGAGGTCAGGGGGATATTAAACAGCACTACAAATTATATACTTGAGGAGATGTCAAAGGACAGGCCCTATAAGGATATAATCAGGGAAGGCAGGGAAAGGGGTTTTATTGAAGCTGATGCTTCAATGGATATAGAGGGATATGATGCGGCAGCAAAACTTACCGCTTTGATGAATGTCCTGATGGACGCCGGGATCACCCCCGATGATGTCAGCAGAAAAGGCATCGAAGATATTTCCCTTGAAGACATAAAATCAGCAAGATCAAAGGGAAAAGTCATAAAACTGATTTGCAGAGGTACGTTTTCAAACGGGAATATGATATGCAAAGTGGCACCTGAAGAAATAGACAAAGATGGTCTTTATGCCAGCATCAAGGGAACATCTTCTGTTGTTTCAATAACTACTGATCTTATGGGCACAGTTCATGTGATCGAAGAGGAACCGGAAATAGAACAGACGGCATACGGAATATTCGGGGATCTTCTAAAAGTTGTAAAAGAAATGCACATTGTATAAACAGCATCTATTATTCAATAGATATTATTTATAAATATTATATCCAAAACATGCCTTATACTTGTTTTTCTATTGCCCTATTGATATAATCAATATTTAGAAGTACAACCGGTTTCGACTGGTTTTTTTAGGGAACAGGAGGATCACCATGACTTGCAACCCAAACGATTACGGGTGCGGAAAATATCCGGAATTGGAGCCTGTGCTTGATAAGTATGCTGATGTGAGAGGAAGTCTCATCACAGTTTTGCAGAAAACACAGGATATTTACGGATATATACCTGTAGATGCAATAAATCATATAGGAGACAGGATACACGTAAAACCTTCTAAAATATACAGCGTGGCCACTTTTTATGCTCAGTTCAGGCTGGAACCGGTGGGCAAATATCTGATAATGCTGTGCAAAGGTACCGCATGTCATGTGAACGGTACCGACAGTATAGAAGAGGCAATAACCGAATTTCTGGGAATAAAAGACGGAGAAACCACAGAAGACGGATTTTTTACTCTGAACAATGTGGCATGCCTGGGATGTTGTTCTCTGGCACCGGCAATGCTGGTCAGAAGCAATGAGGGAACAGAGGCTTACGGGAATCTTACCAAAGAAAAAACGAAAAAGATACTCAATGATATAAAGGGAAGGGAAGCTAAGGAGGTAAAAATATGAAAGTCGTTATAGGACAAGGCAGCTGCGGTATAGCTTCCGGCGCCCAGCAAACGGCCGGAGAGTTCGAAAGATACATAAAAGAAATGAACATCCGGAATGTTACCATTGAAAAAACAGGCTGCATAGGAGCATGCTTTCTTGAGCCCATAGTGGATATATATTCAGATGAAGATGAACTGGAAGGCAGATATGTCAATGTATTTCCCGAAAAAGTAGGTGAAATAGTAGGAACACATCTTATCGGAGGTAAAACAGCAGAGGCATACCTTATAAATAAAGAAAGCGAAAAATATTTAAATCTTCAAAAAAGAGTCGTTATGAGGAATTGCGGGCAGATAAACCCGGAGAGTATTGACGACTACATAAAAAGAGGCGGATACAAGTCAGCAGAAAAAGCGGTCAAAGAAATGCAACCCGAAAATATCATCGACGAGATGGAAGCTTCGGGTCTTAGAGGAAGAGGCGGGGCAGGATTCCCCGTATGGAAAAAATGGAAAGACACCAGAGAACAAGAAAGTGATGTGAAATACGTAATATGCAACGGTGATGAGGGAGATCCCGGTGCATTTATTGACAGAGCCCTACTGGAGGGAGATCCTCATAATATAATTGAGGGCATGATAATATGCGCTTATGCCGTTGGGGCATCCTCTGGAATAATGTACGTGAGAGCCGAATATCCCCTGGCTGTGGAAAGACTTGAAAAAGCCCTAAAGCAGGCCGAGGAAAAAGGATTTCTGGGCAAAAATATTTTCGGCAGTGATTTCAGTTTTGATATAACTCTGAGGATAGGAGCAGGAGCATTTATATGCGGAGAAGAGACTGCCCTTATCGCATCCCTTGAAGGTCAGCAGGGACTTCCAAAAATACGCCCCCCCTATCCTTCAAAAAGAGGCTACTGGAAAAAACCGACTAATGTCAATAATATCGAGACACTCGCCAATGTTCCTTATATCATAGAAAACGGAGGAGCTTCACTGGCCAGTATGGGAACCGAAAAGAGCAAAGGCACCAAGGTTTTTGCCCTGGCGGGAAAGGCCAAAAGAGGGGGACTGGTGGAGGTCCCCATGGGGACCACATTAAAAGAAATAATATTTGATATAGCCGGAGGGATAAGAGACGGAGGCAGATTCAAGGCTGCCCAGGTGGGAGGACCTTCAGGAGGATGCATACCTGAAGAACTGCTGCACACACCCGTTGATTATGAAAGCATAACGGCAACGGGAGCCATAATCGGTTCCGGCGGCATAATCGTCATGGATGAAACAACATGCATGGTGGACATGGCCAGATATTTTCTTGATTTTACAGCAAAGGAGTCCTGCGGAAAATGCAACTACTGTCGCATAGGGACAAGGCGTATGCTTGAAATACTTGAGAGGATAACAACAGGCACAAGCAAAGACGGTGATATAGAAATGCTCAACGAGCTGGCTGAAAAGGTTCAGGACGGTTCAATGTGCGGTCTGGGCCAGACGGCGCCAAACCCTGTTATAACAACGATCAGGTATTTCAGAAATGAGTATAAAGATCATATTGTAGATCGCAAATGTACGGCGGGAGTCTGCAAGTTTGAAACTGCGCAGCAGTAAAGGAGAATTTCTAAAATGGATAAAATCAGAGTTTTGATCGACGGAAAGGAATGTTTCGGAAGCCCCGGGCAGACCATATTGGAGGTCGCAAAAGAGAATGATATTTTCATTCCCTCTCTTTGTTACGATCAGAGAGTGGAAGCATATGGAGCCTGCGGTATATGTGTTGTTGAGGTGGCGGGAGATCCAAAGCTTCTAAAATCATGCAGTACTGAAATAGAGCCTGATATGGCCGTCAGAACAAATACGGACAGGATCAAAGAATCCAGAAAAACAAATATGGAACTTTTGATGTCTGATCATCACGGAGACTGCAAAGGGCCATGCACTCTCAATTGTCCGGCAGGAACGGATTGTCAGGGATACGTTGGACTTATAGCCAACGGACAGTTTGAGGAAGCCATAAAACTCATAAAAGAAAAGATACCTCTTCCCGGTGCCATCGGCAGAGTATGTCCTCACCCCTGTGAAACAGACTGCCGAAGGGGTCTTGTGGAAGAACCCATATCCATTGCATGGCTCAAGCGTTTTGCCGCAGATGTGGATGCAGAAAGCGGTAATCCTTTCATACCTGATTGCGAACCTGACACAGGCAAAAAAGTCGCAGTAATAGGCGGAGGCCCCATGGGACTTTCGGCCGCATATTTTCTTAGGCAGAAGGGGCATGCCGTAACGGTATATGAACAAATGCCCTATTGCGGCGGGATGCTCAGATACGGTATACCCCAGTACAGACTGCCAAAGGAAGAAGTGCTTGACCAGGAAGTAAAACTTATAGAAAAAACCGGCGTAGAGATCAAAGTAAATACAAGGATAGGAAGAGATATAACCTTTGAAGAACTGAAAAAGAAATATGATGCTGTCCTGGTGGCCATAGGAGCATGGGTATCCACAGGTACAGGTTGTAAGGGAGAAGATACAGAAGGGGTTATAGGAGGTATCGATTTTCTTCAGTCGGTCATAAACAAGACACCGCCGGACCTGAAGGGCAAGAATGTGGCCATAGTAGGCGGAGGGAATACAGCCATGGACTGCTGCAGGACCGCCGTAAGGCTGGGCGCAAAAAACGCATATAATATTTACAGAAGAACAAAGGCGGAAATGCCGGCTGATGAAATAGAAATATTGGAAGGCGAAGAAGAAGGCGTTATCTTCAAGAACCTTACAAATCCCATAGAAATCATTCCCGGAGAAGACGGGAAGGTAAAACAGATACATCTTCAGGTAATGGAACTGGGTGAGCCTGATGAATCAGGGAGAAGAAAACCTGTAGCTGTAGAAGGGAAAACAGAGACCCTGGATGTGGATTATGTGCTTCTGGCAATAGGTCAGGCGGTGAATTCAGAGGGAATAAAGAATATCGAACTTACAAGAAGAAAAGGGATAGCATACGACCCTGACACCTACATGACAAGTGAAGAGGGCGTGTTCGCAGGCGGAGACTGCGGCAATGATAAGATTTCCATAGCAGTAGAAGCCATGGCAGATGCCAATAAGGCGGCGGAAGTAATAGATGCATATCTGCAAGGGCAAAAAATCAAACATCAGATGCCCTATGTGGATATACGCGACGACCTTGATGAAGAGGCCTTCGAAGACAGAGAAAGAAAATTCCGTAAGAGAATGGGCCAGATGGAAGCGAACAAACGTAAAGGCAACTTCAAGGAAGTAGTATACGGATATGATGAAGAGGAAGCAATAGAAGAAGCAAAGCGTTGTCTGGAATGCGGATGCGGCAATTATTTCACCTGCAGACTTATAGAGTATACAAATCTTTTCGGTGCCAGCGGACATGCCAGAATGGCAGGAAAGAAAAACATCTATGATTTCAATGATCCCGACTACAAAGGAGAAGACTATAACGATGATCATCCCTATGTTCTAAGAGATCCCAACAAGTGTATACATTGCGGACTCTGTGTGAGGATGTGTAATGAAGTAATGGGAATAGGGGCTTTGGCCTTTGTGAACAGGGGATTTGATACGGTGGTAAAACCCGCCCTCGAAAGACCCCTTGAAGAATCCGGCTGTGTTTCCTGCGGCAACTGTGTCAGCATATGTCCCACAGGTGCATTGCAGGCAAGAGTGACCCAGAGAAAACCCATACCGCTGGAAGTGGAACTTGTAAGGACAACATGTCCATACTGCGGTGTGGGATGTCAGATAGACTTAAAAGTCAGAGGGAATGAAGTCGTAGGTGTGCAGCCTGCTTTTGGACCTTCCAATGAAGGTATACTTTGTGTAAAGGGCAAGTTCGCATATGATTTCATAGGTCATGAAGACAGGTTAAAGACACCATATATAAGAAAAAGAGGCAAGTTGACTCCGGTAAGCTGGGATGAGGCTCTTGATCATATTGCAGAGAATATTGTAAAGATAAGGGAAGAATCGGGACCGGATGCTATCGCAGGTTTTTCCAGTGCAAGAGTAACAAATGAAGAAAATTATTTGTTCCAGAAACTTTTCCGCGCAGGGATAGGGACCAACAATGTGGACCACTGCGCCCGGTTGTGACACAGCTCTACAGTCGCAGGTCTTGCGGCAGCACTTGGTTCAGGCGCCATGACAAATTCCATTCCGGAAGTTATGGATGCCGATGCGATCCTGATCACTGGATCCAACACAACGGTAGGCCATCCCGTTCTGGGAGCCAGAATAGGACAGGCCATAAGGGAAGGAGCAAAGCTTGTAGTAATAGATCCCAGGAAAATACCTCTTGCAAAAGAAGCAGATGTATTTTTGCAGATCAAACCGGGAACAAATATAGCAGTTATAAATGGTCTCATAAATGTGATCATAAAAGAAAAGCTGTATGACCGGGAATATATAAGCAAGAGGACCGAAGGATTTGAGGAGCTTAAGGAAACGGTCAAAGATTATACACCTGAAAGGGTGGCAGAAATATGCGGAGTTTCTGCAGATGATATAGTAAAGGCAGCCAGGATATACGCAAAAGCCGAAAAATCACCCATTTACTATGCAATGGGAGTGACTCAGTTCGCCACAGGCACAGCGGGTGTAATGAATATATGCAATCTGGCACTGGTATGCGGGAAAATAGGCAAATACGGATGCGGAGTAAATCCCCTAAGAGGGCAGAACAACGTTCAGGGAGCTTGTGACATGGGATGCCTGCCGGGAGATCTGACAGCATATCAGAAAGTCGCAAATCCGGATGCACTGAAAAAATTCAGTGAATTCTGGGGCGTTGAACTTTCCAATGCTCCGGGCAGGACAATAACTGAAATAATGAATGCCATATGCGAAGACGATATCAGATGTCTTTATATAATGGGAGAGAACCCCATGATATCCGACCCGGATATAAACCATGTGGACCACGCCCTTGAACATTGTGAGTTCCTTGTGGTACAGGACATATTCATGACAGAAACAGCTGAACTGGCGGATGTTGTTCTTCCGGCAGCCTGCTACGCAGAAAAAGACGGCACTTTCTCAAATACCGAAAGAAGAGTTCAGAAAATAAGAAAAGCCGTGGATGCTCCCCAAGGCGTTTTACCTGACTGGGAGATACTTGCCGGACTGCTTCAGAGACTGGGAGTTCCCGCAGAGTATGATTCTGCCGAAGATATTTTCAACGAGATGAGAAAAGTTACGCCTTCATATGCAGGGATAACCTACGACAGGATGGAAAAACTGGGATCATTGCAGTGGCCGTGTCCGGATGAAGAACATCCGGGGACCCCTGTACTGCACACGGCGAAATTCACCAGAGGAGAGCATGCCCTGTTCAAGCCTGCAGAATACAAAGAACCGGCTGAACAAACGGATTCCGAGTACAACTTTACATTCACCACCGGCAGGATACTTTTCCATTACCATACAAGAACAATGACAGGAAAGAGTGATGGACTCAACAGGATAGCAGGCAAGTCCTTCGTTGAAATAAATCCGCAGGATGCAGCAAAATATAACATCAAAGACGGAGAAAAGGTCACTGTGGCATCAAGGCGAGGACAGGTATCCATTGATGCAAGAGTTACCCCGGATGTAAAGGAGGGCGTTCTGTTTATGCCTTTCCATTTTGCAGACGGCCCGGCAAACCTTTTGACCAATTCAGCAATAGATCCAACGGCAAAGATCCCCGAGTACAAGGTTTGCGCAGTGAAGATAGTGAAATAACAAAAGTAATACTCAAAAATGCGGGACGGCAAAGCCGTCCCGTTATTGTTTTTTTGATCTCATTATGATACCATAATAATGTTCCTTGCGGTTTTAGATAGGGGGATAGATGGGTGCTGGTGTGCCTGACGGTCTTCAAAACCGGTTTGGGGAGTTAAAAGCTTCCCGGGTGGGTTCGATTCCCACATATCCCCGCCATTTATCATGAAAGGCCGGGTGAATAAAATGGATAATAATGAAGTTTTGCGTAAACTTCCAAAAATAGACCAGGTGCTGAATGATCAGCGCCTGGTTGCAGTTTTTGAAGATGTCCCCAGAGAAGTCGTTGTTGATGCAGTAAGAAAATCTGTAGATGAAATGCGCAAAGATATGCTGGCAGGAAAAGAAACAGACGCAGAAAGCATTTTTGAAAGAGTTGAAAAGCTGGTGAAAAAAACCGGCACAAAAAGTCTCAGAAGAGTAATAAATGCCACAGGAGTGATAATACATACAAACCTGGGGCGCTCTGTACTGCCTGAAGACGCCTGCCGCAATGCTTCATTTGTCTCCACAGGATATTCTTCTCTTGAGTATAATCTGAAAAAAGGCACAAGAGGATCAAGACACGATCATATTGAGCCCCTTATCAAGAGAATAACCGGAGCTGAAGCCGCCATGGCAGTGAACAACAATGCCGCCGCAACATTGCTTTGCCTGGCGGCCATAAGCGGAGAAAAAGAAACCATAGTATCAAGGGGAGAACTTGTTGAAATAGGCGGATCTTTCAGGATCCCGGATATAATGGACATAAGCAGAGCCCGGCTCGTTGAAGTGGGCACCACCAATAAAACCAAAATAAACGACTACAAAAAAGCTTTGACCCGGGATTCCGCCATGATCCTTAAGGTCCACAAGAGCAACTATGCTATAGTGGGATTTACCGATGAAACAGAACTGGAAGAACTGGTTGGTCTGGGCAAAAAAGCAGGACTGCCGGTGGCTTACGATATGGGAAGCGGTCTTATTGCGGATCTTTCCGAATACGGCATCCGGGAGGCAAATGTAGAAAATGTTTTAAAAACCGGCATAGACATGGTCTTTTTCAGCGGAGACAAACTTCTGGGCGGACCCCAGGCAGGCATCATTGCAGGTCGTAAAAAATATATAGACAAAATGAAAGAGCACCCTCTGGCCAGGGCCCTTCGGATAGATAAAATGACTGCGGCAGCCATGGAGGCGGTGCTTTATGAATACCTGGATGAAGAAAATGCGGTCAAAAAGATACCCGTGTTAAAAATGATAACTGATTCAGAAAAAGAACTTGAAAAAAAAGCAAAAAAATGCGCGGAAAAGATAAAAGAAGCTTTGAAAGAAAATGAGGGATTCCACATATCTGTGCAGCCTTCCGAAAACAGGATAGGAGGCGGCACAACTCCATTGACCATACTTCCGGGGTTTGCTGTGGTGATCGGTCACAATGAGATAACCCCCGAAAAAACAGAGAAAAGTCTAAGGGCAAACAGCATACCTGTGATAGCAAGGATACATAAAGAAAGTGTTAATATAGAAATGCGTACCGTAACAGAAGAAGAAACGGATATTATTGCCGAAACACTCAAAAGCATATATGGAGGGGAAGATGAATAATGTCATTATAGGTACTGCAGGACATGTGGATCATGGCAAGACATGCCTTATAAAGGAACTGACCGGCACGGATACGGACAGACTCAAAGAAGAGCAGCAAAGGGGCATAACCATAGAGCTGGGCTTTGCAAACATGAAAACAGAAGAGGGAGAGAATATAGGAATAATAGACGTGCCCGGACACGAGAAGTTCATAAGAAATATGCTTTCGGGAATAGGAGGCATAGATATTTGTCTTATGGTGATCGCTGCGGATGAAGGTGTAATGCCCCAGACCAAGGAGCATCTTGATATATTGACTACCCTGAAAATAAAAAAAGGAGTTATAGCTTTAACAAAAGCAGATCTTGCCGACGAAGATTGGATAGAAGCTGTAAAAGAAGATATACAAAACACAGTAAAGGAGACATTCCTTTCAGAAGCAGAAATAATAGAAGTTTCCGCAAAAACCGGTAAAAACATAGACAGGCTCAGGCAAAAACTTTTTGAGCTGGCTAAAGAAGTAAAAGAAAAAAGGACCGCTCCCGAGATCTTCAGGATCCCGGTTGACAGAGTTTTCACCATAGACGGTTTTGGAACAGTGGCCACGGGCACCCTTACGGAGGGCTCAATATGTGAAGGAGATGAGTTTGAGATATATCCTTCCCGCATAAGGACAAAAGTCAGGAATCTCCAGGTCCACGGTCAAAAGACATCAAAGGCAATGGCCGGACAAAGGACCGCTGTAAATATTTCCGGAATAAAAAAAGAAAAAATAAAAAAAGGTGATGTGCTGGCTGCTCCCGGTTCCCTGGTAAATACAATGATGCTTGACACAGAGATAAATATGTTCAAAAGCAGTAAAAGATCCATAAAAAACGGCAACCGGGTCCACTTTCATTACGGATCATCAGAAGCTTTGTGTAAGGTCGTCCTGCTGGACAAAGATGAACTGGGTCCGGGAGAAACGGGCTTGGCTCAAATGCGCTTTGATGAGGAACTGGCACTCAAGAGAGGAGACAGATTCGTCGTTAGGTTTTATTCGCCCGTGGAAAGTATAGGGGGAGGGACAGTACTTGATCCTTACCCCGAAAAACATAAAAGGAAAAATAAAAAAACACTGGAAGCAATGCATATAAAAGCAGAAGGGAATGATGGAGCTATACTTCTTCAGATCATAAAAGAGAACAGCGGAAGATTCTATACGGAGGATCAATTAAGGACAATAGCGGGATTCGGAAAGGATGAGATGGCATATCTTGTGGAAGACCTCATAAAGGAAAGCAGGATCATTAAACTGGAAAACGGCTCTTATATACATGAAGATTTCGCCCTGCATATGGAGGCGGCAGCAGGCAAGATATTAAAAAAATATCATTCCGATAATCCCATAGCAAAAGGGATGGACAAAAATGAGTTTCGTGAAAAACTGGCATCGGCCCTTTATACTGATAAGGAAAAATCTTCAGAAGCTCTTTTGAAACTTTTGACAGAAAGAAAAAAAATCGAGAACAGGGGAAATTCAGTGGCTATTTCCGGATTCAGCATAAAATATACAAAAGAGCAGAAGGAAACAAGAGAACAAATAGAAAAATATTGTTTGGGATCGGGGTTTGAAGCCCGTGATATGGAGGCTTTTGCAGCGGGCAGGAAGGACGAAAAATATTTTAAGCAGATAACAGAAGATATGGTGTCTGAAGGAATACTTGTAAAACTCAATTACAGGTATTATATGCACAGCAAAGCATGGGAGAGGGCGATGGATCTTTTCCATGAACATATGAAAGATAATGATTCGATAACGCTTGCCCAGATGAGAGATATTCTGGGTTCTTCCAGAAAGTATACGGTCTTGATCCTCGAAGCGCTGGATGAAATGAAGATAACCAGACTTGTGGGAGATGCAAGAGTCTTAAGGAGGTCATGATATGGATTTCAAACAGATAGAGGCATTCGTAAATGTGGTCAAATACCATAATTTTTCCAAAGCGGCGGATGCGTCTTTTCTTACCCAGCCCACAATCAGCGCCCATATAAGTTCTCTGGAGAAAGAACTGGGCATGCAGCTTATAGAAAGAGGAGGCAAGGAGGCCGTGCCCACCAGGCAGGGACAGTTGTTTTTCAAATATGCGGTCGCTATGATAGGGACAAGAGAAAAAGCGGTATATTCCCTGAAGAATTATAATGAAAGCATTGAAGGAGTCATTGAAATATTCGCATCAAATGTGCCTTATCAGTATATATTACCCAACCTTATGGTCTCCTTCAAGAAAAAATATCATAATGTGAAGTTTTATGTTGAACAGGAGGACAGCGGTCAGGTCAATGACAGTATCCGTGAACAGAAGGCAGAGATAGGATTCACCGGGAGCAGGACGGAAAACGATCTGGTATATGTGAAGCTGGAAGAGGATAATGCTGTACTTATTACACCTAAAAACGAAAAATACTCAAAGCTGCATGGAAGACCCATTAAAATGGCAGACTTTATGGAAGAAGAGTTTGTATGGCGGGAGCTGGGATCCGGCAGCCGTAAAGCCTTCGAAAGGGCCATGACAGACATGGGTATCTCAATGAAAAAAATGAATGTCATAGCAAGAATGAGCAATCTGACCGGTGTGAAAAAAACTGTATCCGCAGGTCTTGGTATATCTGTTATTTCAGGGCTTTCTGCAGAGAGAGATACAGAAAAAGCCGATTACCTGGTTTTTGACATAGAAGATTTCAAATTTGAAAGGAATTTCTATATGACGTACCATAAGCAGACGACACTTTCGCCTACAGCTGAGATGTTCAAAAAACATGTCATGGAAGAATACAATATCAAATAGAGAAGGGAGGAGACTTTGATGGACAAAGATAATCTTAAGCAGTTGAAGCTTACAGAAATGACAGAGCATTCCGGTTGAGCGGCAAAAATTGCGCCCGGAGCGCTTACGCAGGTCCTGCGTAAATTGCCCAGTCCCGACGATCCCGCTTTACTTGTGGGCTTCGATAAAGCAGATGATGCATCGGCTTATATGATCGATGAAGAAACCGTATTGTTGCAGACTGTTGATATTTTTCCTCCCGTGGTGGATGACCCTTATATTTTCGGACAGATCGCGGCGGCCAATGCCGTAAGTGATATATATGCAATGGGAGGGAAGCCTTTGCTTGCAATGAATATTTTCTGCTGCCCGGAAGACCTGCCCGAAGAGATAGCCGGAGAAATACTAAAGGGCGGGTACGACAAAATAAATGAGGCAGGCGCCATGATAACGGGAGGGCATACAATAAAGGACAGAGAACCGAAATACGGGCTGGCAGTGACAGGTTTCGTTCATCCCCGGCATCTTCTGACTAACAGAGGAGCAAAGGAAGGCGACATAATTATACTGACAAAGCCCCTGGGAACAGGCATACTGACCACTGCAGCAAAGGCGGGCTTGTTGGGGTCTGCCGATACAGAGGA
>Ga0209723_1003477_pt1 | contig 18897 bp, 12 predicted proteins | sample BiotimSIPDNA_2_FD_185750 | JGI IMG/M metagenome (GOLD analysis project Ga0209723, IMG submission 185750) | Anaerobic biogas reactor microbial communites from Washington, USA - Biogas_R2 time_0 SIP DNA (SPAdes) (version 2) | ecosystem: Engineered > Bioreactor > Anaerobic > Unclassified | place... | reverse complement strand
TACAAAATAATTGTGTGAAAGAATCGATTCGTTATCCAATTATTCAGGGGTTTCGTCGAATGCATCCGGAAGATTCTCTTTTTAAGGAACCGTTCAGATGCGTAGATACTCTCAGATTCCCTAAACCAGATATGGTTAATTCTTTTTTGGAGCAATTTAAAGAATGGGCTTATAAAAAATACAAGGTAAAACCTGAAGGCTCCGAACCTGAACCTGTCTTGCTCAAAAATTTTTGTGTTATACGCTGATTGAATGGAATTTCGGGTCGGATTCAAACCGACCCCAGTTATCTCCAAATAATTTTTTATACCGGAGCTATTCACAGATAACCACACGCCCACCAATATCAGTTTTTAAATGTGTTTTGGTTCTGTTTCGTATTTCGATATTGATATTTCGAATTTTTAATAGCTATCGCATGGGTTGTGTGCGCCCGGCGGACATGATTATTTTTTTAAAAAAAGAATATAGTGCGCCCGGAGAACATGATAATTTTTATAGTAACGCAGGAGGCTTTGCGATATGGGAATAACAAGAAATATCCTTCAGTGCATACATTCGGCTTTAAGCCGAAGGGTTAGTTTAAAATTCGATAGTTTTTTTCTGCGACATAAAGTCGACAATTATTTGAAACCCTGTTTTTAAGCTTTGAACCAGCCACCAAAAATAGCAATCCCAAAAGAAGAACTGTGGTTTTTGGTTCAGGTACACTTACTGATGCGACATTCAGTCTGCTGGTAAGATAAATACCCGCATCTGGAAAATCATGATCGAGGTGTGCAAGATAAAACCCGTTTTCCGGCCGGATATCGGACACAATACACTCGATAAGATTTGTTTCATTTTCATTCAGCCAGAAATCCCATCCAATTGCCATTGATACATCAGTTTTCGTGCCTGCATAATTTCTTTGCTACTTTTTTTACCGGTTTATTTCAAACAGTTTTTTTAAATTTTCAATTACTTGAGATTCTGCGATTCATATAATATTGTAACACTCCACGCCCTTTTCATATTTTAATAATTCACGCATTCAACAATCCCGGCAGTTTTCTCAGCAAGGACTCTCATGACCTTCCAGCAAATTCTCGATAAATACCGCAAAATATCGCATTCACAAAGAGACAAGGGCGATCGGTTTGAGTGCTTAATGCAGGCCTACATTAAGACTGACCCCAAATACGCCTATTCCGTTAAAAACGTGTGGCTGTGGAATGAGTTCCCGGGCAAAGCAGATCTCGGTGGACAGGATACCGGAATCGATCTGGTGGCACTCACAAATAATGGCGATTACTGGGCTGTGCAGTGCAAGTGTTATCAGGAAGAGACCACAATAGATAAGGGCGAAGTGGATTCCTTTCTTGCCACATCAAGCAGGGAATTTAAGGGCGTGGATATGAAAACCACCCGCTTTTCTCACCGGTACTGGATATCTACAACAAATAAGTGGGGGAAAAACGCCGAAGAAGCGATTCAGAATCAAAATCCACCCGTTTCCCGAATAAATCTTTATGAATTGCAGCAGGCTCCGGTCGATTGGAAAAAACTTGAGAAAGGGATCAGTGGCGAAGATTCACGCGCGCCCAAAAAAGAGATCCGCGCTCACCAGAAAACCGCTCTTGATGATACCCATGCCTATTTTAAAACTGAAGATCGCGGTAAACTGATCATGGCGTGTGGCACAGGCAAAACGTTCACATCACTGCGTATCGCAGAAAACCAGACGAATGGAAAGGGGCTTATACTTTTCCTGGTGCCATCCATTGCGCTTCTTGGGCAGACTCTTCGGGAATGGACCGCGGATGCCAATGAACCGATTAATGCCATTTGTATCTGTTCCGATCCTGAGATCTCCAAAAAGAAGAGTAAAAATGATGAAACCAGCAGTTTCAGTGTAGTGGATCTTGCCCTGCCTGCTTCTACAAATGTAAAGAATATCAAAAATCAGTTTACACAGATCCGCGCGAATGGTAAAAAGGGGATGACTGTGGTGTTTTCCACCTATCAGTCCATAGAGGTGATAGCAAAGGTTCAAAAAGAGCTTCTCAAAAAGGATAAAAATTACGGTATCTTTGATCTTATTATCTGTGATGAAGCGCATCGCACCACTGGAGTTGCCCTTACCACCGAAGACTCACCTGCTTTTATCAGGGTGCATGATAATAAATTTATAAGAGGACGCAAGCGTCTCTACATGACCGCTACTCCCAGACTATACAGCGCGGATGCCAAGGGGAAGGCGGCCCAGGCTGATGCGATACTCTGTTCCATGGATGATCCGTCAATTTACGGTGAAGAGATCTACAGAATCGGGTTTGGTGAAGCGGTGGAGCGTGATCTGCTCACCGATTACAGAGTGCTTATTTTAACCCTGAGTGATAAAGATGTACCCCCGGCTGTGCAGAGTGTTATTTCTGATGAAAACAATGAGATTAATTCCGATGATGCATCAAAACTTATAGGCTGTATCAACGCGCTCTCCAAACAGGTTCTGGGTGATGGTGGTGTGATTAAAAGCAGCGATCCTGAACCGATGAAACGAGCTGTCGCGTTTTGCCGTACTATCATAGAGTCAAAGAAAATTACCGCTACATTCAATACCACTACCAATACCTACCTGCGTTCCCTTCCTGCAGAGAAACAGGAGCAGATGGTGTCGGTTGCAGCAGAGCATATCGATGGAACCATGACTGCTCCGCAAAGAGATGAGCTTCTAGGCTGGTTGAAATCTGATTTTGACAACAACGAATGCCGTGTTCTTACCAATGTGAGATGTCTCAGTGAGGGTGTGGATGTGCCATCACTGGATTCTGTAATGTTTCTCTCCGCAAGAAATTCACAGGTGGATGTGGTACAGTCTGTGGGGCGGGTGATGAGAAAGGCGCCGGGTAAAAAGTATGGCTATATTGTTATCCCGGTTTTAGTGCCATCCGATGTGGAAGCGGACAAGGCGCTCGATGACAATGAGCGGTATAAGATTGTGTGGTCTGTGCTCAATGCGCTTCGTGCCCATGATGACAGGTTCAATGCTACGGTAAATAAAATAGAGCTCAATAAAAAACGGCCGGCGCAGATTCTTGTAGGGCGGCCGGAGTATACATACGAAAAAGGCGAACCTGTCTCAACTGCGGAAAACCGTGCAAAGTATGGGAAGAGTTCAGAGCTGAGTGAGCAATTGGCTCTTCAGTTCGAGCAGTTGCAAAATGTTGTATTTGCCAGGATGGTGGAAAAAGTTGGTGACAGAAGATACTGGGAGCAGTGGGCAAAAGCGGTTGCAGAGATTGCCGAGAAGCAGCTCGCGAGAATCAAGCGTCTTATTGCAGAGGATGGCGAGCACAGAAAAGCCTTTGATGAATTCTTGAATGGACTGAAGAAAAATATCAATCCATCAATTACTGAGCGTGAAGCGGTTGAGATGCTTTCCCAGCATGTGATTACAAGGCCGGTTTTTGATGCGCTCTTTGAAGGGTACTCTTTTGTAAAAAACAACGCAGTATCGGTGACAATGCAGAAAATGCTTGATCTCCTGGAAGCGCAGGCACTTGAAAAGGATGCCAGAGTTCTGGATAAATTCTATGACTCTGTTCGCAAGCGCGCTGCGGATATCGATAATGCCGAAGGTAAACAGAGAATAATTATCGAGCTTTATGACAAGTTCTTTAAAACCGCTTTCCCCCGGATGGTGGAAAAGCTTGGTATTGTGTATACTCCTGTAGAGGTGGTGGATTTTATCATCCACTCTGTTGAGGATGTCCTTCAGAAAGAGTTTAAAAGAAGCCTCTCTGATGAAAACATCCATATTCTCGATCCCTTTACTGGTACAGGAACTTTTATAACGAGGCTTCTTCAGAGTGGACTGATAGGTGAAAAAGATCTGGCCAGAAAGTATAAAAAAGAGATACACGCCAATGAGATTGTTCTTCTGGCATATTACATAGCTGCGGTGAATATCGAAAATGCCTATCATGATATGATGGGAAAGAAGGGTCGTTATAAATCCTTTGATGGAATCTGTCTCACCGATACCTTTCAGCTTGGCGAGACCGATGAGAGTGCATCATTTATATCGGAGATGTTTCCGCAGAATTCAGAGAGGGTAAACTACCAGAAGAAAGCTCCTTTGCGGGTGATTATGGGAAATCCGCCGTATTCTGTGGGGCAGAAATCGGCAAATGATAATGCTCAGAATCAGAAGTATACGCTTCTCGATGGACGGATTGCTGAAACGTATGCTAAAGGCACAAAAGCCGTAAATAAAAACTCTCTTTATGACTCTTATATCAAGGCATTCAGATGGAGTACCGACAGACTGGATCCAAAAAATGGCGGGATAATCTGTTTTGTATCGAATGGTTCATGGCTTGATGGCAATGCTCAGGATGGTTTTCGCAAATGTCTGGAAAAGGAGTTTTCGAGTATCTATGTGTTTAATCTGAGAGGGAACGCACGAACACAGGGTGAAGTTCGAAGAAAAGAGGCTGGCAACGTTTTCGGTTCTGGTTCACGTACCACAATTGCGATTACACTGCTTGTAAAAAAGGCGGAAAAAAGTAATAAAAAGGCAGTGATCTATTATCATGACATTGGTGATTATCTGAACAGGGATGAGAAGCTTGCGATCCTGAGCAGATTCGGATCAATAGATAATAGTGAGTTGAAATTAAGGAAACTGACTCCTGATGAACATGGGGATTGGATAAGCCAGAGGAATGAAGCTTTTTGCGGGCTTATTCCTTTGGGGGATAAAAGTAGCAAAATCAACGAAACAGTTTTTTCTCCCATTTACTCTAATGGTGTTAAGACCAACCGTGATGCCTGGTGTTATAATTCTTCAAAACAAAACGTAATTAGAAATATTCAAAAAACGATTTCTTTCTTTAATGATCAAACAAAGCACTATCAACAACAATGTAAGAAGGACAACACCGGAAAAGTTGAGAATATAATTACTTTTGATTCTACTAAAATTTCATGGGACCGGGAAAATAAAGCTGATGTTATAAAAGGAATACAGTATGTTTTTGAAGAAAATTGTTTGCAGATAGGACATTATAGACCTTTTTTCAAACAAAACATTTATTTTAACCGAAAATTAAATAACTGTATCTATCAACAATACAAACATTTTCCAAATGTGGAACTCGGAAATATAGTTATATGCGTTTCAGGAACAAACAAAGGTTTTTACTCATTTATTGCCAACTGTATACCTGATTTGCATTTGATTGGTGATACCCAAGCCTTCCCCCTCTACTACTACGAAGAGCGCCAAAAACAAGCCCCCTCCCTCTTCGATAATGCAGACGACAACGAATTCATCCGCCGCGATGGAATCTCAGATTTCATCCTGCAGCGCGTAAATAAAATGTACGGCAAAAACGTTACCAAAGAGGATATCTTCTACTATGTATACGGTATTCTCCATAACCCGCAGTACCGGAAAACGTTCGCCAATGATCTCAAAAAAATGCTCCCCCGTATCCCGCTTGTCGATGAACCACGCGACTTCTGGAAATTCAGCAAAGCCGGACGCGAACTCGCTGATCTTCACATAAACTACGAAACCGTCCCTGCCAACAAGCAAGTAAAAGTAAAAGGAGCCAAAAAAGGGATCTTCACCGTAGAAAAGATGCGCTTTCCCAAAAAAGGCCAAAAAGACACCATAATCTTCAACAACCATATCACTATCGAAAACATCCCGGAAAAAGCCTACGAGTATGTTGTCAATGGCAAAAGCGCAATCGAATGGATTATGGAACGCTACCAGGTGACAGTGCATAAAGACAGCGGGATTAAGAATGATCCGAACGACTGGGCAAAAGAGGTTGGGAATAAGAGGTATATTCTGGATTTACTGATTAGTGTGGTGGAGGTTAGTGTGAGGACTGTGGAGATTGTGGAGGGGTTGCCGGTGTTGAGGTTTTGAGTGGGGGGGGGTTAATAAAATGAATAAAGATCTGAAATACTTGGCCCTGAAAATTGATGATGCATTAGACCGGTATAATCTCCCAGCATTACGGGAGGTGCTTGCAGAAATCAATACCATTGATATTGATCAAGAAGACATCTCAAAACTGGATAGGCGGGACAAACCTCAATAACGCTGTTTATATTCCGTCACACCAATCACGTATACCAGAGCTTATGCGTGTCCTGGAAAAATTTTGGCATAACGACTCCATTCAAGTACCTGACCTCATTCGTATTGCCTTAAGCCCAACCAAAGCCTTACGAGTACATCGTAAACGGCAAAAGGGCAATTGAATGGATTATGGAGTGATACCAGGTCACGGTGCAAAGGTAGTTTTACAAGAAGAATTTTTCATATGTTGCTGCATTAAAGGATGTTTGCGTGATTTTTAAAGAAGGTTTGTATAATTTCGAAAAGGTTATTAACATGCTGAAGCATGATTGTCGGTGGGCACTTCAAAATAGGCCACTTATGGGCACTTCAAAACCAGCCACTTTTCAGGTAAAATATATTGTTTTACACCTCCTTTTTAGATTTATTGTTCAACCGATAACTTTTCCCTTTAATTGTAAACACGTTAGCATTTTCAAGGAATCGGTCCAGAATCGCTGCAGTGGCAGCAGTATCACCTAGAATGATATTCCAATCTGATACGATTCTATTTGTTGCAATAATAGTTGATCCAGTCATATGTCGCCTATGTATTACTTCAAGAAGATCATCGGCAGCATTCTGGGGCATTTTCTTCATCCCGAGTTCATCAATTATCAAAAGGTTTACTTTAACAAGGCCTTTTAAATAATCACGTCTTTGCCTTGCGGTTTCAAAATCAGACATTTCAAGCACTAAATCGAAAGCACTTTTATACAGGACTGTATACCCATTGTGTATTGCAGATATTCCAAGACCTATAGCAAGATGCGACTTTCCGACACCCGGGGGACCTACAAAAAGTATGTTATGGTTTTTAAAGATAAAGGTAGAGGTGCATAACGCCAGAACATCTTTTTTCTTTATCGTTGTATTGAATTCAAAATCGAAATCATCAATCGTTTTTAGCAGTGGGAACCGTGCCAGTTTGATACTGCGGTTAAGAAGGTTGCCTTGACGGCGGGCCAACTCGTCTGAAACCAGATTGTGAAGGAAATCCAGATAATCAAGCTCATGGCTGCGAGCCTCCTGGTAACGCACAGGAAGGTTAATGGCCATACCACCTATGCGGAGGGATTTTAATGAGATTTGCAATGCATCTATAGTCATAATGAAGTCCTTTCGTTAATTAATGTTTCATATTCGTTAAGAGAACGTATCAGTTCGTGGCTTTGTGTTAATGTCGAGTTGTTTTCCTCTGTTTGCGGGTTAGTGGCATACTTTACACATAACGCCCGGAATTTCTGGAATCGAACCGGAGAAGATACAAGAGTATTTCTGGCAGCACTTTCTACAACATCTTTATCATATTTTTTTGATACGCTGAGAATACCTCGAACACGTCGTATTGAAAGTGGGTCATCTGTACACAAAATTTCATACACCAAATTATTAAGAGCCGGACTAATATCACGTGCTTTACGACAGTAATACCGTTCCTGGCTCTCAAGGTTTGGATGCTTCCACTTTGGCAAACACTGCGGGGCGTCACTGACTGCACCTTTGCGTTCAAGGCGCATATGTGCTATAGCAAGCTGTCCTCCGGAATAAATTCGTACATATTGCTTGTTGTAATGAACCACAACCTTTTCACCAACCAAACGGGGAGGAACACGATAGAATCCTCTTTTTACTTCAATGCATCCGTTAACATCTACTTTGCGGACGCGTACTGTAAAAAACACAAAAGGCTGTTGCGCCAGGGGACGAAGACGAGGACGTTCGATATCGCAGAACAGTTTCCACACCTGACAGCGTGTAGTTCCGTGAATACGTGTACGTGCCCATCGTTTGTTCCAGTGTCGCAAATATGCATTAGCTTCTTCAAGACTGTTAAACACCTTTCCGTCAAGGGCATTATGCTTGGTATAACTGACATCCCTTTCGACAACTCCTTTATGCTCCGGGCGACGTGGTATACAGGGATTTGCAGCAAAGCCCCAATGCATAGCGAATTTCAAATACGTTTCATTAAGAATCGGATCAAACAGGCTTGCTTCAATAACACCGGCTTTCAGGTTATCGATGGTAACTATTTCGGGTACACCACCAAAAAAAGCAAACGCGTGTTCATGGCAACGCAGAAATGTTTCCAGGTCTTGTTTCTCAACAAGTTCCTCATATGCATGTTTACTGCAGCTAAGGGTCATTTTGAAAAACCATACCCTTTTCCATTTTCCTCCAATAAGAATACGACAGGTCGCTTTGCCAAAATCAACCTGAGCTTCACGGCCTGGCAGATGTTCAAGGCGATCGGCGAAACCCCGAACCCTTTTACGCAGTTTACGGGCGTATCGCTTTACTGCATCGTAGCTGCCCGTATAACCATGTTCTTCAACCAAATCCTGATAAATCCGCTGTGCTGTAAGCTTTTGAATAAGAGCATCGCGAATCGTTTGTGTATAAGGTTGGATCTGAGTGCTATTGGTAGTGGGCAAGGGTGGAAGGTCGGCGGGCACTTCTGGCCGGTTTTGTTCAGAATCTCCCGCTGAGTCGGTGGGCACTTCTGGCCGGTTTTGAAATGTTTTCCTGTATTTAGCTACTGTACCTCGGTTGATACCAGTACCACGACTTATGGCCCGATCTGTCCAACCTAAATTTGTAAGTACTTGAATTTGTTGCTGTTTCTCCATGTTCAGATTGTTCCCCATGGTTCTATTCATCCTTCCTGTTGAAGCCTGCAAAAAGAATGAAATAAATTATTATGGGTTAATTACTCAAGTGGCTGGTTTTGGGCTCCAAAAAGTGCCCATCTCTGGCTTGTTTTAACTGCCCGCTAACAAGGCATTTTGCCGAATGTACGTACCCCCGCCAAAGCGTAGTCGAAAACGCACCGTTACACATGCGCAAAACGGCTGCTCGGCCGATGCTCTCTTTGTGGTGCTCGATGCCCCGGATATGATAGATTACCAGAAAGAAGATTTGAATTTATTCCGTTGTGGAATATTCCGGTATTATTACTCTACAGACTTCGAAGGGTATCTTGTATTAAGCACGGAGTTGTGGTTGAGCAGATTCCCTGGGCTAAAGGAAAAGAACAAACGACTACAGCATTCCAGATCTTCCTTTTCTTTTTTAAGATTAAAAATTCTCGGTTTATTAAAGAGAATTAAAATAAGTAAGGGGGAAATAAAGTGGAAAGAGAATACATTGTCAACAGGATTTAAATCGGTACTCTACAAAGGGAATAACCATATTCCACTATTAAGAATGTCTAACTGCCGCATTCGTTTGCCAGCTATACCGATTTTTCTACATACCTGAGTAATCATTACATCAGCGCCCCCCTTTTTTATCGAAAATGCATGGGTTTTAACAGAAAGGCTTTCAGGTTTAAGGCAAAACCTTAGGGGTTACTTTACAGACCTTTTAAATTTATTTACAAAGCTTTAAAAAATACTTTACAAAGCTTTAATATTTAGAAAAAAAGCATATGGGGTTGAACCCAAAAGCTTTTGGGGCAAGCTCATAAGCTTGGTACTTTAACGGAAAAAGCTTTGGGGATTAAGCCGGGAAGCTTAGGCATTTAACGAAAAAGCTTTTGTGTTTGAGCTGAAAAGCTTTTTGAAATATACCCATAACCTTGATAATTTAACGCAAAAGCTTTAAGGGCAAGTCTGGAAACCTGGCACTTTAACGAAAAAAGCTTTGGTGATTAAGCCCGGAAGCTTAGGCATTTAACGAAAAAACTTTTGGTTATTAACTACCAAGCTTTCAAAAAATGGTTTTGTATTGCGCGCCGAAGCACTATTATGATGCTGGTGGACCCCAATCGAGGGTGGAGGAAGCCGTACTGCATTGGACACAGCCGGCAGACAGTGTCGAAATGATATCATCTACGACTTCACACAATTTAATGATTGTAAACTGGTGTTTGTGGAAAAAAAGAGCAGCATTTCGGTCCTGGGTGGTGGGTGTATGGGCATTTGTGACCTGTTTGATACAGAAAATGGGCTTTTAAGCCTCGAAAATATGGTTGTTTGGAACGTTTTGTACGTGAAATCAATGATTTACCGTGGTCCGACCCCAGCCTTTGACCCAGCCTTCCTGAGAACAGAGTTTATAAGGTCCCAGCAGATAATTGAAAGTATATAACCACAAAAAGCTACAAGAATTGCACTAAGGGAACTTCCGATAAGAAGCGGTTCCCCCCGAGATATTAATGAATTGGGGATATCAATACAAAATGGCGAACTCTGCCACAAAGATGTACCCATTATCCATTTACCAAACTTGTACTGTGAAATTAGAATCGCAGGAGCTGTTATGGGGTTTGTTATAAATGTAAAAAGAACAGTCGCGGAAAGATTCGCACGTATTAAAATCGCTATTGCAATGCAGCTAATGATCTGAAATCCATAGATTGGCAATAACCCGAAAAAAAGTCCTAACGCTATTCCTTTTGTAATTCCATCCTTTGATGGTAACCACAAATCATGATCAAAAAGATATTCACCAAAAATTTTATGAGCAGTTGTTCCCTTTAGGTGTTTTTTTCTGAATCTGTACTTGAGAAAAAGATATTTAATAAATCGAAAACTGTTCTTTTGGCGTAACAAAGTATGACCCGGTATTGGTAAATGTCAATTATTTACAATCATGCCAGTAGAAAAAACAAGCATGAATGCAAGCCACAAGTAAAGAAGAATGTTATTGAGAAACTGCTCTGTTACTGATTGAACCTCTTCTTTGTTGCTTTTTTTTGCAACAAGGCGTTTCTCTTTGATGTGTTTATAAATCGAAAAGGATGTCCATATAAGAAAAACAAAACCTGTAATTTTAATTAAAATTGTACTTAAATCCATAATAAAACCTCGTTAATAATTGTAAAACATAACCGAAAAATTCGTTTCTTCCATAATAATTATTGTTATTTGCTGCCAGAGGAATCTGACGATCTCTCTATATTGATTTTGTTTACAGTAAGTCGACGGTGTGCTATTTCAAGATCATTCCATAAAAGTACAAATTCGTAATTACCCTCATGAGGAAGAGGAAGACCATTTATGTTTCCACCAATTTCGACAACTGCACGCCTGTTTTCCGGTTTTTTTACTTCCCACGGCGGCAATTTCATAAAGAATTCACCATTTTCTTTTCTGAAAACAAGTTGTGTCGTTCCATCTGATGCAACATCAGTCATGGCAATATAAACTGCACAATTGCCATGCTTTGAAGGAAAACTTGGGCTGTTTATAGAGCTGAATGTTCCGGAAAGAATGCTTTTACCTGTATGTGCATCCCGATAATAATAATCACATATTACCATCGCAAGTACTATTGGTCTCATTTAAAACCTGTTCTTAAAATTTCCTGCTGATAAAGCTGTTGTTACTTAAAACAGGAAAAAAACTCAAAAAATGATTAAAATTCTATCAATTCTGGACAAAAAACAATAATAAAAACATTAAACTTACAGTTTGATTTAAAAATAATGTTTTCAGTATGTATTTGTGGTTGTTAAAATTATCTCCATTCAGAGCATTAAATATAATTGATGTTAAAATAATCTGATGCGTTTCATTGTAGTAAATAAAAAAATCAATTTTTTACCGATTTGAAACGAAATGAAAAGAATCGGGATATGACCGTTTTTCCAGAAATTAGACTTGACTTTAAATGAAACTGAATATAGCTTTATAGCTTTCCTGGCCCCAAAAAAAGATTCGATTTACCTGGTGATGAGCTGCATAAACCTGCTTATCAAAGTATATCGTAAACTTCAGTTTTAAGTAACATGAACTGTTTTAAACATAATTAAAGGCCGGTTTTTTATCATGTTAATCATAATGTTTTTTAAACATTAATTGTTACAGAAAGAGAGATAATGGGATTACGTAAAGAGGAGATTAATAGAAAACTGCTTCATTTGTTTGCATTACTAATGCCTGTTGGAATATTTTATTTCCCCAAATGGTCTATTCCGGAATCGGTTCCGTTAGGTATTTTAGCTTTTTTATTTGCCGGATCGGTTGTAGTTGAAAATCTTCGTTTTCGTATCCCTTCAATTCAGAAACTTTTTTTACGTTCTGTCGGATCGATGCTTCGTGATGAGGAAACAAATAAAACCACTGGTTCCACTTACATAATCGGAGCAGCACTTCTCTGTTCAATTCTCTTTTATAATCATCCCCATATCTCTTTTATTGTTTTAACCCTTTTTATACTTGGTGATGCTATTGCAGCAATTGTTGGACTCAGTATCGGGAAAATAAAAATCGGTAAAAAGAGCCTTGAGGGGTCTGCCGCATGCTTTTTATTGTGTATGATCCTCTTCCATGCTGTATTTCCTTTTCTCCCAGGACTTCTTGAAAGCTGGGGAGGGAAAATGCCTTTTATAATATCTGTTATATCGTCATTGGCTATAACAGTTTTTGAATTGATCCCTCTCAAAATACACAGAAAAATCGTAATCAATGACAACCTGGCTGTTCCGGTAATTGCAGGGTATATTATGCTGGGATTATCTGTATTGATTTCTGTATAAGGGCAGGCCGGAAATGTAATATAAAACAACAGGTTTCAATAAAACATGTCCAGATAAAAATGCATTACTGGCGTATAAAACTTTAAATCGTTCCATTTCGTGTTCAGATGTTTGCCCCAAACCAGATCAAAACAGACACTCCTGGTAAAATCAGGTGCGATGATGCGCAACCCTAAACCAACACCTGTGCCACTTTCTGTTTTTTTACCACTTAAATCAAACAGATCCTTTAAATTACCTGACAAACGACCATAATCAAAGATTAATGCACCGTCAACATGATATCTGATTTCTGCCAGAGCTTCACTTATTGCATTGAGAAATTGTAGTCGAAGCGGGGGAAATGAGTAGATTGGGAATTTATACTCAATTCCAAGTAGAATCCCGTTGTTGGAACGGTACCCCAAAGTTGATCGGCTGTATCCTCTGACTGTTCCTGCATCCCCATAATAGAACCAGTACAAACGACCTGCTTCATTGTTTCTTAATACAGCACCCATTCTATAGGCAAACTTGTCTTTAGAGAAAAATCCGCGATGGTACAACCGAAAATTAGTATTAAATTGTAAATATGCATTGTTGAATCCGGAATAAAGATGATTCGACTTGATTCTTGTATACAGATACCATCCTCTGGAAGGGTCGTAGCTGCTATTGCGGAAATCGCTTAACCATGCAATGTCGCTATAGAGTTCATAAGCCTTGAATGTATCTATAAATACTGTTTCCGAATCAGTTTCGAAAGCTTTTTTGTACTGAAAAGTTTCGCGAGTAAATGATGGCTGCAGTCCCAGGCTGATACTGGAGTTTTTAAATGTTTTTCTCCCGACTGAAAGAATAGAAGACGTTCTGATGTTATTGCTGTTTTGATTAAGATCTGGGTAGTAATTAACAGAAGCACCTGTTCTTATATACCAGGATGAAGGCAGAAGCGGTTTATACCATGTTAAAGCAGCACCCCTGGCATCCCAGAAACTTATTGAAGTGCGTAATCGCTCCATTTTACCACGAAAATTTATATGCTCAACTCCAAGCTGCAAACGCCACCATACTTCCCTTTTTCCATATTTCCTGTTGTATAATTCCCCGCCAATATCAGATGGAAGCAGATAGAATTTTTCGGTGACCATTATATAAATGTGTGGTCCGTCTTCTTTGAAAAGAGTGAAAACGTCTGTCTTTGAGAACAAGTTTGTGGATTCGAGACACAATTCACCAAAATTAACTTTTATTGAATCGTATAAATCCCCTTCATTAACACCAAAAATCAATTTGATTGTTTCTGTTTTAGTTACTTTGTTACCGTGGATATTGATACTTTTGATAATTCCGTTACTGGATTGAGCAGATATATCAGATGTAGTTGCCTGAATTGAGTATTCAACTGCAAATAAAATGAAAAAAAACAGTTCAAGAGTCTTTTTGTGCAAAATGAAAAAAACCTGTTCCTGGTTAGAAGGGGGAAAAAAAAGCGGAAGGTCTGTAAGCCGGGTTCTGTCTTCCCTGATAATACAGAGGAGGCAGTCATTTATCTGGCTCCAAAAAAATGGAGCATTGAGCGACCTACCCGAGGGAATAAAAACGGACAGCTTTCTCCTGAAATAAACAGGAAATCCCTTCTACTTGGTCTTGCACCGGATAGGGTTTACCAGCTCCCTTTTAGAGGGACGGTGGGCTCTTACCCCGCCTTTTCACATCTCACCCTGTAACCCGCACGACACGGGGCAGAGCGGTCTATTCTCTGTGGTACTTTCCATACCCTTACGGGTTCCTCACTCTTCATGAGGTATCCTGTCCTGTGGTGCCCGGACTTTCCTCTGGAGATTCAAAACGAATTCCAGCGACTGCCCGACCTTCCGCCTGAAAAGAAATATAGTATAATAATTACGTATTTGGGGCAGCAATGTGAAGTATTTGCATTATTACCTGCTAATACCAATAAAAAATTTAACTGATTCATTGTTAGCTGGATTTGTTATATCTTCTGCACGAACTATTCCAAGATAAGTACCAGAACCTGCTATTCTTCCATACCGGTTCCGTCCATTCCAGATAAAAGTCAGCATTGAAGTATTTGACTTTTTACTCTCTTTTTTCTGTGAATGAACAAGATTTCCTACCGCATCATAAATAAAAAAATCTGCTTTTATATTTACACTTTCTCTGGTTTTTATAAAAGGATCTATTTGAACTTTAAAAGAACTGTTTTTTCGTGGGTTAAAAGGGTTCGGCCCCCAGGATATCTTGATTTGCAACGCAGCAGGTCGTATGTTGAGAAGTGCCCGACGATTCATAGAGTTAGATTGAAAGTTTTTGTGTGGATCACATATCGATGCTGTTGGATTGATCCATACAGAATCTCCGGCAGAGAAGTAGACAGAATCCGGTTTTGTTTCTTTAACCAGAAACAGATATCGGTTACCGGATTGCCGCAAGAAAGTAATGCTGACATTATAACCGATCCCGGAGCTTTTTTTGAAAAGGAAAGGCTCTTCATTTTCGGAAATATTGATTATTTCGGATAAAACAACTTCCAGAGTATCTGGTTGAAAAAGGGATCGGTTCGTATCCGGTGTTGCCGGATACAGTGTCGCAGAAATCAGTACCGGTGCAGCACTGTCTTCAATGAAAAAACTTGAAGTTACCTGGGGAAAACTGTGATCAATAAAGAGTGCATTCATTCTTCCGGATGTCATAATATCCATATCCTCAAAAGCGTTTTTGATATTGATTACAACATGCGTACTGTCGATTCCGTACCGAAGCCGTTCTTCAGAGATTGTATCTGTGAGGAATGTACTCCAGGAGATGATATAGGAAATTTCAGACAGATTTACTGCTTTGTCAAATTCAACCATGCATTCATCAACAAAACCATCAGCATCAGTATCAGAATAAAAAGAGTAAATAATTTGGGGCATTTTTTCCCGTATCTGAAGTGGAACAGGACGGTTAAGAGGATGAGCCTTATTGTTGAATAGATCTGTCAGAGGACCGGATGAATATATTTTGATACTGTCACCTTTTGAGAGTTCATATTCACCTGTTTTTGTAATTATAACCTTGAATGTATCGGCAAACTGCTCAAGAAGCTCCACTTCAAGAGTAAAAAACGTATCCGGTTTTATTAGTAAAAGAGAATTTCCAGTGATCGAAAGGGGTTTTACCGGTTCTGTAAATGTTAAAAGAATGGTATCCTGTTCACCTGAAGACTCAACAAGGGTTGCACTCCTCAGGAGTGGTCCCACACTGTCTTCTATATTGAAATGTATTATTTCCACAGGATCTGAGAATGTTGTATCATAAGAATAGCTTATTCCAAGCCGGTTCGAACCGGAGAATGTTGTAATTTCCTGTTCGAAGGGGTCCGGAAATACAACTGTTAACTGTTTTTTATTGAGAGTATCGGGAAACATATCTTTTGGATAAATGATTTTGCTGTCAAGAATTGAAGGCCAGGAAAAAAGGATTGAATCCGGTAATCTGGTCAGTTCATGTTCAAAGTAAATTTCAGCCCGGTCAACTTTTCCATAGCTGTTATCACAATGGTAAGATGCATGAAGAACCGGATTCGTGATTCTGTGCGGCTTTGGTTGTTCTTTAATGGTAAAACTTATAGCTCCACCTTGAGATGGGTCGGTCTGGGAACTGAATCGAACGATGTAATTACCGGGATCAAGTTCAGTCAATGCAGATTCGTCAATAACAATTGTGCTGAAATCTGCAGAAATGGTAATGCCACCAAATGATGTCCCTGAAGAGAGTTGTTGCGGGTATTCAAATGAAGGGCCTTCAATTGTGAATTTTACAACAGCGCGAATGGTATCAGTAGGCTCTTCACTGAAATTACAGGAGAGATTGCTTGATGTAATTTTTTCGTACATGTCATACTGGATTATGCCTTCGGAAATCGTGGATGTTTCATAAAAAAGTCTGCTGCTGGTTCTCAAATCAATAGAAGTAACTATTCTGAAATTTGATCCGCAGCAGTGTCTTTCTGCAAAGAAAAGTTTGAAATTGTAGGTGCTTCCTTCAGTCAATCCAATGGTGTCGAGGTCGACAGCACCACTGACAGGACCATGGACACCTCCTATGTCAACGACAAGTGAACTGTCAATAAAGACCCACACATCATCATCACCCCTGAAATAAAATGTCTGTCCTTTTTTGTATTCGAATTCACACTCCATTTCCATAGTGAAATAATAGTTATGGCCGCTTCTGACACTGTAATTTGGATTTGGAACTGTTCCGTTTTCATCAAGGTATTGAAAATCATCCAGAGGATAGAATGCATCAGTATCGTATTCATACAACCCGTCAGAATTTTTTGTCAGAATAAGATTATGGCACTTTTCATTTGTATGATCGCTTTCAAAGGTTTCGGCAATAAACCAGTCATCAAACTGTTCTGAAGTACAGGCAGTATCGGTTTTTACTGGTTTACCATCATCTGACAGCCGTTTTTCAATCATTCCGATCAGATGCCCGTTACACTCTTCGTTCTGGAAATCAGGGTGTTCTTCTGCTTTGTCACGAAGAATGGCTGCCACAGTAATTGTATCGCAGTTCCCTTCAATACCGGGGAAATAATCAACAACAGCGGGTGCTCCAGAGGGGAGCGGATCGGGGTAAATCCATAAAGTATCAGAACTTTTGAAAAACTCGCTCAGGTTTATAAAATTGGTGTCGTCTGTTCCGTTAAGCGCGTATGAAGTGCTGTCGAGCGAGTTAAAGAAGCGGACGAGTACTTCTTCGCTGGTATCCATATGGTTGTATCTGAACCATTTACAACTGTTTTGATATCCTCTTAACTTTAGTGTAGTCAGATTTTTGATATCTATAACGGCTCCACCAAGATCCCAGGGCTTATAGAAAAATAGGACTTTGCTTTCTGGCGGGATAAAAGAGTAGAGTGGATCAGAAGAGAGGTCGTCAATTGTAATCCATACTTCATCATGATCGGGGTGATCAGAAAAGATTTCCTGAAAAATCATTTGAGTTGAACCGGGATATTTTTGGGAACTGTCGAATTCCACATACTGAGTTTTTATATAACTGACAAGCTCAAAACGGCTGTTGGTTTCCTGTGTAGCGTTTTCAAACGTGAAACTGAACCAGTTGGCACCTTCATAAGCCATTTTATCTCCAGGATACCAGTTTTGGTCGTGCTGGACATAAAGACCATTTTCCAGTCTGTCGGGATTGCCTTTCCATGGATGCAAAACATGAACGGTTATTTCTGGATATGTGGTTGTTATTGTTAAAAACAGAAAAAGATAAAAACGATTCAAAAAACGTTTGAACATAAAAATATCCATGTATAAAACAGATTCTCAAAAAAAGATAGTTGCCAGAAATAATGATCTTACCATGATAATTATAAAGAAAAACCACTCAGTATGGAATTTTTTTATCAATTGTATCCGAAATATGAGAATGATCTATACAATTAATATCACAATCTGCATTAAATCAGGGCAATACAATGCAAACGATAAAAAAGTTCAAAAATATTGCATTGACCGGATTCAATTAAAGCCATATAATAATATAGAATACGACTCCATCTGCATCACCTGTTTAATTAAACCAGACATCTGACTTTGAATAGCACGTGACCTGGTCAAAATCCAGAAAATATTGTTTCATGTTTGAGAGATAAAATTTCATGCGATCTCTTTTTTATAGAAAACCTCTCTATTTTTTAATTATTGCGGTAATTTTGTTTTGTACCGTGCCAATATTTGCGGACAATTATTCTGATGATCACAATGATGGTAATCTTAACGGCTGGACTGTTTTTGGAGATAAGGTCTGGAGTGAAAGCGGAGGATATGCTGTTGGACAAAATTCAAATGGAAATGGATTTCTTATAAGGGATAACGATTGTGCAAATGACGGAACATTTATGTTTAAAATCAAAGGCATCCTCGGATATCACTCACAAAATGGTGGTGGGATTTTCAGGTATTCGGATATTTCACATTTTTATTACGTTTATTTAAATGAAACAAATACAGGAGGAACTAATCCAGACAACGCTCTGATATTCTGCAAAAATAGACTTGATAAATCAGGCAGCTATACTATAGTAAAGGGCAACCTCAACTTGTCAGGAATGAACTCGGAATATACAATAAAAGTGGAATTGTCTGGTTCAACATTTACGTTCTGGTGGTATAAGTCAAATACATGGGACAGTCTCGGTCAGGTTACTGATTATGAACATTCATCTGGCAAAGTGGGTTATGCAGTTAATCATCAGTGGAACCCGCAGGTTGAATTC